>Ga0316232_1000657_pt1 | contig 50532 bp, 43 predicted proteins | sample TBHtaG_FD_206006 | JGI IMG/M metagenome (GOLD analysis project Ga0316232, IMG submission 206006) | Freshwater microbial communities from Trout Bog Lake, Wisconsin, USA - TBH18025_13 | ecosystem: Environmental > Aquatic > Freshwater > Lake > Hypolimnion/Profundal zone | place: USA: Wisconsin...
CTCGTAGATGTTTGCAATCCCACATTCGCCAACAACAGGCGGATGTGGGCCACCCGATATGGATGTGGGCCGCCGGATACTAATCGAAGATCAGGATTGCGGCTGCGATCGTGGTGGTCCAGATCGCACTCTTATCGCCAATCGCGCTCTGCGTGACATTTGTCGTTCGCACAATTTTGTTCGACAGGCGGTAGACTTCCTTCTTTTCGTCCCAACTCTTGTCGGGATCGAAGTCCACATTCAGCGTAGTGGCAAGCATTTCCGCGGCCAGTTCCTCGGCGTAATCCCCGGCAATCTGGTCGGTCTCGCCAAAGCTGTGGTGTTCGCTCAAGTAGCCGTAGGTCTTACTGTCTGCAGGCAATGCCAGACCGATGCTGGAGGCTACCAGACGATGCGGTTCGCGGGAGGAATTCTCCGCAACCACGGCAAAGACAACTTCGCCCGGACTCAGATACTTCAGTCCCTGCGCGCGTGTAATCAGTTTGCAGTTAGGCGGAAAGATGGAAGAGACGCGCACTAGGTTTTGCGCGGCAATCCCCGCGTCGCGCAGTGCAAGTTCAAACGATGTCAAACGCTCTTTGTGCTTCCCCACGCCCTTGGTGAGAAAGATGCGCTTGGGGACCATGTCCTTGGCCAATTCTTGATACTCCTCTATGGAAAGCGTACGACCAGACCATAAAAACGTTTGGGCGGCACATTGAAATTAAATGATTCCGGAGCGAGGCGCAATCCACAATCGCCCGGATTGTCTATTTGCGCGCGGTCTGGGGAGACTTTAACCGGACTGCAATATCGATAAATGCCAGGGCTGCGCGGCTGAGAGCCTTGTCTTTACGGAAGACGAGGGCCATGTCGCGGCGAATCTGGGCATCGGCGAGCCTTACAATTGCCACGATTCCCAACCGGACATCCCCGAGCGCCGTCGAATTTGCGCAGAAGCCAATTCCCACTCCAGCGGCGACAAAGCGTTTCAGCAACTCGCTGGAATCCAATTCCATGCTGACGTTCGGCTTCATATTGCGCTCCTCGAACATGCTGTCGATACTGTCGCGAGTTCGTCCCATCTTGGGTAGCAGGAGCGGATAATCCGCAATTTGCGTAACCTTGATCTCTTTGTACTTTGCGAGCGGGTGGCCGGTCGGCGCGATCATGATCAACTCGTCCCGGTGGATCGGAACCACCGTGATCCGTTTATCCGTTACCGGCAAGGCCGCCACGCCGAAATCCGCCGAATTATCGATGATTGCTTCCAAGACCTCGCGTGATTCAGAGCGTTTCACGGTAATGCCGACATCGGGATAGCTGCGCTTGAATTCGGCAAAAACCTCGGGAAGTAGATGCAGACAGCTACCTTCGTTTGCGGCCACGACGATCTCGCCGCCCGGCACACGATCAGCCTCCGCTACGGAGCGCATAGCGGCGCGGCGGGCTTCCAGCGCGCTTTCCACATAGCCGAGAAAGACTTTCCCCGCGGCAGTGATGGAAACTTTGCCGCCCGTGCGATCGAGTAACTTTGCTCCAACTTCTTCTTCCATCGCACGAATCTGCGCTGAAATTGCCGGTTGGGTTCGGAACCGTCGTTCGGCGGCGCGCGAAAAACTCAGGTTGCGCGCCACTTCCAGAAAGGTTTCCAGCTGGTCAAAGTCCATCTTCTATTTCACTCAAAATCCGGAAGCGAATCGTGGAACATCCGTACAGTTATCGTCCATACTCGCGCGACGCGTAGTACAAAAGTGTAAATCAGAATGGGCGCGTGCATAATGGCATTGAGCAGCAAGAGATAAGGAATCGTTATGCGGCCCATAAGAACTTTCGATTTCCTGTAAGCGTCACTCCTTCATAATCTTAAACACCGCTAGCGTCGCTGCGAATAGGATATTGAGAGTAGCTTACCTCTAATGGTCCGTTTTTTCTGGTCCTTCGTCCAGCAAAAACTACACCTGAGTCGTTATGATGATCGCGTGGTGCCTTTTGCGGCACTAAAAAGGACTCAAACAGATGCGTTCGCCCGAAGAAATGAGTGCTTCCACCGTATTAGAATTCGCCCAGCAGCAGGGCGTCCAGATGTTTGACCTGCGTTTCAGCGACCTTCACGGGCTTTGGCACCATATTTCTTACCCAATTGGAAAGCTGACAGTGGACTCGTTCCGCGACGGTTTCGGAATAGATGGGTCGTCGATTCGAGGATGGGCCGCCATTCATGAAAGCGACATGCTCCTAATTCCAGACCCATCCACCATTGTGATGGATCCATTTACAGAGATTCCTACTCTGGGAATGATCGCCGACGTCATCGATCCCGTAACCCGCCAAAGATATGATCGGGATCCGCGCTACATCGCCACCAAGGCCGAAATCTACATGGCCTCTTCCGGTGTGGCGGACGAAGCGATGTTTGGGGCTGAGGCTGAGTTTTTCGTCTTCGACAGTGTCAGCTTTGACCAGTGCGAAAATCATGCCTTCTATTACGTTGACGCCGACGAGGGGCGTTGGAACACTGCTCGCCGCGACGACAACCTGGGTTACCGTCCCCGCTATCGCGAAGGGTATTTTCCGGTGCCGCCCACAGATCATCATCAGGACCTGCGGACTGAAATCCTGCTGACATTGAAGGAATGCGGTCTCGATGCGGAGTGCCACCACCATGAAGTTGCCAGCGGCGGACAGGGGGAAATCGATCTGCATTACAACTCGCTGCTTCGCTCTGCGGACGCCATGATGCTTTACAAATACGTAGTCCGAAACGTGGCAAAGCAGCACGGAAAAACCGCGACATTCATGCCGAAACCGCTCTACCAGGACAACGGCAACAGCATGCATACGCACCAGTCGCTGTGGAAAGCTGGGAGACCCCTGTTTTCCGGCGATGGTTATGCAGGCCTTTCCGAAATTGCCTTGTGGTACATCGGGGGTCTTATCAAGCACGGCCCGGCGCTGGCCGCCCTCACGGCGCCCACCACCAACAGTTACAAGCGGCTCTGCTCTGCCGGTTTGGACGCTCCAATCAACCTTGCTTATTCCCGTCGCAATCGCTCTGCGGCATGCAGAATTCCGATGTACTCATCTGCTCCGGAGGCAAAGCGGGTCGAGTATCGCCCGCCCGATCCCAGTTGCAATCCGTACATTGCGTTTTCGGCAATGCTAATGGCCGGACTGGACGGCATTGAGAACCGTATTGACCCAGGATTGCCGCTCGACAAAGACATCTATGATCTTGGGCCGGAGGAGCTACAGAGGGTTCCTTCGATTCCGGCGTCGTTGGAAGGCGCTCTAGACGCGCTCGCGGTCGACTACCAATTCCTGTTGAAGGGCGATGTCTTTACCGAAGATTTGCTCGAGACCTACATTGCATACAAGCGAGAGAAGGAAGTGAACGCGCTCAGAGTGCGGCCACATCCTTACGAATTCTCGCTATATTACGACGTGTAGGAGAATGCTGTCGGCCCATTCAACCACCGAAAGGACTTGAATGGGCCAACGTGAAGAACCCTTACATGGTTGCAAAGCCGCCATTAATGGCAATTTCCTGACCGGTAATATAGGAGCCATCAATTGCCAGGAAAGCTGCGGCCTTGGCAATCTCCTCGGGTTTTCCAAGGCGTCCCAACGGAATCATCGCGCGGATCTTCTCGAGCACGTTTTCCGGTACCGCCGCGACCATATCAGTTGCCGTGTAGCCCGGGGCTATGCAGTTAGCCGTGATGTTGAACTTGGCCATCTCCAGAGCCAGCGTCTTGGTGAAGGCCGTGATGCCGCCCTTGCTGGCCGCATAGTTGGCCTGTCCAAAGCCACCACCCTGTCCAATCACTGAGGTGATGTTGATGATCCTGCCAAATTTCTGTTCGATCATGCTGGGCAGTACAGCACTTGTGCAGTTATAGGTGCCGTTCAGATTGACGTTGATCACCTGCGACCAGTCTTCGACCCCCATCTTGCGTAGCGACTTGTCACGGGTAATTCCCGCATTGTTCACAAGGATGTCGATTCGCTTCCAATTTGCCAGAACTGATTCAACTACCTGGCGGGCTTCGGCGGTTGAAGAGACGTCACCCTGACAGAGCATGCAATCTCTGCCCAAGGCGCGGATCTCTTCGGCAAGCAGTTCCGCGGCGCTCTTGTTGTTCTGATAGTTCACAGCCAAGGATGCGCCCTTACCTGCCAGTTCCAACGCAATTGCCCGTCCAATTCCACGCGATGCGCCTGTGACAAGGGCCACTCTTCCTGCCAGCACGCCCGCACGCCTGTCTTTGCCGTTACCATTCCATTTATCTGCAGCCATCACGCCCCCTTACACTCCGTTATGAGATGCCTTTTCGCATCGAGGCAACGCCTTGACCGCAGCCGATGCACTGACCGCGGGTTCTGAAACTTATGTTGGGTTCTAACCGAGGTGAAGAATCGGACGGAGTACAAAGCCATCCTGATACTCACGTTCTTAGATGTAGGTTCATTCAGGCGGGATTACAAAAAGCTTGCTCGTAAATGTTCTCAGAATGGAGTTCCGGACAGTCGCCTCGCTGAGCAGCCGATTATCTGGCGGGGTGTTCGTCGGCACCTAGAAGTGGAATCCCCCGCCGCAAATCAGAACTTCGCCGGTCACATAATCCGAGAGCGGAGAACAGAAGAAGAGCACCGCTCCCGCAGCTTCATCCGGAGTACCAAGCCGTCCGAGCGGACATGCGTGCTTGACCGACTCGAGCATGGTGGGTTGAACCCCGATCTTGATCTCGTGTCCATGCATTTCCATCTTGGCATCGCTGCCAGTCAGCGGTTGAACCAGTCGCGTGTTTATAAGGCCGAAGCCCACCGCATTGACGTTTACGTTGTAGCGCCCCCATTCCTTTGCCAAGGTCTTGGTAAGTCCAATCACTCCGGCTTTGCCTGATGAGTAGCCCGCCTGTCCGGGGTTCCCGTCGGTGCCGGCAATTGAGGTGATGTTCACCACCTTTCTCATGACGGTTTTGCCCGCAGCGATCTCAGCCTTTGCTGCGTCCCTGATGTATGAAGACGCCGCTCGCAGAATGCGGAATGGCACCAAAAGGTGAATTTCAAGCATGGCGAGGAACTGCTCGTCGGTGGTGTTCTGGATCACACCGTCCCAGCTATAGCCCGCGTTGTTTACGATAATGTCCAGGGACCCGAACTTGGCCAGAGTTGCCTGGACGAGTTTATCCGGCATCGAAGGGTCTGTAAGATCGCCAATTGTGTGACCGATTTTGTACCCGGATTTGCGAAAAGAGGCTTCGGTTTCGGTCAGAGCCGCCTCATCAAGGTCATTCAACATGACGCTGGCGCCGGCGGCCGCAAGTTTTGCGGCAATCGCCCTTCCGATACCCCGCCCAGACCCCGTCACCAGCGCGGTTTTACAGCAAAGACTAAAAGGCATAGTTCCTATTCCCGCAATTCAAATTAGCAGACGCATCACGCCGCGTTGACTTCATTTATGTTGCGTTACATATTGCACTGCAGCATGTATAGATGCATTCAGCGCTGAGTCGAAGCAGATGAATGCGAGATTTTCTCCTCATTTTGGGAGAAGCCTGCCAAGGAAAAACGAGACAGGGAGATTCAGCGGCGAGGTAGCGTCACATGCTATGCTCGGGCAAGATTCTGCTGAGGCGATTGCTTGATTCTGCCTGATGTTAACGTCCGGGGAAGCATGGCCGGTTTCTCGTTTGCGGAACCCGGCTCGCTGGCGCGGTACGCGAAAGTCCGCGAATTGCTGCCTGCCCCGGCATCTTCTCAACTTCCTGATTTGCTCGCCGCCTCTGGCGACCCTGACCAGGCGGTTAGACAACTGGAAGCCTTGTTGCAACTGCATCCCGCCGAAGCTTTAGCCGCGTTTGAGGCAAGCGCATTGGCGCTGCGTGCCTGCGTCGCGTTATTCGGATGTAGTCAGTGGCTTGGGCAAACGCTGCTGCAAAATCCCGAGCTACTGCAACTCTATGCACGTCCGATGTGGCTCGTATCGGCACGTTGGGATGAGGATGTCCGGGAACAGTTCGCCCGATTTCGCCTACGTTTTCATGAGACTGGATTACCCGTGCTACTGGCGCGCTTCAGGCGTCGGGAATACGTTCGGATTTTCACGCGTGAGTTGCTCGGACTCGCCTCACTGGCCGAAATCACCGCGGAAATCTCAGAGCTCTCAGATGTCCTGATTGAGCAGGCGCTCTTGCATTGCGAGAGCGAATTGCGCAGGCGCTACCAGGGTTGGCCACAGCTCCGCGACAGCCAGAACCGGGTGTATTCGGCACGGTTTTCTGTGTTGTCGCTCGGAAAGCTGGGCGGCAACGAACTCAACTACAGCTCCGATATCGATCTGCTTTACCTCTACGACGACGCGGAGGACGCAGGTACGATTTCCGTCTCCGCGCGGGAGTTTTTCACGCGTCTGGCACAAGAGTTGACCTCCGTTCTTTCCAGCATGAGTGTGGAGGGACCGGTGTTCCGGGTGGATCTTCGCTTGCGTCCACAAGGGGCAAGTGGGGAGATGGTAGTTGGGTGTGCACAGGCGTTGCGGTACTACCGAAAAGTAGCTCAGGACTGGGAACTGCAGGCCTTATTGAAGTTGCGATTCAGTGCCGGGGACCGATCACTTGCGAGCGAGTTTGTGGAGCAACTGCAGGAGCAGATTTACTGCGAACAGCTCAGCCTTTCTGCTATCCAACCCGCAGCTCATTCTCTGGAGCGAATCCAGCGGGGTGCCGTTCGAGGAGGTTCGCGCGGCTTGGACGTGAAAAACGGAAAGGGCGGGCTGCGTGAAATTGAGTTTGTCGTCCAGTGCCTGCAGCGGGTTCACGGGGGAGGAGAGCCTTGGCTGCGCTCCAGCGGAACCCTGCCTGCGCTACAGAAGCTCCACGACAAGGGGCATATTGGCGATGCGGAATTTCGCGAACTTGGTGAGACATATGCTCTGCTGCGCTCTATCGAGCACCGCTTGCAATGCAGTCAGGGAGTGCAGTCTCATCGACTGCCATTTTCGGCTGGTGAGCAGGCGGCGTTGTTTCGCTCGCTAGGTGAAGGACGAATTCGGAGTACTGAAGAGTTAAAGGAAAACATGAAGCCTGCCAGTGATCTGTGTGCTCGCGTGCTGCTTCTCGGTACGGGAAGTGGGGTGGAAGAGGTTGCGGCAAGCTCAGCGAATCTTGGTTCTCAAGGAGCAGAGCACCTGATACGTGAGTTGTCCATTCGCTCCGAATTGGTGGCGGCTGCTCTGTCGGCCCCTGTCGGCGATCCCGCGCTCCGCAACTTGCAACGCTTCCTTGTTGCCGCCTCGACAGGGGAAGAGCGTCTGCACGCAACCCTGGAGAACGCGGAGTGGGTTGAGCGTGCGCTTTCAGTGTTTACCCAAAGCGAGTTGGCAACAAATATTTTGTCGCGTCATCCCGAGGACATTGTCGCGTTGTTTCAGAGGTGTCGGCGGGAGGTGGGGTGTTCGCTCCCGGATCAGTTGCGTATTGAGTCGCGTCGTTGCATTTTGCGATGCGTCGGACGCTCGCTTTTGGAAGGTATCCCGGTATGGGATGTCCTGCGCGAACACTCGCTGAGTATCGACAAGATCATAGCGGAAGCATTAAACGCGGCAAGCGCGCCTGAGGGCTTTGGTGTCTTCGCGTTGGGACGGCTCGGAACCTGCGAACTTGATGTGGTCTCGGACGCCGATCTGGTATTCCTGCGAAATGCTGAATGCGACCCAGAAAACGCCGAACGGTGTGCGCTTTCGCTGGTGTCGATGCTATCAAGCTATACGCGACAGGGGTCGGTAATTGCCGTGGACACTCGATTGCGGCCCCACGGGCATGAGGGCGAGCTAGTGGCGTCTCTGCGGCAACTTGCGCAATATTTTGACAGCGGAGCAAAAGCCTGGGAGACACTCGCGTTCGGAAAGCTTCGTCTGATTGCGGGTACTGAGTCGCTGGCGGCGCGCGTAGGTGAGTCGCTGCCAGGCTTGCGAAAGCGCTTTGCCGCAGCTCCCAGTTTCATTCCTCAACTGCGAGCAATGCGCAAACGCCTGGCGGATTCCGGCGGAGTAGATAACTTCAAGACTGGTCCCGGAGGTCTTTATGATCTCGATTTTCTGGTGGGAATGCTGGAGGCCCGCAGTGCTCTTCCAGCCTGCGGGAACCAGCTTCGAACACGCTTGGAAGCACTGCGCACAAACGAGTCGCTCTCGCCGATTCAAGGCAGAGATTTGCTCCGTGCGGTAGACCTGTTTCGTCGGGTCGATCACGCGCTCAGGGTGGTGGAAGGGCGCTCCCGGACGTGGCTTCCGGAAGGCGACATCTTGCGGGCGACAGTGGAGGGGGTCGTCGGATGTTCTGAATTGGACCGGGTATTGCGCGCTGAGATGCTGAATGTACGCTTGATTTTTGAATCATTTTTCGATGATTGAAGAGCGAACCCTTCCGGTGATAATCTCCCTTGTGCTACGCATTTGCAAAATGGTGGGTACCTTAACTGTACGGCGGCAATGTGGGGTGCTGCGGTCACGGTTTGACAGCGACTGCCGGAAAGCATGACGATCCGGAGCCTTCCCATGGTTTTTTCTCAGGAGAATAAAAATGGTGGCTTCCTACAATGGACTTTCTCTACCGGCGGATGGCCGCGTAGTTGAATTCAAGAATGGAAAATTTGTAATCCCCGATAACCCGATTATTCCGTTCATCGAGGGCGACGGCACAGGGCGCGATATATGGAAGGCGTCCGTCAGGGTTGTGGATGCAGCCGTGCAGCGTGCTTACGGCGGCAAACGCCACATCGTTTGGTATGAGGTCTTCGCTGGTGAGAAGGCAAAGGAAATGTTCGGCAGCTGGCTCCCAGATGAAACAGTGAACGCGTTTCGCGATCTGCGAATCGGAATCAAGGGACCGCTCACAACGCCCGTCGGCGGCGGTTTCCGATCGCTGAATGTTGCGCTGCGCCAGATACTGGATCTTTATTGCTGCGTTCGTCCGGTGAAATATTACAGCGGAATTCCTTCGCCCGTGAAGCATCCGGAGCACATGAACATCGTCATTTTCCGGGAAAATACCGAAGACGTGTACGCCGGGATCGAGTGGCGAGAGGGAACTGCCGCAGCGAAGCAGCTGATCGACTACCTTAACGACGTGATGCTGGCCGGCACCAAAAAGCACATTCGCGCCGACTCCGGAATTGGCATCAAGCCGATGTCGATTACGGGAACCAAGCGCCTGGTTCGCATGGCCATTGAGTTTGCGCTTAAACAGAAGCGGCCTAGCGTGACACTGGTGCACAAAGGAAACATCCAGAAATACACCGAGGGTGCTTTCCGCGAATGGGGCTACGAAGTTGCCACGCAGGAATTCCGTGCCGAAACCGTCACCGAGCGCGAGAGCTGGATGCTGAACAACAAGGACATGAACCCTGCTCTCACTGTCGAGGAGAACGCGGCCATGATTGAGCCGGGAATGGAACATGCGCCAGAGGATTTCAGGCAAGGAATATATGCCGAAGTTCAGAGCGTACTCGATTCAATTGGTGCAACCCACGGCAAGGGCCAATGGAAAAAGAAGCTGCTGATCAATGACCGTATTGCCGATTCGATTTTCCAGCAGATTGTGACGCGAGCCGACGAGTATTCGGTGCTGGCCTGCCCAAATCTGAACGGAGACTACATCTCCGACGCATGTGCGGCGCAGGTAGGCGGTCTCGGGATAGCGCCTGGCGCAAATATCGGTGCGGAACATGCCATTTTTGAAGCTACCCACGGGACAGCCCCGAAGTATGCGGACAAGGACGTAATCAATCCCGGCTCCGTTATTCTGTCGGCGGTTATGATGCTGGAGTTCATGGGGTGGACCGAGGCTGCAAAGCTGGTTGAAGACAGCATGGAGCGCACCATTGAGCAAAAGCGAGTGACCTACGATTTCGAGCGTCTCATGGAGGGTGCGACCAAGCTGCATACCAGCGAATTCGGCTCGGCCATCATCGAGAATATGTCGGCAAAAGCTTCGACCGCGAGGTAATCCTAAGGGTTCGCGGACTTCGATTTTGTCGTATTCGGTACAACGGTTTGTTACCATCCTTACGTTCCACGCCTTAAGTGGCTTGAAAGGAAGACAATGCGCAAGAAAGTTTCTATTGTTGGTGCAGGAAATGTGGGGGCTACAACCGCCCATTGGATCGCCTCAAAGGAACTGGCTGACATCGTTCTGATCGACGTCGTGGAGGGGATTCCCCAGGGAAAAGCGCTCGACCTGCTTGAGGCTATGCCCGTCGAAAGGCTCGACTGTTCAATCCTCGGCACAAACGATTACGCAGATACAGCCAACTCTGATATCGTAGTGATTACCGCGGGAATTCCACGCAAGCCCGGAATGAGCCGCGACGACCTGCTCAATACTAATTTCAAGATCATGCAGGACGTAGTGGGCAAGGTCGTGAAATATTCGCCCAACTGCATCATCATCGTGGTCAGCAATCCTTTGGATGTGATGGCGCAGGCCGCATTCTCGTTCAGCGGTTTCTCGCGCAATCGCGTGATTGGCATGGCTGGCGTGCTGGATTCGGCCCGCTTCCGTACCTTTATCGCGCAGGAACTCAATGTCAGCGTAGAGAACGTCACCGCATTTGTGCTCGGCGGTCACGGGGATACGATGGTTCCATTGGCTCGCTACTCAACCGTGGCCGGCATTCCCATTACCGAGTTAATTGAGCCGACGAAATTAGCGGCGATGATTCAGCGCACTCGCGACGGCGGCGCTGAGATTGTGAAGTACCTGAAGGCTGGCAGCGCATTTTATGCTCCTGGATCTTCTGCAACGGAGATGGTGGAAGCGATCCTCAAGGATAAGAAGAAGATTCTGCCCTGCGCCGTGCATCTGGAAGGCGAATATGGAATCAATGGCCTCTTCGTTGGAGTGCCGGTGAAACTTGGCGCTAATGGTCTTGAACAAGTCATCGAGATCAAACTGACCGCAGACGAGCAGGCAGCTCTGAATAAGAGCGCTGATGCCGTGAAAGAATTGCTCAAGGTAGTCGGCCTATAACCGTATCTGCTGCAAAGTAAACCCCCGAGGTCTTTTGGCCCCGGGGGTTTTTATTATGCTCAGAAGCGGTGAAGCCTACACGCGCTCGATAGTTACGCTCTGCAGCACGACTTCGCTATTTGGTCGGTCCTGATGGTTGCGGGGAAGGGTACTGATTTTCTTCGAGATATCCTGCCCCTCAACGACCTCGCCAAAGATGGTGTGATTACCGGTGAGCCACGGAGTAGGTGCAACCGTAATGAAGAATTGCGAGCCATTCGTGTTCGGTCCTGAGTTGGCCATTGCCAGCTTTCCAGGGGCGTCGAACTTAAAGGGCGAGCCCTTGGTCTCATCCTCGAACTTGTAGCCCGGTCCGCCCATGCCTGTGCCGCTGGGGTCTCCTCCCTGGATCATGAAATCTGGGATGACGCGGTGGAATACTGTTCCGTTGTAGAGCGGACCAGGTCCTTTCTTGCCGCTTACGCCGTCTTTCCATTCGCGCTTGCCCTCGGCGAGCTCCACGAAATTTGCGATTGTTTTTGGTGCCTCCTTCTCAAAAAGGCGGCAAACGATGGTGCCCTGATTGGTGACAAGCGTGGCGTATAAACCCGGTGTACGTTCGGCCATACTGGCTCCTTGCTGGAAAATTACTAACAGGTCAGACTAACAGAATTAGTTTTCTGCTTCGAGTGTGAGGCAGTGCGCAGATGTTCTATTCCGCGCACTGCCAGGAAATCATTACCGTGCCACCGGAGTCTTCCCGGTAGTTACGGTCTTCTTCACGGGAGCTTTCGCCGCAGCCCCGCCCTCGTCAATTTTGATGTGTTTGATGACGACGTCTTTGTTGGGTTTGTCCGCCCCGTTGCGGGGCTGGCGGGCGATCTTCTTTACCAGTTCCACGCTCGCGTCGTCGCACTGGCCGAAGATCGTGTAGTTCCCGTTCAGAGATGGATACGCTGCTTCGGTGATGAAGAACTGCGAACCGTTCGTGTCTTTGCCAGCGTTGGCATAGGCAAGGCGTCCGGGGCGATCAAACGTCAAGTTGGCCACGCTCTCGTTCTTGAACTTATAGCCAGGACCGCCCACGCCGCTTCCGAGGGGATCTCCACCCTGAATCATGAAGCCGGGAATAACGCGATGGAAAATTGTGTTGTCGTACAGCGGAACGCCGTGTTCCAGTTTGCCGGTCTTCTGGTTGGTCCAATCCTTAGTGCCTTTGGCGAGTTCAATGAAGTTTGCGGTTCCGATTGGCGCAGCCTTGGGGAACAGCGGGCAATGCAGATCGCCCATGCTGGTTTGAATGATGGCTACGGGCTGCTCCTTGGTGCCTTGCTGTGCGGTTTGTGAGTTTGCAGTCAAAGCAAACATGAGCACAGCGGTTGCGATCAACAATTTGCGCATAAACGAATTTCCTCCGAAGGTAGAAGCTACTTTGATTGCGGAATCGCGACCTCTGGCCGCTGATCCGAATTCTGTTCCGTTTGAATTAGGTGGGCTACGCGCTCCACTTCACCGAACACTCGCAACAGATTACCACCAAGAACCTTGCGAATGTCTTCGGCACTGTAGCCGCGCCTGACGAGTTCGGTAGTAATCTTTGGCAGGTCCTGCACGCCATCCATTCCCTCAGGCATGCACTCTACACCATCGAAGTCCGAGCCGAGGCCGACGTGCTCCGCGCCGGCAATCTTTATCATGTGATCAAAATGGTCGATCAACGCACTGAACGGAGGGCGCGGTACGGCAGTCTGCTTCATGGCCATTAATTTGTCCAGCTCGGCAGTCGACTCCGGCGTCTTCGGCCCCAGCCAGAGTTCCTTCGCGCGCTTCATTTCAGCGGGATGAGCCTCCTCGAATGCCTTGGATTCCGCGATGTAGGCATCGCTGATGAAACTGCAATAAAAGTTGACCTGCGCCACTCCCCCGTTACGCGCCAGCGCAACCAGCATGTCGTCGGTGAGGTTGCGCGAATGATTCGTGATCGCACGGGAACTGCTGTGAGATGCGATCACCGGAGCCCGGCTCACCACCAACGCGTTATAGAACGAGCGGTCGCTGACGTGCGAGATATCGACCATCATGCCGAGTCGATTCATCTCGCGCACTACGTCGCGGCCAAAATCGGTGAGGCCAGGGTCTATAGGTTTGCCGTTCTGGTCCTGCTTCACGTCGCCGGAGGATTGCCCAAGTTCATTTGAGGTGGCCCAGGTGAGCGTCATATAGCGCGCACCCAGACGATAGAAATCACGCAGAACGCGAATGTCGCCCTCAATGGCGTCGCCGCCCTCCACACCAATCAGCGCCGCAATACGCTTCTCCTGCCCACTCCTTGCTGCCGGAATGTCTTTTGCCGCGTAAGCCATCACGATATCGCGCGGATGCTTGGAGGCTACCTCATGGACCGAGTCGATCAAATCAAGAGCACGCCGCGTGCAATGACCCTTGTACAGCACGGGGTCAACCCAGATTGAGAAGAACTGGGCACCGAGATTCCCGGCCCTCGCCTTGGCGAAATCCCAATCCGCATCTCCAGAGTCCGTGGCCGGATCAAACGAATGATCGACAAAGCGCAGCGGCGTGTCGGCGTGGGTATCGATCACAATAGCTGAATTGTGGATGGCCCGGCTGTTGGGAACGGAATGGATCTGGTTCGTGTTCATCTTGGAACTCTTGGCAGCACGTTGGGTGGGAGTCCCCACCGATTGTGCGACCGCCGCGGCGGCGAACAGCAAGGCAAGAGAAGTCACAGCGAGCTTAGTTCTCAATCTTGTCTCCTGTCGAGGTGTCCAGATTATACCGAAGCGCTGTGTAATGCCATTGGGCGCAAAGGAAAACGTCCGAGCCTAGGCCCGGACGTCCTGAATGCTTCTTTGCGGACTAACGGTTTGCCTTGTAATCCACGGGTGTGTCGCGATAGTCGTCGTAACGATTGCTGACCATGATGTGGTAGCAAGCCTGGCGGCGTTCCTCAGCGGCCTCCACCAACCCAAGTTGCTGAAGCTTCAATACATACTGGTCAAACCACATACGCTGTTTGTGTGACATCGGACTCTTGCCAATATCGATCGTAAGGCCAGCGAGATGGGAAGAGGCGGTGTCGCCGTCGATTGGCGCGGCGTTGTGATTCCAGCGCTGCAAGCGGGCCTGCTGGTCCACCGTACGTACGGCAGAGGTTATCTGAATCGGCTGACGAAACTGCGCGTAAAAAGCCTGGCTCAGGTCCTCAAGAAACGAGCGGGTCCAGGGACGGCAAAAGCGGCGATTCATGTCGAGATTCGAGGCAATCAACATCGCCTTCGACTCGTGCAGACTGACCAGGTCGCCACGCAATTCCAGCTCTTCGAGCTCCTGATCGTCATTGATGCGAGTGAGTTTGAGCCTGTCTATCTCCTCGTTCTGTCGCAGCATGGAGTCGTGCGAACCGCGAAGCACGGGGTTCCAGTGCGCCACACGGGCCTTGACATGGCGAATGGGGCGTTTGGGGGTACGGTAATGACTGGAAATAGTAGCGCCAGAGGCAAACGTCATGGCCAGAGCAAAAACGAAGATGAGGGTGGCAGCGATTCGGCGCATCATTGGGGGAACGTTGCAACTCCTGCTATGTATGATGACTCAACTCGTTCCAGTGTAACCCAGCGCCTCTGTTTTTCTACTCAGGTAAATTGCCGAGTTTGGTTCTCTTTTGGAACTGGACCAAATAAATCGGAATCCAGCGAAAACAGCGCGTGAGGTGTCGGCCTCGCACGCTGTTCGTCATCAGTAGCAGGTTGCGTGGTACTAAGTGCGGAAAAAGTCAAGAATCGCCTTCTTCATCACTTGTCCGCCGACATCACTAATTGACTTGGTGAGCGGGATCTCTTTGGGGCAGGCCTCGACGCAGTTCTGGGCGTAGCCGCATTCCTGAATTCCGCCGTCTCCCATCAGTGCTGCCAAGCGCTCGTCTTTCAGTACCTTACCAGTCGGGTGCATATTGAACAGGCGAGCCTGGGCAATGGTAGCCGCACCGACAAATCCGGTTGTCTCATTGAATTGCGGACAAGCCTCCATGCAGCAGCAACAACTCATACATTGCGACAGTTGATAGGCTTGCTCCTGCACCTGAGGCAGAATCCTGGGGCCGTCACCAAGCGCATAGGTTCCATCTATCGGGACCCACGCCTTGATGGCCTTCAGGTTCTCAAAGAGCACGGAGCGATCAACCTGGAGGTCGCGAATGACCGGAAACTTAGAAAACGGCTCTAAGGTGATCGGCTGATCCAGATTGTCCACCAGGGCTGTGCAAGCCATGCGTGCCTTGCCATTGATCAGCATGGCGCACGAACCGCACACTTCCTCGAGACAACTGGAGTCGTAGTTGATTGGAGTTGTTGGTTTGCCGTCGCGTGTCACCGGATTGACCGCGACCTCCATGAACAACGAGATCACGTTCAAGCCAGGCTTCCATGCCAGCTCGAATTCCTCCCAATGGGCTTCGCTAGTGGGAGATGCCTGGCGCTTGATCTTGAAAAGTACGCTCTTATTCGCCATGAGTTTCTAAACCTTTTCGCCTTCCGGTCCGAAGAGACGGAAGGTCGGGATCTCGTTTCTACTTTGTATCGTAACGGCGCGGACGCGGCTTGATTAGCGAAGTGTCCACCGGTTCCCACTCGAAGCGGGGTTCGTCGGCATCTGGCGCAAAAAACGCCTTGGTGGTCTTCAGGAAGTTCGCGTCGTCCCGCTCTGGGAAGTCCGGTTTGTAATGCGACCCGCGCGATTCGTTGCGCAGGAACGCACCCTGGGTAATCACGCGCGCAAGCTGCAGCATGTTCTTAAGCTGCCGCGTAAACAGGAACGACTGATTTGACCACATCGATTTGTCATTCAGGTTGACATTTCTGTAGCGCTCAAGGAGTTCGACCAATTTGGCATCTGTCTCCTGTAGCTTGTCGTTGTAGCGTCTTACGGTCACGTTACGCGACATGGTGTCGCCGAGTTCACGCCAGAGCTTAAACGGATTTTCCGTTCCCTGGTTATTGATCAGCATGTTATTGAGGTCGATCTGCCGCTTCTTTTCGTTTTCGAATGAAGAGGCAAGATTCTCAGGCGGCGCTGCGAGGCTGCTACCGTACTTCACCGCATGCGGCCCGGCGATAAATCCTGCATAGATGCAACTCAGCAGGGAATTTGCCCCGAGACGATTGGCTCCGTGAATCGAGTAGTCGCACTCGCCGATAGCATAAAGGCCCTTGATGTTGGTCATCTGGTCGTCATCGACCCAGAGACCGCCCATGGTGTAGTGCATGCCAGGGAAGATCTTCATCGGAACTTCGTGCGGATCGTCACCTACAAACTTTATGTAGATATCCAGAATTCCGCCCAGCTTGCGATCCAGCGTGGCGCGATCAATATGCGAGAGATCCAGGTAAACCATTGGCTGGCCCTGGACTCCGAGGCCCATGTCATAAACCACTGTGTGAATTTCACGGGTGGCGATGTCGCGTGGTACAAGGTTTCCGTACTTGGGATACCTGTCCTCGAGGAAGTACCAACGATCAGCCTCCGGAATCTGCTTTCCAGAGCGGGTATCCTTGGGATCTTTGGGAACCCAGACGCGACCGCCTTCACCACGAGCCGACTCAGACATTAATCGGAGCTTGTCTTCGCCAGGAATACAGGTGGGATGCACCTGTATCATTTCGCCATTGCCGTAGGCCGCGCCTTGTTGATATACCGAGCCCTGCGCGGAACCGGTGCAGACCACGGAATTCGTCGACTTACCGAATATAGCGCCTATTCCACCGGTGGCCAGAATCACCGCATCGGCGGGGAAAGTTACAACCTCCATCGAGCGCAAATCCATGGCGCAGATGCCGCGGCAGACACCCTGCGAATCGAGCACAGTGGAGAGAAACTCCCAGTACTCGTACTTCTTAACTTTTCCTTCGGACTCGAAGCGGCGTACCTGCTCATCCAGCGCATAGAGAAGCTGCTGGCCGGTGGTCGCTCCGGCAAAAGCCGTGCGATTGAAGAGCGTGCCACCGAAGCGACGGAAATCGAGTAATCCTTCAGGTGTGCGATTGAAGGGGACACCCATACGATCAAGCAGATCAATGATCCCGGGTCCCATTTCGCACATTAACTTGACGGGCGCTTGGTTGGCCAGGAAGTCACCGCCGTACACGGTGTCATCGAAATGGAGCCAGGTTGAGTCGCCTTCGCCCTTCAGGTTCTTGGCCGAGTTGATGCCGCCTTGAGCGCATACCGAATGCGAGCGCTTCACGGGCACGACTGAAAAGAGATCGACGTTCGCACCCATTTCCGCAACTTTGATTGCGGCGGAGAGGCCCGCGAGTCCACCACCAACAATAATGATTCTAGGAGTTGTTGTTGCCATAAATTCTCTTTCGGCCTGGCCTATCTTGCCTGGCTGCTGGGAATACTATGAGGAATCATTCGGCTCTGTTCCGCCGGAGCCTGCCGGTCCCATTCTGGATTGCGCTGCTGCGTTGGGAACTTGGCTACAAATGCATAAATTGTGAGAAGTCCCACGATTACAAGCACTGCGGAGAGAGCGATACCAATCGCCTGTGCCCGCTTCTGAGCTTTGGCGCCAGTGACGATGCCCCACTTTGCAGCGAACAGGAAAAGTCCATAGCCGAAGTGCCATGAAGCAGCCGTTATACCCACAACATAAACCGCCAATGCCAGTGGGTGCGAAAGCTCGCTCTGGACCTTCCAGAATGACGCATCATAGTGTTCCGTCAGGTGAACACCAGCGAAGCGCATGTACCAGAGGTGATAGGTCACGTAAGCAAAGACCAGGATTCCTGAATAGCGCTGAACTGTGTAGTACCAGTTGCCCGTCCAAGGGTAATCGATGACGTTGTTTTCTCCGCGCCACCAGATGTAGACCCCGTACAGAGCATGAAATGCGAGGGGAATAAAGATACCGAAAATTTCCAGACCCAGACGGAAGGGAAGTCCGGTAAGGAACTTAACCTGTCCGTTATAGGCGGCAACACCATTGAGGGCTTCTGCATTCGAGATGAAGTGCTCAAGCAGAAACAAACCAACTGGAACGATGCCCGTCAGCGAATGGAGACGACGCCAAAGGAAGGAATTTCCGGTACCGGCCCGCAGGGGCGCAACACCCTTAGGCACGATACTACTTGTCGATTGAGTGGTAGAAGCCACAATGTCTCCTTGAACCTGATAGGTGACGAGAACATACAATCGTCGAGAAAATGTAAGTCATGTAAATATAGTTTCACGCTGTGGTTGAGTCAATGACGGATTAGAAACTCCATCAGGGCTAACGAAAGTTTGCATCTTCGATGAGCCTTTTTGCAACATCACTCTTTACCCCCGCGTAATTCTTCGGATCAATGGCCCAGAGCTTATGGACTGCAACTGTGAAGACAGGCAGGGATCGCAAGAACGCGCTAAAATAAATGTTCGCTCCACACAGAGCTTCTGTGCGTGCCAACGCGTCGGTCTTTTTAGTGGTTCGAGCTTAAATCAAAGGTTTTGCAGGAGAAACAGGCAATGTCAGACACCAATGGCAATGGACTTCGGCTGAAAATAGGCCTCGCTGAAATGCTCAAGGGCGGCGTCATCATGGACGTGATGAGCGCAGAACAGGCGGAGATCGCCGAGAAAGCCGGAGCAGCAGCCGTCATGGCCCTGGAACGCGTCCCAGCCATGATTCGCGCGGAGGGCGGCGTTTCACGCATGGCTTCGCCCAAGGTCATCAAGGAAGTGATGGCTACGGTAAACATTCCGGTCATGGCCAAAGCACGTATCGGCCACTTTGCGGAAGCGCAGATTTTGCAGGAACTCGGCGTCGATTACATTGACGAATCCGAAGTGCTTACCCCAGCAGACGAAGAGCATCACATCGATAAGCATGCATTCAAGACTCCTTTCGTCTGCGGTGCCCGCAACCTGGGAGAAGCACTGCGACGCATCGCCGAGGGCGCGTGCATGATTCGCACCAAGGGAGAAGCCGGTACGGGAGATGTAGTTCATGCCGTCAGGCACATGCGCCAGATCGTAAAAGAGATGCTGCAACTCACGGTGATGAGCGAGCAGGAACTCTACCTGGCGGCTAAAACTCATCAGGCTCCCTACGAACTCGTTCGGATGGTCGCTAAGGCCGGCAAACTGCCGGTGCCAAATTTCAGCGCGGGTGGAATCGCCACTCCCGCCGACGCTTCGCTGGTAATGCAGCTCGGCGCAGAAGCGGTCTTCGTCGGCAGCGGAATCTTTATGAAAGGCGGCGCAACTCCGCTCGATCTGAAGAACCCGAAGGAGCGCGCCGAGGCAGAATCCCGCGCCAAGGCCATCGTTATTGCGACCACCCACTACAAGGACCCGAAGATTCTGGCAGAGGTTAGCGAGCAGATGACCGGCTCAATGAAGGGCCTCGCTGTTTCAGGAATCGAAGAAAAGGATCTGCTGCAGACCCGCGGCTGGTAGGGAATGGCAGAGAGTGTTCCAAGAGAGGCGCAGCTTGCGGGCTGCGCCTCTTACTGTTTCTGGATTGTGAGTTACTTGGGATTCTTAGACGGCCTTCTCGAAATTGCCGTTATTTCGTAGTAGCCGCCGAAGACTCGCCTTCCATAAGGACTGCCCTTTATCATTAGGCCGAGCCTGTGGTGTCGACGCCGTAAGAGTCCAGCACGTCGTGCATAGTTATTACGCCTTCAAGTATGTGAATATCAGCGCGATTGACCACAGGCAGGATGTCAATATGGGCCTTGCTCATTCGTTCGAGCGCGAGATGAAGAGGATGGTCAGGATGCACGTGCGGAAAATCTAAACTCTCGAAGAGGCTCAATAGCTCATCCTCGGCTTTACCCTCGGCAAGAGCGTGCTCAATGGTTCCTTTGCTAAGAACACCGACGATGCTTCCTTCATCCTCTACCAACCACGCACGGAACTGGTTCGACTGCATCCGCTGCAAAGCATCATGAACGCTCAACTGTGCCGGAAGGAGTTCTGGAGCACTACGCATTATCTGAAGCACTGTTCGGCGTCCAAGTTCCTCTCGTGTCTTTTGACTTGGTAGATGAATGCCCTCCTGATGTGCCAAGGCTTCATAGATTGGTTCCTTTTGAAACCGTGCCGAGATGAACAGGCTGGTCAAGTTGGCGATCATCAACGGCACAATGACGGCATAATCGCGGGTCATCTCAAAGATCATCAGCACAGATGTCATGGGCGCACGCACAATGCCTGCAAAGAGTGCGCCCATGCCAACCAGTGCATAAGCACCCGGAGTGGCTGTGTAGCCCGGCAGGAGGTGATGGGCTGCGGTACCGATAGCACCTCCCAGCATAGCGCCCAGAAACAGGCTAGGCCCGAAGATGCCACCGGCGTTACCCGAAGCATAGCTGGTGATAATGGCGAAGAACTTGAGCACCACGAGCAAAACCATCAACTTGAGCGCCATGTTTCCGTTCAGAGCGTCGCCAACGTAGCTGTAGCCCACACCCAAAACTTGAGGAACAAACCACCCCATCAAGCCAACCGTCACGCCTCCAACCACGGGATGCCACCAGCGCGTATGGATCGGCAGCAGCAGGAAGCGCTTGCGCAGTTCCAGCAAAAGCCGCGTAAAGGCTACGGAGAGAAAACCACCCGCTACGCCCAGCACAGCGTAAATACCAAATTCTAAGGGATGAATGAGTTCGTATTGGGGCACGTGAAACAAAGGGTTGTTGCCGAGGAACAGGCGCAAGACCGCCCAAGAAGTTGCAGACGCCAGAACCACCGATCCCAAAACCGGCGCGTGCATGTCTCCTACAACCTCTTCCAGCGAAAACAGTACCGCCGCCATGGGCGTATTGAATGCTGCGGCAATTGCGGCGGCGGCTCCAACCGGAATCAGAGCTTTCACTCTTTCCGGTCGTAATCCAAGTTGGCGACCGAGGACGGAAGCTATCCCGGCACCGATCTGAACCGATGGTCCTTCGCGGCCAAGTGGAATTCCGCTCGCTAGGGTTGCCGCCGTGCAAGCGAACTTGCCTAACACAGTACGGAGCGAGATGCGCCCCTCATGTGCGAAAAGAGCAGCTTTCGTCTGTGGAACACCGCTGCCTCTTGCGTATGGAAAGTAGCGGAATAGCAGATATCCCATCGCCAGAGAGCCTCCTACTGGCATCAGGATCCGTCTCCAAGCAGCACCATCAGTGGGGTAAAGGCGCATTCCCAACCGCTCGGTCAGGACAATGAATGCTACAACGGCAAGTCCGGTCAGGGCGCCAATCAATAAAGTCAGGAGCAGAAAGACCTGTTCTTCGCGTTGTTGTAGATGGGTGCCTAAACGTGCCCACAGAGCTGTGTGCAGCTTTCTTTCTGGCTGGTTCACGTGGCCGTCTGCGGCGTTCATTAGATTAGATTAATCGAAAATGAAGTCTATTTCTGGCAGCGCGAGCAAGTTCCTGGGTGAAGGAGATTAGTTATCGATATCAAGACCTCTGCACCCACTTTGTTATTTCGTCCAACCTGCTAAATTAATGAGTGATGATGAAGATAGGGATTCTAGCCCTGCAGGGTGACTTCGACGCACACAGCAAACGTCTGGCGGAGCTCGGCACTGAGCCGGTTCTGGTGCGCAAACCAGAGCAACTCGATGAGATAGATGGCCTAATTATCCCCGGTGGCGAATCCTCTGTGTTTCTGAATTTGCTTGGAGAGAAGGGCTTCAAGAAGCTCTCTGATTTTGTTCTTGAGAAGCCGACTTTTGGTACTTGCGCGGGCTGCATTTTGCTGGCACGCGAGATTGAGAATCCTGCGCAAAAAGGCATCGGCGCGCTTGACATCACCGTACGTAGAAACGCTTACGGACGCCAGATTGACTCTGCGATTCTGGAAGGGCCAACCAAGCTTGAGGGTGGGCCGCTGGAGCAGGTGTACATTCGCGCACCGCGCATTGAACGTGTCGGTCCGGAGGTCGAGGTGCTTGCGGAACGCGGTGGTTACCCGGTACTCGTTCGGCAAGGTAAGTTGATGGCTGCAACGTTTCATCCCGAGCTAAGTGTGGATACGCGGGTTCACGCGGAGTTTTTGAAACTCGTTGCGCAGTCCACTCAATAGGCAGGGTGGCAATCTAAAAAGCACACAGATATATCTTGCGCACGAACCGGGCCTGACGCACAAGATATCGCGGTTTGCGATTCTTCTGCCCCTGCAACTTGTGCCACTCTTTGCACTTGTTTTGTAAACATGCTATTTTGAAGTGGTTACAACAACGAAACAGTAGAAGCAGGAGCGCGTCAGTTCCCAGTGTTAGCACTCGAGCAGAAAACCAACATTATCGAGAAGTATAAGAGACACACCTCCGACACAGGCAGCCCTGAAGTACAAATTGCCCTTCTCAGTGAGCGCATCGGTCAGTTGACCGAGCATTTTCGTACGCACAAGAAGGACCATGCTTCACGTCGCGGTCTTCTGATGATGGTTAGCAGGCGTCGTAGCTTGCTCGACTATCTGAAGAAGAACGATACGGAGCGGTACAAGGCTGTAATTCTGAAGGTGGGTATCCGCAAGTAAACATCCGCCGGAGTTTGGCTTTCGAGCCTGGCTCCCGTGTATCCGCTGGCGTTGCTCCGTAAAGAGTTACGCCAGCGTACTCCCAATTTGTCGCAGCGCCGGCGTTGGCCATGCTGCTTGGGAGTGCCAGCAAACCTCGTTGCGGCTGGAACTGTTCCTGTTCGCATTCTTAACTGCGGCTTGACGCGTACTGCTCGCGCTTGTTGTGGTGGAGTGCTCCTATCATGGACGCGCCTCCCTGGCGAAAGGGATTCAATGAAACAAGAAACAAGCGTTACACTCTCCGGTGGTAAAACCATTTCATTTGAGACAGGACACTGGGCCAAACAAGCTCATGGATCCACGGTTGTTCGCCTTGGCGAAACCGTCGTTCTCGCAACTGCCTGCTCCAATGCCGAGCCCCGCCTCGGCATCGATTTCTTTCCGCTCACCGTTGATTATCGCGAATACGCGTACGCCGGTGGACGCATACCGGGTGGCTTCATCAAGCGCGAAGGCCGGCAGAGCGAGCGTGAAATTCTCATCAGCCGCCAGATTGACCGTCCCATCCGTCCCTTGTTTCCCGAGGGCTACAACTTCGAGACCCAGGTCATCGCATTTGTACTGTCGGCCGATAAAGAAAATGACCCCGACGTCGCTGGAATCAATGGCGCATCCGTTGCGCTCACCATCTCCGATATTCCGTTTGGCGGCCCCATCGGCGCAGTGCGCGTAGGGTTGGTAAACGACGAATTCATCATCAACCCCACCTATAGCGAGCAGAGCGATAGCAAGATCAACATCATGGTCGTCGGAACTGCCGAAGGCATCGTGATGATTGAAGCCGGTGCCGATGAAGTCGATGAGGCCCGTGTGGTGGATGCGATCGAGTTCGCGCATGGCGAGATCAAGAAGATCTGCGCCGCCATCAGCGAGTTTGCACAGAAGACTGGCCGCGCAAAACGCACCTTCGCAGCTCCAGTGATCGACCACGATTATCTGAACGCACTCCGTGCCAAGGCCGGCGAGGCGCTGGCTGACGCGGTCAACACTGAGAAGTATCCCAAGCTTGAGAGCTACGCCAAGATCAAGGCCCTTAAAGACAGCGTAAAGTCTGAGATTCCCGACGACAAGCCTGAAGAAAAGGCCAAGGCCGGAAAGTATTTCGACATGCTTCGCGAACTTGTATTCCGCGAGGAAGTCACCAAGAACCGCCGCCGTCCCGATGGCCGCGCATTCGATCAGATTCGTCCCATCTGGAGCGAAGTCGGCGTTCTGCCGCGTACTCACGGCTCGGCTGTGTTTACCCGTGGCGAAACGCAGGCTCTCGTCACCACCACGCTGGGCACCAGCGATGACATGCAGCGGTTGGAACGCTTCGAAGGCGAGACCAAGAAGCGCTTCATGCTGCACTACAATTTCCCCCCGTTCTCGGTTGGAGAGGTTGGCTTCCTGCGTGGAGCAGGACGTCGCGAAATCGGCCACGGAGCACTTGCCGAACGCGCACTTCTTGCAGCTCTGCCCCCCGAAGATGATTTCCCGTACGCGATACGCGTTGTCAGTGACATTCTTGAGTCGAACGGCTCTTCGTCGATGGCCTCGGTCTGCGGCGCCTCGCTCAGTTTGATGGATGCTGGTGTGCCTTTGAAAGCGCCGGTAGCCGGAGTTGCAATGGGCCTGGTGAAGGAAGGCGAAGATTATGCCATCCTGACCGACATTGCGGGCGCGGAAGATCACTACGGCGACATGGACTTCAAGGTTGCCGGAACCCGTGATGGCATCACCGCGTTGCAGATGGATATCAAGATCATGGGCATTACTGCCCAGATCATGCGTGAAGCGCTGGCACAGGCGAAGCGTGGACGCTTCCACATCCTCGACAAGATGGATGAGTCGATCACGGCTGGCCGCATCAATGTCAGCACTCACGCACCACGCTTCTACACCGTAATGATTCCGACCGATAAGATCCGCGAACTGATTGGACCGGGCGGAAAAGTAATACGCGGAATCGTAGAGGCCACGGGCGTAAAGATCGACGTCGAAGACACTGGGCAGGTTCGAGTTTCTTCCAGTGATTCTGTCGCCGCCGAAAAGGCTCTGCAGATGATCGGCGACATTACGGCTGTGCCAGAGATTGGCCGGACGTATCTGGGCACCGTGACGCGCCTGGCTGAGTTCGGGGCATTTGTCGAAATCATTCCCGGCACCGACGGCCTGCTGCACATCAGCGAAGTCGCCGAACACCGGATCAAGGACATCAAGGACGAGTTGAAAGAAGGCGACCAGGTTCTGGTCAAGGTTCTTTCGGTCGAAGGCAACCGCATCAAGTTGTCTCGCAAGGCCATTCTCAAGGAGCAGCGCGCCAAGATCGAAGCCCAGGGCGGTGTTGTTGCGCCCGTGGTGACCGAGGCGGCTCCAGTCCCTGTTGTGGAACGGTCGCTTGAAGGCTCTGCAGCAACCTTCGAGGGCGGTTTTGACGATGACGGTGATGATGACGGTGAGGATCCGAACTTCAATCGTGAAGACACGCCGAATGAAGCTCCCAGTCACAGCTCTCGCCCTGCGGTTGCAGGCGCTGGAGCAGGTCCTGGAGGCGGTGCCGGAGATCCACGTCGCAGGCGTCGTCGCGGTCCTCGTGGCCCGCGCACTCCTCGTCAGTAGCTTGAGGTTCTAACCAGAAGGCCACGGTTTCGCGCCGTGGCCTTTTGCTTGGCGTACTATTTTAGGGTGTCACAATCTCTCTGAGTTTTCGTCGCGAGGCTCAAATGCTCGATTCACTTCCATTTCTGGACAGAGCTCTGCAGGCCTCTACGGCCAGCACCGTAGCGGTGGTGCTTCAGCGCTTGATAGTAGCCGCCGCTCTCGGTGGCGTGATCGGTTTGGAACGGGAGATGAAGCATCGGCCTGCAGGTCTGCGCACCAATCTGTTCATGTGCTTTGGCGCGGCGTTATTTACCATGCTCTCCGCTCTGCTGGCAGGTAGTGGACAGGACCAGACCCGTATTGCGGCCCAGATTATTGCGGGCATTGGATTCATCGGAGCAGGTTCTATTCTGCACTCGACGCACGGAGGCGTGCAGGGGATTACGACTGCCGCCACCATTTTTGTCGTGGCGGGGATTGGTATGTGCGCCGGCGCAGGCCTGTTGATTCCCGCACTTGTGGCTACTGTGCTCGTGGTCATGGGGCTTATCGTTCTTGGTGTCCTGGAACAACATGTTTTCGTGCGCCCGCGCTCCGCTGCTTATCTTGCCGAGGCGGCAAACAGCGACGAACTCTATCCTCTGCTCGACCTTGCACGCAAGGACAAGCGGAGCAGACTTATGGACGTGAAGATTTCCTGTCAGAAGGATGGGTCCAAGGTGGAATTCACGTTACAGGCGCTGCCCGAGACACACCAGGAATTGAAAACGAAGTTGCGCGCTGAATTCGACTCTCACAAAATCATCTCTTTCGGTTCCAGTGATCAGGAGTAAGCATTGCCTAATATTTCCCGTATTCCCTTCGTCAAGGCCAGCGCTTACGGCAATGACTTTCTTATCGTCAAAAAAGAGTTTCAGGGAGTGTACGCGCCTGCCCTGACCCGCAGTTTGTGTGACCGTCATAACGGGGTCGGTGCCGACGGTGTCGAGTGGTTGACCGATGAAGACGGCCATGCAGCACGCATCCACCTGACCAATGCCGATGGCTCGTTTGCGGAACTTTCAGGCAATGGCACCCGCTGTGTAGCCGCGCACCTGGTGGCGAATGGCGCGGCGGAGGACCTGCTGATTGCAACCGACGGAGGTTCCATACGTTGCCAACTCACCGGGCGTAGCGGAAACCGATACGATTTCGTGACGGAGATGGGTTCCCCGGTTGTGGAGGAGCCGTTCGAAGTTGACCTCGGACACGTTCGCTACATGGGCGTCCCCGTCTCAATGGGGAACCCTCACTTTGTCATCTTTGTTACAGATTTTCCGGCGAACTGGCGGAAGGACTCACAACTGATCCAGGCCCGCGCCGACTTGTTTCCCGAAGGAATCAATGTCGAGTGGGTGCAATTCAAGCGCGCGCCTGACATTATGATCCGGATTTACGAACGCGGTGCGGGCGAAACCATGTCATCTGGAACGGGGACTTCGGCGTCGGCTGCTGCCGCCATTGCAACCCGGCAATGTGCCGAGAAACTGACGGTTGTTGCGCCCGGCGGGGTTCAGCGGGTGCAGTGGAAGCAGGGCTCTTCGTTGATGCTCGAGGGTTCGGCAAGTCTTATCTGCAGCGGGGAATTCTTCGTATAGCTGTTTTCGTTTAACATCGAAAGATGATGTCAGAGCTCCAGTCCGGTATGCGTCCCCGAGCCCTGGGACCGCGTAGCACAGTTGGCGTAGCTAGTTTCGCCAGTTGCGTGTCACGCTCTGCGCTGGAAGCGGGATGCGATGCGTTGCGGACGCTGAGCGGTTGGAAGGCCGAGATTTCACCAGTCGCACTGCAAACCGATGGGGACTTTGCCGGAAGTTCGGAGGACCGCGCGGCGGCCTTTACGTCGTTGTGGGAGCGTGGCGACGTGAGCGCGATTATTTGCGCGCGTGGCGGCTACGGTGCGAATTACCTGCTGCCGCTACTCAAATTCGAGGAGTTGAAAGCTACTCCTAAAGTATTCGTCGGATATAGCGATAACACGTCTTTGCTGCTCGCTCTGGATCGCGCTGGCATTGTTTCGTTCCACGGACCGATGGTCGCCAGCGACTTCGCCAGAGGAGCTGTGGATGAGCGTTCATTCTGCGCCGCACTCAGTGGAAAAACGCTGGATTTTGATTTCCCGCAAGGATCGCATGTTCGGTCGCTGGTTGCAGGAGAGGCACATGCACCGATCATCGGAGGCTGCCTGTCTGTGGTGGTGACTACACTCGGAACTCCATGGGAAATCGAAACCGATGGAAGGATTTTGTTTTTGGAGGACGTGAACGAGAAAGCGTTTCGCATTGACCGTATGTTGATGCACCTGCTGCTTGCCGGGAAGTTTCGCGGAGTTCGCGGAATCATCTTCGGCGCGATGACCGGTTGCTATCCCGGCTCCGCCTACGAGGAGACTTTGCCGCAATTGATCTGCCGTATTCTCGGTGGGCTCGGCGTGCCTATCGTTTTCGGATTTCCCTCAGGCCACGTTGAGTCTGGAAATATCACGCTGCCTTTCGGTGTCCCAGCCGCATTGCACAGTTCTGGGTCGAGAGTTCGCCTGCATGTGGAGCCCTCAACACTAGCGATAAAACAGCAATAAGACCATAAGGAATCATCTGCATTGATAAAGGCTCGAAGTATCTACCTACTCGGAATCTGCGGCACCGCCATGGCCTCGCTCGCAGGAATGCTGAAAGCGCGCGGACTCGATGTGAGGGGCTCGGATATTGCCGCGTACCCACCAATGTCCACGTTTCTCGATTCGTTGGGCATTCCTGTTTTCCAGCCGTACAGTGAGCAGAACCTCACGCCTGCTCCGGATGTTGTGGTTGTCGGAAACGCAATCTCACGAGGAAATCCGGAACTCGAATATTTGCTCGATAGGCGAATTCCATTCGTCTCCATGCCAGAGGTGATTCACCAGGAGTTTATTCGCGGGCACAACTCACTGGTAATCGCAGGAACGCATGGCAAGACCACAACCACGAGCATGGCCGCATGGATCTTCGAGGTAGCCGGTCGAACTCCCTCGTTCCTCATCGGAGGCATCGCGGAGAACTTTCAATCCAGCTTTGCCGTAACCGAGGGGAAGGAATTCATCATCGAGGGAGATGAATACGATAGCGCTTTCTTCGACAAAGGGCCTAAATTCCTTCATTACTTTCCAGATTCCGTGATTCTCACATCGGTGGAATTCGACCACGCGGATATCTATCGCGACCTCGAATCCGTAAAGATTGCGTTCAAGCGTCTGGTTAATCTGGTTCCTCGCCGCGGGCGGGTGATAGCCTGGGACGGAAGCCAGAATGTCACAGAATGTGTGGAGCAGGCATTCTGCCCTGTGGAGAGCTACGGCTTCGATCCCAACTCTTTCTGGCGAATTAAGAACGTGAGTTATACGGCAACGAGTACCTCGTGGTCGGTAGATCGCGATGGACAGCATTTTGCAGATTTCGAGTTCCCGCTGGCAGGGGAGTACAACGTGCTGAACGCCACGGCGGCGGCGGCGCTTGCTCACTCCTACGGGATTCCACCCGAGACAATTTGCGAGGCGCTGCGCGGTTTTCTCTCCGTCAAGCGTCGGCTTGAGGTTCGTGCTGAGATCGACGGCATCACGATCATTGATGATTTCGCACACCACCCGACTGCAGTTGCCGCCACACTTGGTGCGCTGCGTAAGCGCTACACCGGACGCCGTCTGTGGGCCATTCTCGAACCGCGTTCGAATACACTCCGCCGCAAGGTGTTCCAGCACGAATTAGTTGAGAGCCTGGGATTGGCAGATCAGGTGGTGATCGCCAGCGTCTACGTGAAGGCAACGGACGCACTCAGACCGGAAGAACGGTTGGATGTGGATGCTGTAGTGGCCGATCTCAACGCCCACGGCGTCCGAGCGCAGCAACTTGCCGATGTCGATGCAATTGTTAGCAACGTCGTCCCGCAACTCGCATCTGGAGACGTGGTGGCGATTCTTTCAAACGGGGGATTTGGCAGCATTTATGAGAAGCTTCCGGCAGCGCTTCGGCTCCGTTCAAGATGACCATGAATAGAGAGTATCGCTGGCTGCTAATCGCATGCGTTACGCTTCTTGCTGGCACCATGGCGGCCCAGGAGTCTGCCTTCTGGTGTCCTGCCAAGGGCGTTGTATATGGAGTGTCCCTTAAGCGCGCCGCGGAACACATTGTGCATGTGGATGCCGTAACCCATCAGCCTTCGGCAGAATTTCAACTTCCGGTTTGGAATGCTCTCTATCAGGTCCGCGATTTTGCCGCCAATGTCACCCGCGTCAAGGTTTATGAAGGCGTACCGGAATGGCAATGCGACCGCTGCGACACCCGTGATGCGAGCGCAAAGAAAAGTGACAGTACGACCTGGGTCTTGTCTTCTTCCGACAACCACCCCTGCATCACCTTCAGTTACGACATCATCACGAACGATCCGGGGCCGTTTGGTTCGAGCCTTGATGCGCAGCATGCATTCTTCAACTGGGCAGAGGTTCTGGTCTATCGGCCCGACCAGCGTAATGAACCGGTCAGCGTGCGCATATTGGATGTTCCTGCCGGATGGAGAATGCGCGACGGCGGGGTGTTTGGAACGCGCTCGGCGGAGGAACTTGCGAACGCCTCGGCCACCGCGCCAACCTACGATTTTCTAGTCGATTCTCCTGCGCTATTCGGTAATTTGTACGAGAGTAGCTTCGAGCAGGACGGGGCCAGCTACCACGTCGCGCTGGATTCCCCTGACGTAGATTTGCAGGCATTGCAGTACTCATTGCGAAAAATTACAGCCGCCGGTGTGGACTGGATGCAGGATCGTCCTTTCGACCAGTACACCTTTTTGTTTCTGGCAATTCATGGTCCGGCAAGTGGTGGCATGGAGCACGCCTACTCCACCGCAATCGACGTTAGCACCGACCGCCTGAAACAGGATGCCCTGAGCGCAGCAGAGGTTTCTGCACACGAGTTTTTTCATCTGTGGAACGTGAAGCGGATTCGTCCGCAGTCGCTGGAACCCATCAACTATACGAGGGAGCAGTATTCGCGTGCGCTCTGGTTCAGTGAAGGTCTGACCAGTACGGTTGCCGACGTTCTTCAGACGCGGGCTGGGCTTTCCGACGAGAAGCGCTCGCTCGCGCATCTGGCATCAGTGATCGCTGGGTTACAGTCGCGCCCCGCGAGACTGACGCAGTCGGTTGAGGAATCCAGTTGGGATACGTGGTTTGACCCTTTTCCGAACTATCATCGGGCGGATCGCAGCATCTCCTATTATTCGAAGGGAGAAATACTTGGGTTCCTGATTGACCTTGAGATGCGCCGTCTGACCGGCGGCCGCCGCTGTTTGCGCGATCTCTTTCAGTACATGAACCGGCGCTATGCTCAGCAGAAGAGGTACTTCGACGATTCGGAAGGTGTGCGTCTCGCGCTGGAGGTTCTGACCGGAAGCGATTTCCGTGATTTCTTCTCGCGATATATCGCGGGAACTGACGAACTTCCTTACGACCACTTCTTTGCCTACGTCGGACTCACGCTGGCACATCATCAGGGCGAGCAGGTGAGTGCGGGGATTTCCACGTTGCGTGCGACAGGGAAGCCCACGACGATTGTCCGCGTTGACGAAAACTCCGCCGCGGCGCGTCTTCATCTGGCTCCCGGCGACACAATTCTGGAAGTCAATGGCAAGGCGGTCAGCGGAGACTTCAACCAGGCGATACAAAAGCACGATCCTAAACTCACCGTGCATCTCAAGGTTGGCACTCTAACCGGAGAGATAAGGGAAGTGGATCTTCCGATCACAACTCGCAAGATCGACGAATATCAATTCGAGGATTTGCCGGGCATATCTTCGGCGATTCGGAACCGTCGCCGGGCCTTTTTGCGCGGCGAGGCGGAGGCAGAAGCACGGTGATTCGTCTCCTCTTTTGCGTTGTGTGCTGGGTCGTGTTCTCGATTCCTGCGGCGGTCATTGGATTCCCGGCACTGTACCTCACCGGGCGGGTTGACCTGCTATGGAGGTTGTCGCTGTGGGGGTCAGGAGTGGGTTACCGTCTGTCTGGGATACGCGTCCGCTCTGTGGGCCATGAGAGTCTGGGAGACGAAGCGTACCTCTTCATGTCCAACCATGTTTCGAATCTCGATCCCCCTGCGGTTACCCGGATGATCGACCGCCGCATCTCTATCATGACCAAGCAGGAACTCTTTAAGATTCCACTCTTCGGTCGAGCCATGTATGCTGCAAGATTTGTTGCCGTGAATCGCACCAACAAGAGAGCAGCGATTGAGAGCGTTCGAGAGGCGGCACGGGTACTGCAGTCAGGTTTGGGAATGCTGGTGTTTCCTGAGGGAACGCGGTCGCCGGATGGCAAGTTGCTGCCGTTCAAAAAGGGACCCTTCCACCTTGCCATGGAAGCAGGCGTTCCAGTCGTGCCGATCACGGTAACCGGCAGCTACGAGGCCTGGCCCAAGGGAAGAATGTCCCTCCATTCGGGGGAGATTGTGGTGCACTTTCATGCGCCGATCGATCCCCACCAGTTCGCACAGAAGGAAGAGCTATTGGCTGCGGTTCGTTCCGCCATCAACAGCGCATTGCCCGAACAATACCGCGATTCCGTTACGGTTGAACCTTCTTAACGCGAACGCCCATCCCGGCTCCAACCTCAAAAGCAACTTCCGTGGGACACTTCGTGCCGAGGTCATAGTCTCCGGCATACTTCTTCCCCGATTGATCTTCAAACGTAATACTGAATTTGCAAGGACTACCCATTGGGGTCATGCGCCGGTGTGTTTGCTCGTCTCGAAGTTCGGGAAGGCCGAACGATCCGGTGGGGTACTTGAACTCAAGATTACGCATCGAGCGTCCCGAATGGTTTGCAATGTTGATGTACATGATGGGCTTGACATAGTTGCATCCCGAAGCAAATAGGATCGCAGCGGTCAGGCAGGCAAACACCACGCGAGCAGCATTCTTCATCCTGACATTCTACTCTGGAAGGCCCAGCCGGCATGCTGAGCGAAGGGGTTGTTAGCGCTCCTAGTCGATCACCTCCAGGGCGGAAGCATCGCCGTAATCCGTGAACTTCAACAGATGTTGGCAATCTGATGAGCGGGAGCAAGGTTGAAACGTCCAACGGCTTGCCGCGGCGCGCGCTGCCGGTATCATCTTCTGGTCACCTTTTAAGGCATGGATCGCCTGGGGCCTCCCGTTGCGATCAACGCTGACGCGAATAATGACTTCCGGTCTTTCCAAGGCCTTGGTGGTAACTCGGTGGTTTGGCGAAACAACCTTCGGCGATGGTGCCATAGGAGCATCTGCATCTGGAACCGACAAGGCGGTCAGGCTAGGGGCCTCGCCGTTATCCGTAGAAGAGGCAGCAACGGACGGCACTGATTCGTCCGACGTTTCGGACAGGGAAGCAACTTTTACCCGTACACTATTGGGTCTGGCAGCCGCAACTGCCGTCACACGATAGGGCGGCAGCAATTGGTATTTCAGTCCGAGCCATAGAGCACATTCGAACAGTAAAACGCCTATCGCGGCCAACAAGGCTGGAATGCGCAGTCTACCCGGCAGTTTGACGCGGATGCCGTGTAAACCCGATTTCGTCGCGGGAATGGCGGGTTCACAGAGCTGAGGCGAAAACCCTTTGAGCGTGCCGATCAAACCCATGGGCGCGTCCGCTGAAGCTGCGCCCGGTGCCGAATGCCAAATGCGCGTGATCAGTTGCTGTTGCTTCCTGCTCAGCACCGGGAAATCGAGAATGTGAAAATTTCTGAAGAGGAAGAGCAAACGAACTCTTGAGAGTCCCGAGATCCTGATATCTCTCAGTTCACCGGAGACAGAGGCTATCCGGACCATTCCGAATTTCAAAGGAAGACTGCGCATAGGAAAGCTCACCACCAACACTGAATGTGAGTCGCAGCTTTCGGGTTGCCTCGGGCGCCTGGTTTCTCCCTCCAAGACGCCCGCCCCACATGCGGGCGCTTTGGCAAACGTGGGAATTGGATGGATTCGCGGACTCTCCATTGGTAAGCTCTTCGTGAGGGTTCTTAGGGCTAAGGCACATGACGCATGCTCGATTGGTAGAGATGGCGGAGGCATGGCTGCGGCGTACCCGCTGCGGCATCGTGCTTAGCGAACAGGGTTGCTCCAGCGGAGAGATGGCTGATGCTATCGGCTGGAAGGGCAGGAACCACTCCATCGTGATCGAATGCAAGATCAGTCGCTCGGACTTTCTCGCGGACGCCTCAAAGCCATGGCGAACAAATCCCGAAATCGCGCTTGGTTGCGAACGATACTACGCCGCCCCGAAGGGGATGCTCCGTCCCGAAGAATTGCCCGACGGCTGGGGACTCCTTGAGGCGCAAGGGCGCGATCTGAGTTTGGTGAAAAAATCCAAGCGCAAGCTGCGTCAATCCGAGGGCTTGATGAACGAGATGAACCTTCTCCTGGCCAGTTTGCGCCGGGTCGAAGTGCGTATCGAGCCACAGAGAATCGCCGCCTTTCTGAAGTGGAAGAACCGAATGGCCATCTATAACGGCGGCGCTTTACCTGAGGGCATAGTGGCTCCCGAAGAGGAAGAGAATTCGCATCTAGTGTGATCGCCTGTTCCCCCACATTCGCCAAAAATTAAAACAGGCAGATGTGGGCCTCCAGTTCCCCGTACAATTAAGTTATGTTCGCAAAGATCCAGCGCATTCATTTCGTAGGTATCGGCGGCATCGGCATGAGCGGAATCGCCGAAGTGCTGCTTACTTTGGGGTACGGAGTCAGCGGCTCCGACCTTCGCAGCACCTCCACAACCGTTCGGCTCGCCAAACTTGGAGCACAAATATTTGCTGGGCACGTCGAATCCAACGTTCACGGAGCTGAAGTTGTAGTCACCAGTTCGGCCATCTCGCGCGAGAACCCGGAGGTTGCCGAAGCCCGCCGGTTGCATCTTCCACTGATTCAGCGGGCTGAGATGCTGGCCGAGTTGATGCGCCTGAAATATGGAATTGCCATTGCCGGGATGCACGGCAAGACTACAACCACCAGCATGGTTGCCGCGGTTCTGGCAGCGGGCGGATTGGACCCGACGGTCGTTGTCGGTGGGCGAGTCGACTCGCTGGGCTCGAATGCGCGGCTTGGCACCTCGCAATACCTGGTTGCCGAGGCCGATGAGAGCGATCGTTCCTTCCTGAAGCTTTCCCCGATTCTCTCCGTGGTCACCAATATTGACCGCGAACACATGGATTGCTATCGCGATATGGAGGACGTGCAAGCCACCTTTGTAGAGTTTATGGACAGGGTGCCTTTTTACGGCATGGTTGTGGCCTGCACGGATAACGACGCATTGAGGAACTTGCTGGCACGTGTAGAGCGCCGCGTCGTAAGTTACGGCACCCGCGAAGACGCCGATTTCCGCGCGCTGGATGTGAAGACGGAGCATGAGCTCGACGCCATGCATAACACCTTTGGCGTGAACTTCAAGGGCCGAGACCTGGGCCGCTTCGATCTCTTTGTGCCCGGCGTTCACAACGTTCTGAATGCCACGGCCGCTATTGCCGTGGGCATGGGGCTCGAGATTCCAGTTGAGCTGATCCGTGAAGGCATATCGCAATTCAGGGGTGTAGACCGTCGTTTCCAGGTGAAGGGAAGTGTTGCAGGAGTGCGGGTTGTCGACGATTATGGCCATCATCCCACAGAAATATTGGCTACGCTCGCCGCGGCCCGGCAGTGGCTTGGAAACTCAGGGCGCATCCACGTTATTTTCCAGCCGCACCGTTACACGCGCACCTACCTCCTGATGGATGAGTTTGTCACGGCGTTTCCGGATGCAGACAGCCTGCTGGTGCTCGATATCTACGCTGCCAGTGAGCAGCCTATCGCGGGCGTTAGCGGCCTAACCCTGGCGCAGAAAATTCGCTGCCGGGACGCTCGCCCGGCTGAATTTGCGGCTAGTTTTGCCGCCGCCGTCGATGCGGTGGTGGAGAGGGCGCAACCCGGTGATGTTGTGCTGACGCTGGGGGCTGGAACCATTTGGCAGCTAGGGGCGCAGATTCTGGCCAAGTTCGGCGAACGAGAGCGAGCGGTCGGTGTTTGAGGCATCGATTGCACTACGCAGGATGCAATCGGTGTTGCTGACTTGAGAACAGTCTGGGGGAGCCTGGATAATCACTATCTGAACCACTGGCAAAAGCAGGTATAGTGAGCGAATAAGGCGCTTGCTGCCTGCATCATTTTCTTCTTATGGCGCGCAATCAGGAACCACCCTCCGACGATCCGTTCTACCGCCGTGGCGAGGCGAGCCGCAGATCATTTGCGGACGACGCCCTGCCGCCGGACCCAAGACTGAAGGATGACGACGAGGAAGACGACCAGCAGCAGTTCCGAAGGGCCAGCAAGCGCGTCTCCGTGCGGCGGGGCGCTCTACCGCGAAAGACTGCATCGCGGGTGCGGAACGTGTTGGCGGTGTTGCTGGTGCTGGCCGTGTTGGGCGCGGCGGGTTACCAGGTTCGCAGTTTTGCTATGCACTCCTGGCGCTTCCGTGTGCGGAACGACAGCATTGAGCTTGCAGGCGATGCTCCAGCTTCGCGCGCGCAGGTAATCAAAAAATTGCGCGAGAGCGTCGGAAATAATGTTTTTCAGATTTCATTGGCTGAACGTAAGCAGGAGTTGGAGAAAATTCTCTGGGTTGAGACAGCTTCGATCATCCGTATTTGGCCGAATCACCTTCGAGTGATGGTTAAGGAACGCACTCCAGTGGCGTTTATTGCACTCGGCGAGCACATTGGCCTCATCGACGCATACGGCGTGGTGATGGAGAATACGCCGCAGAATTATTCGTTTCCGGTAATCGTTGGGATGAGCGAGAACGAACCGCTTTCCACGCGGGCTCCACGAATGAAAACCTTCATGCGGTTGATACACGAACTCGATGATGGCGACGGCAGCGCCGCGGCCAAAGCTCAATACTCGCGCAATCTGGATGAGGTGGATCTTTCCGATCCGGAAGATGTGAAGGTGTTGACGAAGGGCGGCAGCGGGCCGATCCTGCTTCATCTGGGGAATGAGAATTTTCTGCAGCGGTTCATGACCTTTCTTTCCAATGTGCAAAAGTGGGAGCAGGAACGGGGTAAGCTGAAGTCGGTGGATTTGCGCTATGGTCACGAGGTGATTCTGAATCCGGATATGCAATCCGCCCCGCCTCCTCCTCCAGTTGCGAAAGCACCGGCCACGCCGCATGAATCTCCAAAGGCCAGTAACACAGGACATCAGCAACAGAAGAAACGGAAATAAATGAGCAAGCGAAACGAAAACATCATCACCGTCATTGACCTTGGAAGCGCGAAGACCATCGCCCTTGTGGTAGAGACCACAGAGACTGGGTTGCGTTATCGCGGTCACGGCACAGTACAGTCGGCAGGTACCAGGCGGGGCGCTATCGTTGACCTCGATTCGGCAGGGAAGAGTGTGACGGAGGCGGTTGCAATCGCGGAAAAATCCAGCGGGCTTGCCTTGGAATCGGCGGCCGTTGGCATCAGCGGCCCGCATATTCGTTCGGTCAATAGTCATGGCGTGATTTCGGTGGGCTCGCGTTCCCGTGAGTTGACGAATGCAGATGTAAAGGACGCCGGAGATAAGGCGCGCGAAATTCCTCTGCCGGAAGACCGCGAGATTCTTCATCTTCTGCAACAGGAATTTGTGGTTGACGATCAGGATGGCGTGCGTCATCCGGTAGGAATGATCGGCCGTCAACTCGAAGTGCGCGTGCATGTGATCACCGCTGCGCACTCCGCCGTACAGAACGTGGTGACGGCATTGAATCGCGCTGGAATGCACGTGGAAGATACGATTTACGAGGCACTGGCATGCTCCGAATCTGTGTTGCGCCGTGACGAGCGCGAGTTAGGCGCGGCAGTCATTGACATTGGCGCCGGCACCGCCGATATCGCTGTTGTCCAGGAAGATGTGGTCATTCACTCGGGAGTGGTTCCCCTGGGAGGTATCAACTTTACCCGCGATGTTGCCTATGGTCTTGAGACTTCACTGGACAATGCAGAGAGCCTGAAGCGGCAGTTTGGCTGTTCCATGGTGACGCGCATCGCAGAGCAAAATGAGATCGAGGTGCCATCGGTAGGCGACCGCCCGTCACGCATGATGCGACAGCGCGAGTTGGGTGAGATCCTTCAACCGCGCGCCTGCGAGTTGATGGAGCTATGCCGCGACAACCTGCGCCATGCCGGAGTTCTGGAGATGCTTGGCGGTGGAATTATTCTTACCGGCGGGGGAGCGAGATTGCCCAGCCTGACCGAGACCTGCGAAGACATACTGCGACGCCCGACGCGAATTGGTCTGCCAATGGGAATAGCACAGCTTCCCGTGGAGTTGCAGGAACCTGAGTATGCGGCTGCGATCGGAATGGTTTTTTATACGCAGCGGGCGCGCGTGTTGAAGGGAACGACTCCGAACGGATTCGGCGCACGACTGCGAGCGTTGTTTGCTCGTGGTTACGGGAACTAGCGGTACACGAACGAATCAACAAGGCGTCAAATTGCGCCAAGGCGGTGAGCCATTATGGAAGAACAGGACATTCGGATTCAGTTCCACGAGGAGCCACGCAACAATGCCAAAATCAAGGTGATCGGCATCGGCGGCGGCGGAAACAACGCGGTCAATCGCATGATCGAGACAGGCGTCGAGGGTGTGGAATTCATTACCGCCAACACCGACCTGCAGGCGCTCCAGATGTCGCGTGCGCCAAAGAAGTTGCAATTGGGCGTAAAGCTCACCAATGGACTTGGTGCGGGCGCAAACCCCGAAGTGGGCCGCCAGGCTGCCTTGGAGGACACGGACCGCATCATCGCCGCGCTAGAGGGCGCGGACATGGTGTTCGTGACCACTGGGCTAGGAGGTGGCACCGGTACCGGCGCTGCGCCGATCATCGCCTCGCTGGCCAGCGAGATGGGTGCGCTCACCGTGGCCGTGGTGACCAAGCCGTTTGCGTTTGAAGGCAAGCGACGCATGAATCAGGCTGAACGCGGACTCAGCGAGCTCATCGATTCAGTCGACACCGTGATCGTGATTCCCAACGAGAAGCTCCTCGCCGTAGCCCGTGACGCTGGCTTCTTCGAGTCGTTCCGCGTCGCAGATGATATTTTGCGCCAGGCAGTGCAGGGCATCTCTGACATCATCACGATTCCCGGCATTATCAACCGCGATTTCGCGGATGTGAAAGCAATCATGGCAGGCATGGGCTATGCGGTCATGGGCACCTCGACAGGCAAGGGCGAGCGCCGTGCACTGGAGGCAGCACAGCGTGCCATTGCTTCACCATTGCTGGAGGCGGGGGCGATTGACGGTGCGCGTGGAATTCTGCTCAACATCACCGGCTCCAGTTCGCTCAAACTGGCTGAGGTTTATGAAGCTTCGACGATCATCCAAAGCGCCGCGCACGAGGACGCAAATATTATTTTTGGCGCCGTGCTCGACGAGAAAATGAAAGACGAGGTGAAGATCACGGTGATCGCTACGGGGTTTCGCTCCGAGTCCCGGCCGCACTCTGGCGAGACAATGAGTGCCACGGCTGCAGCGATCCAGCAGGCGCGGCAAACCCAGTGGGTCACGCCGCCCGAGCCCCAGATCACCCGCCGTGCCGATGCTGCCTACGAGCTACGGACAGAAGAACCAGAATCGCGCGAAGTGTCGCAAGTGAACCCGGACCCGAGCACCGTGCCACCCGTTGCGCCCGTAATCGAAACAGCCCGCCCGGTCACTGCCCCAACCAGAATTTGGGAAGCAGTGCAACCTGCGCGCCCAGCCTCTTCGCTGGAGGCCCTGAGTGCGGAGGATGAACACGACGAACTCGATGTCCCAGCTTATCTGCGAAAGAAGAAAGCTGATCCCAGTTGACGAATTGAGGGCGCTTCTTCAATTTGCGAAGGGGCGCCCCTGTTTGATTGTTGTGTCCCGCCTGCACTACACCAAACTTTTTGAATTGGCCTCGATTCGTCGTCACGAGTCAGACGCACCTCGTTTCTGCGTTGGCGTTCTCCCTTTCTTGATCTACTCCGGTGTTTGCGCAGGCATTAGCGCATGCATTTTTTTCAAGCAAAACAGATTTTGATGTTGGGGGACTCAAGACGGTTAGCCTCCATGGCGCTCTCTTTGTGCTAACAATCAAGTGAGCACGATATGTTGCCGATGAGTAATCAATCTACGCAACATTGAATGTGCAACTCTCCCGAGTGCTGCAACATCTGTCAGGTGCGGGGATGTACTTAGGTTACTCGGTGAGAACCATTAGGAGAGCGTTTTGAGCTTGTATCGAAGCAGCAACTCACATACGATCAGCTCACTCACCGCTTGGAATACAGCTCATCGATGCCCGGATTACCGGGCGGCGGCAGAGACGCAGGTTGGGATCATGATTAATAGAGCAGGAACCCGTAGTCTTAAATCCTCGTTAGTTGCAATTCTTTGTTTACTCTTTGCCATCGGCTCTTCTTTTGCAGCCACTGTCTCCACACGTCATGAATCGCGGAGCAATCGAAGAATAAAAGAGAGCGCAAATACCGAGAGGCGGATTGCGGCTTCCAGGCATAGCCATGCCGCTCCGTCACGGGTAGTAAAGGGGGCGAAGAGCGCCCCGGCAGTAGTTGCTGGGAAAAAGAGCACAAAACGAGTTCGTTACTACGAGCGTTTTACTGCTACCTCCTTCTCGGCAGATCCGGAAGCAGGCGACTCGACCGCGGGTGAAGATCCGATTGTGCGAGAAGCGGCAATTAGCGCTTTGGGAAATCTGAACGGCACCGTGGTGGCTATCGATCCCAGTAACGGGCGGATTCTGGCGATGGTCAATCAGAAGCTTGCACTTTCCAGCGGCGCGCAGCCCTGCTCCACAATTAAAGTTTCCGTGGCCCTGGCAGCCTTGAGCGAAGGCATCGTTACCAAAGACACGCCGGTTAACCTGGGTGGTTGGAAGCTCGACATGAACCACGCGCTGGCACACTCCAATAATCAGTATTTTGAAGCCCTGGGGCGGCGTCTCGGCTTTCAGAAGGTGAGCTACTATGCCCATCAATTCGGATTAGGCGAGTTGGCGGGATGGAACATCGACGGTGAGCATCTTGGGGTGTATCCCAGCTCAGAACTTCCGGCAAAGCTCGGGGGCGTCGGCAAGATGTGTTCATTCGGCGAAAGCGTCAGCATGACCCCGCTGCAACTTGGGTCGCTGATCGCTTCGATTGCCAACGGCGGCACGCTGTATTACCTTCAGCATCCGCGCTCGGCGGCGGAGGTCGCGAACTTCCAGCCCAAGGTCAAGCGTTATCTTGATATCGCGCCGCTGATTCCCGAGGTAAGCGTAGGGATGCTGGGTGCAACCCAGTATGGTACAGCGCGCAGTCTGCGTACCAATTTCACAACCGAACAGGTGCTTGGTAAAACCGGAACTTGCAGCAGCGCTGGTACACGCTTCGGTTGGTTTGGTTCCTTTGCCAATTCACAGTATGGACGTATTGTGACGGTGATCTTCCTCCGTGGAGACCATGCCGTGTACGGGCCCAAAGCTGCAGAACTTGCAGGTCGCTTCTATCACAATCTGGATGAGCACAATTATTTCGTCGGCAAGGGAGTCCCGGTGCGGAGCGCCGCGCTCAAACAATAAGAGAACCACTGTCAGGTTTCACTAGCCTTCCCGAAAAGGAAGGCTTTTTCCTTTGGGAGTGATACAGCATACAGAATGTTCCTGCATCCAACGAAGAGGTCTTATTCTGATCAACGGGTACGAAATGGCTGGAAGCATACTTCCTGGAAGACCCTATCCTCTTGGTGCAACCTGGGATGGGACGGGCACTAACTTTGCTATCTATTCGGAACACGCCACCAAGGTTGAACTCTGCCTTTACGACAATCGCTCACGAAAAGAATTGGAACGGATTGAACTTCGAGAGACTACAGCTTTTGTACGTCATGGCTATTTACAGGGCATTCAACCTGGCCAACTTTATGGCTACCGGGTATACGGCCCATGGGACCCAGCGAATGGATTTCGTTTTAATCCTTCCAAACTCCTGATTGATCCACAGGCGCAGGCCGTCTGTGGCGGCATTGATTGGGAGAAGCCTGTCTATCCATACCAGTTTGGCGGAGCTGACCCCGACTTGGCGCGGGATGAGCGCGATGATGGCGACGGAATGTCAAAGTCCGTTGTCGTGAACCCCTATTTCGATTGGGAGCAGGACCGGTCTCCGAATATCCGGCTCAGCGAATCAATCATCTACGAACTGCATGTGAAAGGGTTCAGCAAGCTCAATCCCGACATTCCCGAGGGACTGCGCGGCACTTACGCCGGCCTGGCTTCTCCACCAAGTATTCAATATCTCAAGAATCTCGGAGTCACCGCCGTAGAATTGTTGCCCGTACATCAATTCATCGATGATAAGTACCTGGTTGATAAAAACCTCAAGAATTACTGGGGCTACAACACCGTCGCCTATTTCAGCCCTGAGGCGCGCTACTCCTCCAGCGGCGACACTGGCGGTCAGGTGGCAGAGTTCAAGGCAATGGTTAAGGCGCTGCATCGGGAAAATATTGAGGTGATTCTCGATGTGGTTTACAACCACACTGGCGAAGGAAATCACCTCGGCCCGATGTTGAACTTCCGCGGCATCGACAACACCGAATATTATCGACTACTTCCGGATATGCCGCGCTACTACATGGACTACACCGGTACCGGGAACACGCTAAACGTGCGTCATCCCCAGGTTCTCAAACTCATCATGGACAGCCTGCGTTACTGGGTCACGGAAATGCATGTCGACGGGTTCCGGTTTGATCTTGCGGCAACGCTGGCACGCGAACTACACGACGTTGATCGACTGTCGTCGTTTTTCGACATCATTCATCAGGACCCAATTTTGTCGCGTCTGAAGCTGATTGCAGAACCATGGGATGTGGGCGAAGGCGGCTACCAGGTGGGGAACTTTCCGGTACTGTGGGCGGAGTGGAATGGCAAATACCGAGACACCGTGCGGCGCTACTGGAAGGGTGACGAAGGCCAGCTTTCTGACCTCGCTTACCGTCTCACGGGCAGTAGCGATCTCTACAAAAACGATGGTCGAAAGCCGTATGCGTCCATCAACTTCGTCACTGCGCATGATGGCTTCACCATGCATGACCTGGTGAGCTTCAACGACAAACACAACATTGCAAATGGAGAAGATAATCAGGACGGCACGAATGACAACAACTCATGGAACATGGGGGTCGAGGGGCCGACCAACGATCCGGCAATACTAAAAGCGCGGCAGATCCAGATCCGCAATTTTCTGGCAACTCTGATGCTCTCCCAGGGCGTGCCGATGATCTGCGGGGGCGACGAGATCGCCCGCACCCAGTTTGGCAATAACAATGCCTATTGCCAGGATAACGAGTTGAGTTGGTACGACTGGACGCGTGCCAAGGAACAGGGCGACCTTTTGGAATTCGTCGCAAAACTGATCGAATTGCGGAAGAAGCATCCAAATCTGCGTCGGCGTAACTTTTATCAGGACCGTGCCATCCGCAACTCCATCGTCAAAGATATTGCCTGGTACGGGGCCGACGGCCATGAAATGACTGAGGAGGAATGGAATTCAGGTTGGATCCGCAGCATCGCGGTCCTGTTTAACGGTGAAACGCTCGACACCGTAGATGAGATGGGCACCCCGGTGGTCGATGACACCTTTCTGATTCTGTTTAACTCCTACCACGATCCGGTCAGCTACAAACTGCCGCCTACTCCGCGCAATCGTGGCTGGCGCAACTTGCTTGATACCAGCAATCTGCAAAATCCCTTTTCGAACGGCCCTGTGGAGAGAGCGCCGGAAATCGCCGGACGATCCTTGCGCCTGCTGCGCGAATCACGCGAAGACGAATAACGTATTATCCTGAGTTGAGCAAAGCCGTTGGGGAGTGGCGTGCGTTCAATCGCCTCTGCCCTTTGGCGGCCTCGTCGTGTAAAGTTGAGTGCAGACGAGCAATTCATCCCAGGTTCAAGGTCTCGGCCGGCAGGAAGCGGTTGGGGCTTGCCGGCGATGGTTGTAACCTCCCGGAGGATTGATTTCGATGCGTAGACTCATTGTTCTTATTATGACGGTCCTTGTTTTTGGCGTGTGCGGGTTCGCACAGCTGGAGCCGAAGCCCATAGAAGTACCGAAAACCGAGTTATTTCTGGGGTATGCCTATGAGCATGCCGACACATCCGGCAGCAGCCGTGTTGTGACCAGCACGGATTTGACGGGAATTAACCTGAACGGGTTTTCTTTTGAATTTGCCCACTATCTTCGCAATAGCAATCTCGGATTCATGGTCGATGTCTCCCGTATCTCGAACAGTAAGGTCGATAGCACCGGAATAAAGTATGTGAGCACTAGCTACCTTGCTGGTCCCAGCTATCGTTTTCACACAGTTGGATTCTTCATCGCGAATGTGCACGCTCTTGCTGGTGTTGACCACGCTGAATTCACTGTTCCAGAGAGCAATCCCACTACACTCGATTTCAAGAACACCGATTTTGCGGCCGCTGTCGGCGCGGGCGTCGATGGGAATCTGTCACGTCATGTCGGGATTCGTGTAGCCCAGGTGGATTACGTCTATTCGAATCACTACAATTCCAATCAGGGCTCGTTCCGCTACACCGGTGGCGTTGTGCTGCGCTTTTAGGGAAACTCTTTCAGATGGCTCATTCTGGAGCGCAGCGATGAATCTTTAGCTAAGGTTCCATAGCCGTTTTGAAGTCACCTTTTTAATACGCGTTTTGAGGGAAGATTCGGCCGTTTGCGGCAATTTATTTTGCCAACTGCTGGAATCCTCCCTCTTTGCTTTGTCGAAGGCCCTTGAAGCCGCTTATAATTAATCTATGGCTAACGGTTGGGAAAGTAAGTCCGTCGAGGATAGGCAAACAGATCAAGAAGAACAGATCCGATCTCAGGAAATAGTAGATCAAAAGGAACGACTTGACCGTCGCAATGCGGAAGAGGCCCGCAAGGTTCAAGCGCTGAGAATGACTCGTGCCCGCGTATGCGAGCAACTGACGCGCACAAGCAATGAGCGCTATACGTTGCTGCTGAACAGCGAGTTGCTGCAGATCGACGGCGAACTCAAAAAGCTGAGCTGATCGCCTAGCTCACTCCAGATGGTGATTGGCATCACCGAAGCAAGGCTGTTGTCGGCGGAGAATAGCGGGCGAGGTGCCTTGTGCCGATTCTTGTCATCGCTGTAATCTTCTTCGCGTTGTTTATTGTGATGGGTGTGCTCGCCACGGTCGCTGTCCTCAGTGAAACCCGGGGAATGACGGGTAGTGTTCTGCAATATAAACGCGCCCGCAATTCGCCGAAATAGCGCCACCGCGCGGGTTTTCATGCGCCGGCATCACATGAGGCGGCTCAGTCATTGAGACGCACTCGATTCAGTTTCTGCGCAGCTAGAAGTTCGCTCCCAAAAGGGGTCATTCTGAAGCGTAGCGAAGAACCCCAGCGTCGCTCAAATATCGCCTGACAATTTCAGAGCTTGACTCACCGGCGGCAGTTCGATATCCCGCGCGAGCACAGGCTCATCTCTCGCCATCTAAATCAAATCCCAGCATCACCGGTTCTGGACGCAATTCCACCCCGAATCTCTCTTGTACTCGGCGCTGCACGAACTCTTTTAGCAGTAGCACATCGGTGGCAGTTGCTCCGCCACGGTTGGTCAGCGCGAGCGTGTGCTTGCTGCTGATGCCCACTGGGCCAAGTGTGAATCCCTTGGCTATTCCAGTGTGTTCTATCAGCCAAGCTGCTGCGAGTTTCACGTTCCCTTCAGTTGCCCCAAAATGAGGAACCGGCACTGCTGAACCTGCTGCGATTCGTTCATACTCTTCAAGGCGAACAATCGGATTCTTGAAGAAGGACCCCGCGCTTCGGCTGTCCGAGTCCTTTTCATCGAGCACCATCCCCTTTGTTCGCCGGATTGCTAATATGGCTTCACGAACATCAGAAGGCGCTGGGCAGCTATTACTTAGGAGCTCTTCTCTAAAGTGGCGCTTTAGGTCAGAATACGCGATTTTAGGGGTGCCACCCCGCTCCAAGGCATAGTCCACGCGGGTCACGATATATCGGCCCAGGTCTGGTCCGTTGAAGCGGCTCTGCCGATAACTGAATCCGCAGGCCGCGTTGTCGAACGTCACCTGCTTGAGCGTTGCGATCTCAATGGCACGAACGCAACGAATCGTCTCGGAGACATCCTGTCCGTAGGCTCCGACATTCTGTATCGGAGTTCCTCCGACGCTCCCAGGAATGCCGCTCAGGCATTCCACCCCTGCGCAGTTGTCCTCTACCGCGCGCTTTACGAGCGCGTCCCACTCGACGCCGGCTCCGGCAGAGTAAATACATTTATCGCGATCAGCGTGAGCTTCGATGCCGTCGAGTGCCATGTGCATGACAAGGCCGCGGAAGCCCGAATTGCTTACCAGGAGATTGCTGCCGCCGCCCAGCACAAAAATCGGAATCGCGCGCGCCTTCGCCCAACGCAACATCTCGATTACTTCGCCGTCGTTTCGCGGCTCGGCAAAATAACTCGCGTTTCCGCCCACCTGCAACGTGGTGTACGGAGCCAGGCAAACGTCCTCTCGTATCTCAATCATTCTGCCCACATGATACGCGTTCGAGAACACTCTGCGCCGAATCGGTCTCGCACATCATCCAACGCAACAGCGAGCGATTCGCGGGAGGGAAAATGTATCCAGATTTAATGGTGGTGCCGATGCGCGAGGAACTGACGCGATTGGGCGTGCAGGAAGCGCGTACCCCGGAAGAGGTCGACGCAGCGATCCGCCAGAGCGAGGGAACGCTCATGGTGGTAGTGAACTCCATCTGCGGATGCGCCGCCGGCAAGATGCGTCCTGCGGTGCGTGCTGCACTGGGGAGTGCCATTCGTCCGGATCACTCGATCACGGTCTTCGCAGGGCAAGATGTCGCTGCAACCCAGCGTGCACGCGAATACTTCACGGACCAACCTGCCTCCTCGCCCAGCATTGCGATTCTGCGAGATGGAAAGCTTGCGTACTTCATGCCCAGGGCTGAGATCGAGGGCCGGGATGCAACCAGTATTGCCGCCTCGCTCAAGCAAGCCTTCGAGCAAGTCTGCCTGCGTACTGCCAGCTAAGTCGCAAACACAATTGAGCCACGCTCCACGCGTGGCTCCTGCACAAAATTAGAAACACTAGCACTTCAATCGCTATCGCCTTGCCTGAAACAGCATTCTGGTCACGTTTTCATCTTTCGGATGTAGATTGTGTGCCTTCTGGAGGAAGGGAACGGCCCTCGATGTATCGCCTGTTGCGATCAACATCAGCGCGTATTGCAGATTTGCGTCAAAGTCCTGCGGATCGAGCAAAACGCCCTTGGCGAGGGCGTCGCGCGCACCGTACAGGTCGTGCAACTCATAGCGAACGCGTCCCAGGTTAAACCACGATATCGCGTCGGTAGGAGAAAGCCGTGCACCCTGCTCGCAGTTAGCCAGTGCATCCTTCAGTTGCTTCAACTCACGTTGTGCCAGGCATAAATTGATGAATGCCGCACCATCCTTCGGACGCAGTCGGGTAACTGCGGTAAAGGGGGCAACTGCATCGGCATATTGATGGTTGTCGAGGAGTAGATTTCCCAGCATGAATTGCGCTGGAGCGTCGTTGGGTTTAAGTGCGACCGCGCGTTTTGCGTGCGCTAGGGCATTCTTTCCGTCGCCGTGTTGTCGCGCCTCGGCGGCTTGTTCGGCCTCGATGTACGCGGCGTTGTGGTGTTTTGCGAATCTCCCTGCTCCAACGAAGGCGAGCAGCATAAGCGCTGTCCCAACGGCCACGCGCAATTGCCCGCGCTGCCCATGTCGGGTGTTCCCGGTCGGGAAAATGACGCCGAGCACAAGTCCGGTCAGCAGTCCGCCAACGTGCGCAGCATTGTCAGTGCCTCGAATTGCGGCTCCAAATACAAGGTTGTAAAAGACGAAAAGCGCGATGCTGGTAAGTTGACCTTTCAGCAGCGTGCGCAGTTGCTGATTGCTGTGTAGCATCATCGCCGGAATCAGCGCTCCAGCAATGCCGAATATTGCTCCCGATGCGCCGACGCTCAATCCGTTCGCACGCCAGCAGATGCTCGCCAGGCTGCCGCCAATCCCGCACAACAGGTAGAGTAGAGTGAAACGCGAGCGCCCAAACAGCAATTCCGCCAGCCACCCCAAGTTGTACAGGCACCACATGTTGAGCGCGATGTGCATCAGTCCGCCGTGCTCAAATGTGGATGTAAACAGCCGCCACCACTGGCCATTTGGGGTGAGAGCCCCGGCGTTCGCGCCCCAGTTCAGCAGAATATTGCCATTGAAGGTGATGAAGTTGTGGCCCTGAAACGCCATCATCAGATACACCAGCGTGTTCAGTGCAATAAGGACGATGGTCGGTGACTCCAGCGCGAGCATAAAACGGCCCGGCGCAGGCTCTACCGGTCTGCTTGGGGAAGACTCCGCCACGCATTGCGGGCAATGCGATTCCGTGTCTGAAGCTGCCTCAAACTCGCGGCCACAACTGGTGCAGATGGTCATTGCTACTTTGCCTTCGACACGGTCTTCACTGCTATCTGGGATGGCCGCTCCCCGGTGGGAATCATCATGAATAGTCGCGGGGGAGGCGCTTGGACCTTTTTGTCTCGCCTTTTGTCCAACCGCAGCACAGCCACGTCTCCTGAACCCGAGTCCGCCACCAGCAGCATGTTCTCCGCCGGAGTCAGAGCCAGGGCATCGGGCCTTGAACCTACTTGCACAGTGGTGATCAGTTTGCGCGTGGTCGCATCAAAAACCGCAACGCTGTTGGATGCAAAGTTACTTACATACAACGTGCTGTTGTCGCCGCTCACCAGGGTCCGCACGGGATGATCTCCAGCCAGAAAGCTCTCGCTGATTTCAACGGTGTAGGGGCTCACGGCTGAGATGGTCTGCGCCTCGAAGTTTGAGACGAATACCTCGCCGCCGTCGGGCTTCATACCGAGGTTCACTGGCGTCCCACCTACCCTGAGCAGGGCCTCGACGCGAGCATTCTTGAGATTCACTGATGCCACTTGCTGCGAACCTGAGCAGCCCACCAATACCTTGGTTGCATCAGGCAGGATGACCAGCGAGTCCGGTGCCTTGCACACATGAAGCGTGCCGCGAACTTTCATGGTCGTTCCGTCAATCAGGGTCAAGGAATCGTCGCCGCGATTCGCAACTGCAACAAAGTTGCCGTCCCCGGATACAAGCGCGATGCCGGGCTGTCTTCCCACCCCAACCTGCCCGATCACGCGATGTGCGTCGAGATCCAACTCGGTCACCGAATTTGAGTCCGCATTTGCGACCCAGCCACGTTTACCGTCGCGCGTTACGGAGATCGTGTACGGCGTCCGGCCAACCGTTATGTTGCCTGCAACCCGGTTTGCAACAGCGTCGATGACGCTAACGGTGCCTGAGCCGGTGTTGACCACGTACACTTCGTCTTTTGTTGGGCTCGCGGTTACGCCGCTCGGATTCGTTCCAGTAGCAAGGGTCGCAGCAATCTTCATGGTCGAAATGTCCAGGACACTGACCGTGTTGGAACCCGAGTTGGTTATATAAGCGAATGTCTGTGGCGGTTCACTGTTTTGCTTGCTGCAGCTCGTCACCAGCACAATGGCTGCGAGGGCAAGGCCCGCTAACTGACGACCCGCGAACGCGTTCGGTCGAAGGCTCACGAGCGCGCCGCCTCTGTCTCGGAGCGTCCTTTTGGTGGAGCCCCGAGGGTTCGGTGCACAACCGGAAGGATTCCACGCAGTTGCTCGACTAACGTCGCAAACTGGTCAGGGAACAGCGATTGCGGTCCATCCGAGAGTGCCCGGTCTGGATCATGGTGCACTTCGATCATCAACCCATCGGCCCCAACTGCTGCCGAGGCCAGCGCCAGCGGCATTACGCGATCACGCTTGCCGGTGCCGTGGCTCGGGTCAGAGATGATCGGAAGATGACTCAGCTTTTGCGCTGCCGGAATCACACTCAGGTCCAGCGTGTTGCGGCTATGATCCGCAAAGGTGCGCACGCCGCGCTCGCAGAGTACAACGTTGCGATTACCTTCGCTCATGATGTATTCGGCAGCCATCAGCAGCTCTTCCAGGGTCGCGCTCAGACCGCGCTTCAGCAACACGGGCAGCGGAGAGCGTCCGGCGCTCTTGAGCAGCGAGAAGTTCTGCATGTTGCGCGCGCCGATCTGGATCATATCGGCGTAGTCTTCGATGGCGGCTAATGCTTCGGTATCCACGGCTTCGGTCACAATCAACATGCCGAAACGCTCGCGCACCTCCGCCAGAATTTTTAGTCCTTCTACTGCCATGCCCTGGAATGCATAGGGCGAGGTTCGCGGTTTGTAGGCCCCGCCGCGAAAAAACCTTGCTCCTGCCGCTGCGACCTTTTCGGCAACCGCGAGCGTTTGCGAGCGGCTCTCCACCGAACAAGGCCCAGCGATGATGGCAAATTCCTCGCCCCCGATTGTGGCGTCGGAATTAGGAAATCGCACCACAGTGTTTTCGGGTTTTGACTCGCGGCTGACCAGCTTGTAGGGTTTGCTGATGCGGATGATTTCATGCACGCCCGGCATTTCTTCAAGACCGCAGGACTCGATCCCGTGCAGGTCGCCGGTAACGGCGATGGCGTATCGCTCCGAGCCTTCCACCGAGTGGGATCGGAAGCCCAGGGCTTCAATCCTTTCGCAGATGGCACGTATTTCATCAGGTGTTGCACGCGACTGCATTACTACCAGCATGGTTCCCTCGCAGAAACCACTAGTGTAGCGGAACTGCCCCGCTCAAGCCAAAAACTGGCTTAAATTGGCGACTCCGCCCTACCCCCTATATTTCCGGCTAAAAATTTGAATAGAAAGGAGTTAGATTACAGATACGGGACACTTGCCATCCCTACCTTCAGAATAGCAAATTCGAGGGGGTAATCCCCTCACTTTGGGGAAAAGTCTATGTGGTGTGGAATCAGAAAGTTGAGTGGAATTGGCGAGAATTTTCGCTTGACACCTTCTGGAGTGACCCCCTTGGATGAGACAGTTCGGGTATTGACAGTTCGCCATTTACCGGATTTTGGTTGTCATTTGGCCTGTCTCGCAGATCCGGCTCACTGTGCAAGCCCCAGAGTTGGAACTGCGCCAACTCCGGGCCGCCTCAAGCCAACAACCAACAACGGCCTGAGTGGGCCGTCCGCCGTACATCAATCTACTTTGTCCGTTGCACATTCCTTAAGATGTCGCTTTTTGTGATCTTTTTCCATCTTCTCTGCACTAGCTCTTGCGCTTTGACTAGTCCAGAACCAG
>Ga0316232_1000664_pt1 | contig 50248 bp, 52 predicted proteins | sample TBHtaG_FD_206006 | JGI IMG/M metagenome (GOLD analysis project Ga0316232, IMG submission 206006) | Freshwater microbial communities from Trout Bog Lake, Wisconsin, USA - TBH18025_13 | ecosystem: Environmental > Aquatic > Freshwater > Lake > Hypolimnion/Profundal zone | place: USA: Wisconsin...
TTGCTGCAATACCAAGCCTTGCGCACGAGTGAGATCGAGCTCGCTTGCCGAAACCAGCGCCTGTGCCCGCGTCAACTCGAGCGGAGCAAGGGTGCCGACCTCAACCTGGCTCTTGTCGTCTTCATAGAGTTGCTGCGCCGCCGTCAACGTTTCCTGCTTCACCTTGACGTCTTCGTTCAGGCTCACCAGGTCGTAGTAAAGTCGGCTAACGCCGAAAATAAGATCGGTTAGCTGCTGACGGAAAATCAGCCGCGAGACCTTGAGATTGTTTTCGGCAATGCGAATATATCGGCGATTTACATCCCTTCCCCAACCGCGCAGCAACGGCTGCGTAATGCTGCCGACCACATTAGGACGGCGAAACGGATCAGGACTCGAAGCGGCAAGGTTGAGGATATCGGAAGCGTTTGTGGCACCCGCCAAGAGTTGGGTACCTGTGCTGAATCCCTGGGTCACGGTGAGATTGCCGAACGTGTTGTTAGTGATGACCTGTTTGACCGGCGGAGTGTTAATTGACTCCAGATGCGCCCACGCCAACTGGCCCAGCAAACTCGGGTCATATGAGGGTACGGGCGGTCCCGCCGAGAACGGCGTAGTGCCCTGGATGGAAAGGTTTGTCTGCGCTTCCGTTAGCTGGTTCACGTCGAAGACGTTGGCCACGGTCGATGCGGTCGGACTCACGGCGCCAGTGCTGGCCGCGCTATTCAGTAGTGGGCTGCCCGGACCTCCGATGCCGACCGGCGATTGGAGCACGGTAAGCGGCAGGCCACGAGTTGCCCCGCCTCCCTTTGCACGCACCACGTCGGTATCGGCCATTGCGAGTTGATACCGCTGCTGCTCAACATCAAGATTGTTCTCAACGGCAAGCAGAATTGCATCGTGCAACGATAAATAAAGGGTTTTCTGGCGGATAAGATTCGCCAGACGATCGGTATTCTGCAAACTCAAGGGAGGAACGAAATGGGCTGAGTATGCCCCGATGAAGTCCGGGCGGCCCAACCCCTTCGCGGATTGCCTGACCGGACGCGTCGCAGTCCCTTCCGTCTTCCGTAGCACGGTGGATAGTTCCTTCTCGTTGTAACGCCGTTCAGTCTTCTCGTCCGTGATCGGCTGCTTTGCGGGGGAAACGGCTTGATCCTGTGCGGCTACGGTCAGCGGCAACGTAGCGCAAAGCAGAAAACATCCGAACCGGAACAAACGTGAGGTCGATTTCATTTCGCGCTCTCGGAAGACTTCCCGGCAAGCATCCGAGTAGTTACTTTGGCCCCGTCTTTCGCCGAATCGCCCGGGTTCACGACCACTAGATCTCCCTCTTGGAGCCCTTCGCGAATCTCGACATTCGCGCCGTAGTCGCGCCCTGCCACTACTGGTTGCAGATGCACGGTATTGTCGCGCACGAGCGCAACCATCGCTCCATTGGAGCGGGTAATAATCGTGTCCCCGGGAACAATCACCGGCGGTAATGAACGAATGTTATTGAACGTCACGGTTGCGTAGGTTCCGGACATCAGTTGGCCGTCGCGGTTCTCCACCTGTATCTCGGTCAGCAGGGTTCGCGTGACGGAATCGATTGCGTTTGACGTACGCACTACCTTGCCCTGGAATGTTTTACCGGGCACGGAATCAAATCGCAGGTCGACCGTTTGCCCAACTGCGACGTACTGGGCGCTTCTCTCGGGCACGCTCACAAATACACGGAGGTGGTCGAGGCGGGCCACGCGAAACATCTCGGCACCCAGCGTGGCACTACCCGTAACCGGAATCGTGACACTTCCCGTTCCTGCGGTATTCACCCCGCCGCCAAGGCTGCCTCCGGCAGCGGAAATGAGCGAGCCGATATCAATGTTGCGAGTGATGACGACACCCGCGAAAGGCGCTTCCACGCGCTCATAGGCCTGTAACTTGATCAGGCGTTGCAGGTTCGCACGGTTGGAGTTCACCATGTCTTCGGCTGCCCGCACGTTCGCAAGGGAGACATTGTAGTTCGCGTCCTGCGTGTCGCCATCCTGCCGGGAAAGAACACCGCGGGCGACTAACACCTTGTAGCGTTCCCAGGTCAGGCTCACCAGTTTTGCCTGCGCTTGCGTTTGGCGCAGCACGGATTCGCTCTGTTGCAGACCGGCACGGGCCTGGTCCACCTGCTGATCGAGATCGGGGGCATCAATAACGGCGAGCAGTTGCCCGGCTTTCACGCGATCGCCAATGTCCACGAGGCGCTTGGTGACATATCCTGAAGCGCGCGCGTAAATCGGTGCTTCGACCTGCGCGGCAGTCGAACCCGGCAATGAGAGCTGGGCGGTGGAATCCGAACGGACAGCGGCAGTTACCACAACGGCAGGGATCGCGTCCTGCTGGCGTTTCGCCGCTTTGGCAATCGCCTCCCGGTTGACGAAACGCGGGATATAGCCCAAGAACAAGATTAGCCCGAAGACGGCCAGAATCAGCAAGCCGAGTTTGAGTACGGATCTGGAGTAGCGCGGATCGTGGCGATGCTCTGGAGCAATCACTTCCGTTTGCTGGTCGTGTTTAACCTGAACTTGCGCGGCATCCGATCCGCCCGAGCCATCCATGAGATCAGTGGAATTCTTCTGGGTCATGCTGGTTGCGTCCCTTCTTCCAGTAGTTCCTCATGCGCCTCGAGGTCTATTTCTTTGTCCCAGTCGATTGGGGCTTTCTTGCGGAAAACAGTATAGAAAATCGGCACAATAAACAGTGTGCTCGCGGTTGCGAAGATCAAGCCACCAATGACCGCCCGGCCCAGCGGTGCGTTCTGCTCGCCGCCTTCACCCATTCCCAGAGCCATGGGAACCATGCCGATAATCATAGCTAATGCGGTCATGCAGACAGGGCGCAAGCGAACATAACCGGCTGAAAGCGCCGCTTCCAGTGGTCCCTTGCCGGTTGCACGCTCGTCGTTCGCAAAGCTCACCACGAGAATGCTATTCGCCGTCGCGACTCCAATCGCCATGATTGTACCCATCATTGAAGGAACGTTGAAAGTAGTCTGCGAAGCGAAAAGCATCCATAAAATTCCGACAAAAGCGCCGGGCAGTGCCATCAGGATAATGAATGGATCAAGCCACGACTGGAAGTTAATGGCCATCAGCAGGTAAATGAAGATCACCGCGAAGGCAATGCCTAATCCGAGGCGGGCAAAAGAGTTGTGCATTGTCTCGGCTTGCCCGCGCAGGATCAGCCAGGAACCGCGCGGCAGTTTTCCCGAGCCAGTTTCTTCATCCAGAATCTTCTGGACGTCGCGCGCCACTCCACCCAGGTCGCGCCGGTCGACGTCGCAGAAAATATCGAACACCGGCTGCACGTTGTAGTGGCTAATGAGAGTTGGAGAGGTCGAGCGGCCAATCTTTGCCAGCGTAGCTAGTAGATGCGTGTCCTTAAGGGAGGTCTGGACGTTCTGCGGACCATTGATCGGCGTGCCTTGAATGGCGTCCAGGGAGTCAATGAGGGACTGCGGTGTCTGGACAGTAACCTGGTAGTTGATGCCGGTGGCGGGATCCAACCACTGATTGGGCGCCGCCTGATAGCTGCCACTGAGTGAAATCAGCATGCTTTGGGCGACGTCGCGCTGAGTGAGCCCAAGCTCTTGTGCTTTGGAACGATCCACATTGACGTCGAACTGCGGCCGCGCGACCTCCTGATGGATACGGGCGTCAGCCACTCCGGGCACCTTGCGAACCTTGGCTAGCAGACGCTCTGCTACTGCGTAATTCTGCTTTGCGTCGCGGCCCACAATCTGGATGTCGATGGGCGCAGGCAGTCCGAAGTTCAGAATCTGCGTGGTCATGTTGGCGGCCGCGAAGAAGAAGGTTTCCTGCGGAAATTTCTCGGTCAACCGGTCCCGGATTTGCCGCATGTACTCGCGAGTGGCGCCGTGCTTCTCGGGGTTCAGCGAAATCAGGATGTCGCCGTCCGCGGAGCTGATGCTGGCGGTATCACTGAACGCGAGATTGATGCCACTGACCGGAAGGCCAATGTTGTCAATAATGAGCTGAACCTCTTCCTGTGGGATCATGTGACGAATTTCTTCGTCGATCTGGGCAAATATCTGCTCCGTGGTCTCTACTCGAGTGCCGGCGGGGCAGCGCACATGCAATCGCATCTGGCCGGAATCGACATAGGGAAAGAAGTCCTGTCCAATGACAAACACCAGCAAAGTGGAGGCCGCCACGAACGTCGCGAACAGGCCCAGCACCAGACGCCGGTTGTACAGGCTCCATTCCAATAATTTGCGATACCGCTCGCGCATCCCCTCAAACCAGTCGTTGAATGCGAAATGCACGCGCCAAACCCATCCCAGGTCTAACTTGCGGTTGGGATGTTCACCTTCCGCGACCGCATAGATCGGCACTTCCGGCCCCAGCATGTGGTGCACCATGGTTGGAACCAGGGTCCGCGAGAAGAAGTACGAGGCGAGCATCGCAAATACAACGGCCATTGCCAACGGCGTGAAGAGGAATCTGGCAGCTCCGGTCAACAGCACTACCGGCAAGAAGACAATGCAAATGGATAGCGTTGAAACAAAGGTTGGGACTGCGATCTGCTGTGCGCCGTCGAGCAGCGCTCGCGTCAGAGGCTTTCTCATGGCCATGTTGCGATGCACGTTTTCGATGGTGACCGTAGCATCGTCGACCAGGATACCGACCGCTAAGGCCATGCCCCCCAGGGTCATTACATTGATGCTCTCCCCTAGGGCAGTGAGAATGATCTGCGAGGTCAGGATGGAAAGTGGAATCGAGGTACAAACAATAAGCGTGCTGCGCCAGCTCCCCAGAAAAACAAGGATCATGATGCCCGTGAGCACCGCTGCGAGGATGCCCTCCTTCAGCACGCCATAAATCGAAGCACGCACGAAGATCGACTGGTCAAACAGGGGCGTAATTCTTAGAGCGGGCGGCAACGTCCCCAGAATTCGTGGCAAAGCCGCCTTGACCTCCCTTACGATATCCAGGGTGGAAGCGTGCCCGTTGCGCAGGATCGTCATCAGCGAGGCGCGTTCACCATTGATGCGAACCACGTTGAACTGCGGCAGATAGCCGCTGCGAACCTGGGCCACGTCCTTCATCAGCACGACAGCCCCGCCACTCGCCCGAATGGGTAACTCGTTAATCCCCTCTATCGTCAACGGGCTACTGTTCATGCGGACGTTGTATTCGCGGTCGCCCATCTTGACCGATCCTCCGGGGAGAATCAGGTTCTGGAACGAAATCGCGTTTGAGACGTCGGCGGGCGACAGATGCTTGGCGTAAAGCTGGTTGGGAAAAATATCGACCATGATCTGCGCCTGTTTGCCACCATAGGGTAGCGGCACGGACGCGCCTTGCACGGTCGCCAGTTGGGTCCTGACGTAATTCAAACCAAAATCGAAGAGCTGCTGCTCGCTCAAACCCTCGCCCGAGAGGCCCATCTGCAGAACCGGAACCGACGAGACATCGTACTTCACGATGGACGGGGGAGTCGTGCCCGGAGGCATGATTCTTAATTGCGTCTGCACCAGTGCGGTTACCTGCGAGAGGGCGGTTTCCACTTTGGCATGTGGCTGAAAGAAGATCTTGATGACCGCAACGCCCTGATAAGATTGCGATTCAATGTGCTCGATATCGTTGACGGTAGTCGTCATGGCGCGTTCGGAGATGGTAACCATCCGGCTCGCCATCTCCTCCGGGGAGAGTCCGTTATAACTCCAAACGACGCTCACAACCGGTATATCGATGATGGGAAAGATGTCTTTGGGCGTAGTGACAATCGCCGATATTCCCAAGATGAATACCAGGAGCGAAACCACGACGAATGTGTACGGTCTTCGGAGAGCTAATCTAACAATCCACATCTTGGGTTTCCCAACCGCAGGAGCAGAGTTTCTGGATGTATCCCTTGAACATACCGGAGTGCCACGCCTATGTCAGTTAAAAATTGTGAAGCGAGGGGCGAAATCAGGCCGAGAGCAAGGTTTTGGGATAGGTGGGGCTTTGACTCCAAAACCACTGCCGGGGAGATTTTTTAGACCCAGCGTGCCAGCACTGCCCAGGCGCCAGCACGGGGTTCAACTTATCGCAAATATCAAATCCGGTAGACGCGTGCCGCAGTGTTCCAGAAGATATTCGCCTCGTGGGTCTCACCGTGCTTTGCCACGGCATCACGGTGCGCTTGCATCAGCGCGGCATGCCCGGTCCATAGCTTCTCGATCGGAAAATTCGATCCGAACAGCAAGCGCTCGCTGCCGAAGATCTTTATCGCGTTGTCCACGATGTAGGAGATCAAGGCAGGATCATTGCGGTGGACGAAGGTACCGAAAGCAGAGAGCTTGGAGTAAAGGTTCGGCATGGTCGCAAGTTGGGTGAGACCGGCCTGCCAGGCTGCAGTCGTTTCCGGCGAAGAATCGGTCAACATGCCTGTATGTTGCAGTATGAAGTCGGTCTCAGGGTTTTCCCCTACCAACTGCGCACCATCGCACATCTGGCTCGGAAAGATTTGCAGGTCAAAGGAAAAGCCATAATCTTTCAGGCGACGAACATTTGCCCGGACCTTGGGATCGAGAACCTGGTCGGCCGAGGGCGCAAAGCGATATTCCGGCGTCTGGTGCCAATGAAGTTGCATCCGAATGCCGCGAACGAGCCGATACCGTTTCAGTCGATCGAGTTGTGGGCGCACGTCATCGACCGTCATATCGGCATAGCCGACGATCGCATGTGGCCATCCGGTCTCGTCTGCCGTCTTCTGGACCCAGGCAACTTCATCTTCGAAGCGCTCCTTGGCCCAATTGACCTGGATGTAGACGGCTTTCTCGATGCCAGAGCCTGCCAGGTCAGACAAGAACTCTGTAATAGGATAATCGCGGCGCAAGGCCTCATAAGGACCGAAGATGCGCGGCACCATTGGCCCGGTGAGCCAAGGCAGGTCTTGCTGCTTCCAGAAATGAAAATGGGAATCAATGATCTTCTGCATGAACTAGCTTTCCGCCCAGACCTCGGGCTCGCTGCATCGTGCTGTATTGAATGTGGCGAACGTGCCACAAACCTACGCTCGGGTACGAGACACGTCAAGGGCTCGCAAGAGAGGCTCGCAATCGTGAGCCACTCTTCGCCTAATTCGCGCGTTTTACCTTACCCACAATCAGGTCGCTCGGTCCGGGCATGTTAATCCGGAACACATCGGTGAAACCTGCGTCTTTCATCCACCGCGTGTACTCGACTTCGCTGTAGCTGGCACCGGCGCTGGTTGCGACCAGCATATTCAAGGAGAACAGCGCCGCCTGTTGCGGTCCGGTTTTATCGGGATTGAGAATGAAATCTTGAACGACGAGACGCCCATTTGGCGCCAGAGCCTGGCATGCGCGACGAAAGATTCCCTGGTTCTGCTCCGGGGAAAACATGTGGCAGATCGCGTTAAGCATGATGATGTCATGGCCGGAGCCAAGATCGTCGCGAAGCATGTCACCGGCGCGAAGTTCGATTTGCGAAGAGACTCCAGCCTTGGCAACATATTCGGCGGTGAGCGGCACGACCTCTGGCACGTCGAGGATTTCGCAGCGCACATCAGGAGATGCTTTTGCGAAAGCAATCGAGTAGGCACCGGAACCTCCGCCAAGGTCGAGGACGCTGTGAACGCCTTCTGTGCCCAGAGCTTTTACCACCAGCGGAGCCCGATCCTTAGCGTGGCGCTGCATGCCCGAGATGAAATCGTTCGTCCACTCAGGTGTCCCACCGCGATCAATGGGGACGCGGGTTCCACGGCGGACAGCTTCGGTCATGGTGCTCCAGCGGTGCCAGATGTTGGCTGAGTGCAGCAGGCCGTCACGCTGGTTGTCTTTGGAGCCCCGAACGAAGAAGCGCGCTGATTCAGGCGTGTTCGAGTAAACGTCGTCTTTCTTTTGGAGTAGTCCAAGGGCGACAAGCGCATTCAGCAGCATGCCCGCGCCACGGGCATTTGCGCCAATGCGAGTCCCGATCTGGTCGGCGCTGGCTCCTTCGCCAACAGCGGTAAAAATGTCGAGTTCAAGCGCTGTCAGAATGCAACGGCTCGGCATAAACCCTTTGATCATCTCGTCGATGCGATCGGGCATCATCCCTGCCTTGTCGCGGGCGGCCATGACTGTCCGAAACTTTACAAGGTGTTCCGTCGACATGGCCTTCATCGCGGCAGCATCATTCCACACGAGACGCTCAACGGGCTTGCCGTCGCGCATGTGCGAGGCAATAATCTCGGATACGTCCGACGGATGCACTCGCCGATACCACACCCCTGCGGGACACACCACCATCACGGGCCCTTCATCGCAGAGTCCCATGCACCCGCAGGTAGTAAGTTGCACATCGTTGTCCAGATCGAGGGTCCGAATCTCGCGCTCCAGTGCTTCGAGCACTGCGGACGATCCATTCGCCGAGCAAGACGGCACGCCTTCTGGCTTTTGCTGTGTACAGACGAAGAGATGAAAACGAAATGGTTCCATCGCTGCCTCCAATTCGTGCCTTAAGTTAGCGCTTCAGGCGGGGCATGTAAATCTGCCATTCGAAATTCGTGGTAGATAATGGTGATACAAGGGTGATTCCAGTCGGGCCTGCGGCCTATTCGCGGCCTGCCGGTTACGATAAACTTGATAAGGACGTTCTCTTTCACAATGACAAACTCTACTCAGCACGGTTCGCAAGGCGTCACCTCAGTCAGCCAGCAACTCCAGGAAAGCTACGATGCTTTCAAAGCTAAGGGCCTCAAACTTGATTTGACTAGAGGGAAGCCATCCTCTGCCCAGCTCGATTTGACCGTTGGGATGCTGTCACTCCCCGGGTCCCCCGACTATACCGCCGAGGGCGCAATCGACTGCCGTAATTACGGTGGCATCCAGGGATTAGTGGAGGTTCGCAGGTTATTCTCTGGCCTCATGGGAGCCCCGGCGGAACAGATTGTGGTTGGTGGTAACTCAAGCCTGACCTTGATGCATGACACCATGATTTTTGCGATGCTCAAGGGCACGTGCGACAGCACCACGCCATGGTCGAAGCAGGAAGAAATTTCTTTCCTGTGTCCGGTGCCCGGCTATGACCGTCACTTCACCATCTGCGACGAATATGGCATTCGCATGATCCCGGTAGCGCTGAAGGAGGACGGGCCGGACATGGATGAGGTTGAGCGTCTGGTGGCCGCGGACGCATCGATCAAGGGCATGTGGTGCGTTCCCAAGTACAGCAATCCCACGGGCACAATCTACTCAGATGCGGTAATCGAGCGCCTGGCGGCAATGAAGACGGCTGCCCCTGATTTCCGGCTTTACTGGGACAACGCTTACAGCGTGCATCACTTGACCGACGAACGCATTGAGATCGCGAACATCCTGGAGCTTTGCGCGCGCCATGGACATCCGAACCGGCCATTTGTCTTCCTTTCCACTTCCAAAATAACGATGTCTGGGGCTGGACTGGCCATGTTCGCCGGGTCAAAAGAGAATGTAAAGTGGCTGCTCGCAAAGCTGACGCCGCAGACGATTGGTCCGGACAAGATCAACCAGTTACGACATGTTCGTTTTCTGAAGAGCGAGGCTGGGATCTTTCAGCTGATGGACAAGCACAGAGCGCTGATCGCACCTAAATTCCGGAAGGTATTCGATATCTTCGACGAGAAGCTGGCGAATGTCCCCGACGTGAGCTGGACCAAGCCCAAGGGTGGATACTTCTTCAGCCTGGAAGTTCCCAAGGGCTGCGCCCGTCGGGTTGTAGCTCTCGCCAAAGAAGCGGGTGTCGCGCTAACTCCTGCCGGAGCAACGCATCCCCACGGCAAAGATCCTGACGACCGCACGATTCGCATTGCTCCCACCTTCCCCGAATTGCCCGAGGTCGCTCAGGCCGCCGAGGGTGTGGCCTTGTGCGTTTTGCTCGCGGCTGCAGAGCTCCGCAGCTAACCCGAGACAATCCATGCAAGTGGCGAGGGCGAAAGCTCTCGCCACTTGCATTTGCAATCCCGCAAATTACTCTCTTCTATTTTTCAACTTTTTGCCGTCGCGCGAATCCTATACGCAATGGCTACTCATACGAATCATGCGAGCGATACGATTACGATTGGCGGAGATCTGACTGTCAATCGCCTGGGGTTTGGTGCAATGCGCCTGACCGGCGAAGGGATCTGGGGAGAACCTAAGGACTCGGCTGAAGCTAAGCGTGTGCTGCGACGCGCCGTGGAGTTGGGCGTCAACTTCATTGACACCGCTGATTCTTACGGCCCAGAAGTAAGTGAGCGCTTAATTGGCGAAACGCTCTCTCCTTATCCAGAAGGTCTGGTGATTGCCACCAAGGGCGGCCTCACTCGGTCGGGGCCCAACCAATGGCTGCCGCTGGGCAGGCCAGACTACCTTCGAAAATGCGTGGAGATGAGCCTAAAACGTTTGAAGCTGCATCGAATCGATCTCTATCAACTGCATCGCATTGATCCCAAGATTCCTGCCGACGATCAATTTGGTGAATTGAAGAAGCTGCAGGATGAAGGCAAGATTCGCCACATCGGACTCTCCGAAGTTAAGCCCTCAGAAATCGAAAAGGCACGCAAGACGATCCGTGTCGTCAGCGTTCAGAACCTCTACAACATAAGCAACCGCGCCCATGAGGATACGTTGCACTACTGTGAGCAGAACAACCTTGCTTTCATTCCATGGTTTCCGGTGGCAGCCGGCAAACTGGCGCAGCCCGGTGGTTTACTGGACGAGACAGCCAAGAAGCATCATGCCTCTGTCGCGCAACTGGCAATTGCATGGCTGCTGCACCGCTCCAAAGTGATGCTGCCGATCCCGGGTACCTCTTCGGTTCGGCACCTGGAGGAGAATCTCGGGGCTGCCAAGCTGAAGTTGGATAACGCCGAATGGATCGCGCTGGAGCAGAAGGTAAAACAACAAGCGCATAGAGCAGCGTAGCTCACTCGGAATGAGGTTGTACCATGGCGCTCTTTGAGTGGACGCAAGAATACTCGGTCTCTGTTCTGCGCTTTGATACAGAGCACAAGAAGCTATTTTCCCTGATCAATGAACTCAACGAAGCAATGGCCGAAAAACGCGGACGCTTCGTAGTTGCTCGTGTACTTCACGAGTTGGCGGACTATGCGCGCTGGCATTTTGCCGGTGAAGAATCTGCCATGCGAAGAGCCAACTTCGTGGGCCTTGAGCAGCACGTTGCGGAACATCAGGAGTTCAGCGCGAAGGTAGAAAAATTCTATGCGGAGTGCGACAACAGCTATAGCACTGTCCCGATCGAGGTTCTCTACTTCCTGCGTGACTGGCTGCAAAAGCACGTTCTTATCACCGATCGCCTCTATGCCGAAGCTCTAAACCGCGCGGGAATTCACTAGCCCGCGGTCCCGGAGTTTGAACTCTGTTTCTTGTAAAATAGAGCTATGCAAATTGTCGAGAGTCCGTTCGCGGTTCTCACTGCGGTTGTTGCGCCTGCCCTGCTCACAAATTCCTCAACTGTGCTTGTGCTCGGGCTGGGCAACCGCATTGCCCGCGTGATAGACCGTACCCGGACCGTCGCCAGCGTGATGGCCAGGGTTGACAAGAATTCAGAGCTCTACCAGCGCCTGCAGGAACAACGGGGCCATCTAAAACGCCGCTCCCAAATGCTCGGCAAGGCTCTTCGCCTCGGCTATGCCGCCGTTGGAGCCTTCGCTGCTGAGACGTTGATCGCCGTGCTTGGCGGAGTTTTTGTGCATGACGGGTTCATTCTTGCTGCCCGCATAGCGGGCTTGGTCGCACTGGCCATCGGCTTCGGATCAGTCGGCAGCCTTGTCTGCGCCTGTGTGTATATGGTGCATGAAACGGCCCTCGCTCTCGACAACTTGGCAGAGGAAGCGAAAACCGTAGAATTGGAATCAGCCCAGCATCCCCCGCTACGCTAACGCCTCCGTGCCCCAAATCTGCCGGGTTAGCAGATGTGGGTCTTAAGCAAACCCCTTTCACCTCTGCAGTTCTTGGTTCCTACGGAATAATCACTGCTGCCCCATCGATTGAATCCCGCTTTACCGCCGCGAGAGCCTCGTTGGCTTCATCCAGAGGGAAGGTCGTGACCTTGGGCCGCAGATGAAGTTCCGCCGCCAATCTTAGAAGGTCCCGCGCGTCGGCTCGAGTCATATTGGTAACGCTGCGGATCTGCCGTTCGCCCCAAAGCAATCGGTCGTAGTCGAACGCCGGAATCCCATCGAGGTGAATTGCATTGATTGCCACCACGCCGCCTTTTCGAAGGCACCCGAGCGCCGCCACAACCACCTTTCCGCTGGGGGCAAACGTCACTGCCCGGTCCAATTCCACCGGAGGCCGGTCCACCTCCGACCCGACCCATGTAGCGCCAAGGGACTCGGCCAATCTGCGATGAGACTGACCGCGTGTTGAGACATAAACGGCGCACCCCCACGCCCGGAGAACTTCAATCGCCAGGTGTGCTGAAGCGCCAAAGCCGAACAGTCCAACTCTCTCTCCGGCCTCCACTCCGGCCACTCTCAAGGCGCGAAAACCGATGATCCCCGCACAAAGCAGCGGTGCCGCGTGCAAGGCGTCCAACTCCTCCGGCAGAGGAAAAACAAAATCCGCTCGCGCCGCCGCAAACTGTGCATACCCGCCGTCCACGTTGTATCCAGTGAATGTCGGCGCATCGCAAAGATTCTCGAAGTTGTGCCTGCAATACCAGCAACTGCCGTCCGTACCGCCAATCCATGAGACTCCAACCCGAGCACCAAGCGGCAATTCCAAGGTCGCACCGCCCACAATCTCTCCTACAATCTGGTGCCCAGGAATCAACCCCTCGCGTCGGAGAGGCAGCTCTCCTTCCACAATATGCAGGTCCGTCCGGCAAACTCCGCAGGCCAAAACTCGCAGCAACACCTGCCCTGCTCCGGCCTCAGCTTTGTCTACGTCCTCAACCTGTAAAGGCCGACCCGCAACCTTGCCGGGAGTGGTAAGCACGGCCGCTTTCATGGTGTTCTCCTTTGGCTGAATCGACTCGCCTCACTTGCTCCATGCGTGCAACCGTGGCACCCAACGCCTGACATTCCGGCAATATTCGTCGTATTCCGCGCCGAAGAGTTTTCGCAGCGTGGGTTCTTCGTAGAGCGACACGAACAGATTCACGCCCAGCACCACGGCGCATGCCACGATGATTGCGATGGCACCGGCGTGTCCGAAGACCACCCACAACCCTACCCACCCCGTGAAAAACCCGACGTACATGGGGTTTCGCACGTACCGATAAAATCCCACCACCACCAGCTTCTTCGGAGGGGCAAACGGAGCCGGCGTACCGTGTCCTGCCCAGCCAAAGTCCCACACACATCGCAGTGCCATCGCGAAACCCAGCACCGACGGCACACCGGCAGTCCACCGCCACCGCGCCGACCCTAGCGCGTCAACCTGAAAGCCCAGCCACGAAGGCAGCAACCAGAACCAGAGCGCAAAGAAGCCAGCGCCAACGGTGAGCGAAGCAATTGCGCTCAACCAGTGTTCTCCCCGCCTAATCCCTTCTGCTTCCACGGATCGCTGCATGATTTCAGCCTTTCTTCATCCTGATTTTCAGCCCGAACCCGTAAGGCCAACATTATCGGTCCAAGGCGAGGCCCCCGCAATATTGGCCGACCCCCAATACTGGTTCCAGAACGCGTGTGGATTCTCGCGGCGAGTAACGGTTGCCTCTCTTCTTCGCGAGCGACTAAAATCAATCCGGTTGATCCCATCAACCAAATGCGCTTCTGCGCACAGGCGGCATCCGCTTTGCGGAGCTACACTGGAGGAGTTATGAGCATCACTACCGGCGACGGTCGCCAACGCGTTACCGTTCAAACGCTCGCGGAAAAAAAGCAAAAGCACGAGCCCATCGTCTCACTCACCGCATACGATTACGCTACCGCACGCATTGCCGATGAAGCAGGCGTGGACCTCATCCTCATCGGCGACTCGCTGGCCCAGGTCGTGCTCGGCTATGGCAGCACCCTGCCGGTCACCATGGATGAAATGCTGCACCACACCCGCATTGTGCGCCGGGGCGTGCGTCGCGCGTTTCTGGTGGCTGACATGCCCTTCGGGTCGTATCACACCGGCACTCGCAAGGCGCTGGAAAACGCGGTTCGCTTCGTCAAAGACGGTGGCGCTGAAGCGGTAAAGATCGAAGGCGGAAGCTCTCGCGTTCCGCTGGTCCGCCGCATGATTGACGCTGAGATTCCTGTTGTCGGACACATCGGACTTACCCCGCAATCCGTTCATCGCATGGGCGGCTACAAGGTGCAGGGAAAAACCGCAGAGGCCATCGATACGTTGTTACGCGACGCCGTTGCGTTAGACAACGCCGGAGTTGCCGCGCTGGTTCTCGAGGGGATTCCGCGTGAGGTAGCCATCCGCATCACCGCTGAAATTGCGACGCCCACGATCGGTATCGGCGCCGGCCCCGATTGCGATGGTCAGATTCTTGTCTTTCACGATCTCGTGGGACTTACCTTCAATCCTCCTGCCAAGTTTGTGCGGCGCTACTGCAATGCGGGCGAGTTGATCAGCGGGGCTATTCAGGCTTATCGCGACGACGTTCGCAATGGCACTTTTCCTGCTGACGCCGAGTCCTACCATCTTCCACGCGGGGCTAAGCCAGCGCTCAATGAAGTCGTAGAGACTTCGGCTGTGCACCAGAAATAAGCGAGACCATGAAAGCTCTGATCGTCACCGTTTTTCTTTGTGCCAGCCTCGGTGTTGCCTCTGCCCAAACTGCACCCGGCAGGCAGAAATCCGCCACAAGTTCCCGGAAGACGGCGCCGGCCGCGGGTCGCAGCGAGTGTGCCTTGGCCGTCGGACTCTGCGTCACCGTCCCTGCCTCCTGGCAGCGCCTTGGCGATGTCTTTGACGACCTTGGTTTTGTTGTCGCCGAACCCCACGCCGGAGTTGATTCCGCAGCTTGGCCGCAGTTCACGGTCGCCGCCATTGATGTGCCTCCGAGGAAGAACGCCAGTGGGGCAGAGGTTACGCCATCACTCGATGCGGTCATCGACCTCGTGCTGACTCCAGATGGTTCGTTCACCTCATCCGAGACCCTGCAGCGCACTCATCTCATGCTGAATGGTCGCGAGGCGGAAATCGTGCGGGTGCGTCTGCACGACGAAAAGTCCGAAGCGATTGAGGCAATCGCGTTAATCGATGGCGAAGATGGACTCGTCTATTCGATTGCATTACGCTCTGCCGCACAAGACGCAGCCCGGCTTGAACCGGTTTTCGATAAGGTGATTCACAGTTGGCGCATCAAGCCCGACGTGGCCCAACCCGCGCCACAATCCAAGCCTGAACAGGATTCGGAAAAGAGATGAGACTCATCCGCGAGATCCGCGAAATGCAGACTGCCAGCCGAGCTGCAAGGCGGCAAGGATTAACCATTGGCTTTGTTCCCACTATGGGCGCATTGCATGAAGGCCACATGTCACTGGTGCGCCGCGCACACGCGGACGCTAACCTTGTTGTTGTATCGATATTTGTAAATCCATTGCAGTTTGGCCCCAGCGAAGATTTCACAAAGTATCCCCGCACTCTCGAAGCAGACTGCTCCAGGCTCGAAGCCGAAGGCGTAGAGATCGTCTTCGCGCCGTCCTCCACGCAAATGTATCCTGCCGGAGCTACCACGGTTGTGCATGTCGAGGGTCTCAGCGAAAAGCTCGATGGCCTCTCGCGTCCTGGGCACTTCCGCGGCGTGAGCACGGTGGTCGCCAAGCTGTTTCACATTGTGCAACCGGATATTGCCGTGTTTGGCCAGAAGGACGCCGCACAGGTGGCCGTGTTGCGCCGGATGGTACGCGACCTAAACATGGATGTGCAGTTGATCATCGCCCCGATTATGCGGGAAGCCGATGGCTTGGCGCTTTCGTCCCGCAATGCGTTCCTCACCGCGGAGCAGCGGCGCCAGGCGCTCGTTTTGCATCGCGCGCTAATGCATTTGGAGACAGTGGCAAACTCTGGTGAGACCCGCGCCGAGCAGCTTCGTTCCGCTGCTCTCTCCGTTCTCGCCTCTGAGCCGGCAGCCAAACTCGACTATTTCACCATCGTCGATCCCGACACCCTCGAACCGGTCGATGACGTCGCGCAAGGCGCTCTCGCCGCTGTGGCAGCGGAGTTTGGCACCACACGCCTCATCGACAACATCCTGCTTCCAGGGCGGCACAATTGACTCCGTCATCTCTGGAATCATGAGACGGGCAGTGACAGTGCTAAAATTCGCAAGGTATGCGGCAATTTCGTGGCTCCTTGAGAACCGCTGCGCTGATCGGCCTGATGCTCTTCCTTGGCAGTGTGACTACGGTCGCCGCCCAGCGCAAACAAAAAGAACTAGCCAAGCGCGTTGACGCCATTCTGGCGCGTCCGGATGTCGCGCGTGGCTTTGTGGGCGTGGAAATCGAGGAGTTGGATACAGGTCGCGTCATCTATTCGCACGATGCAGATCAACTCTTCACGCCAGCCTCCATCACCAAGCTATTTACAACCGCGACCGCACTGGCGCTGATCGGCCCAGACTACCGGATTCGAACTACGGTCGAGTCTGCAACCTCGCCCGACAAATATGGACGGCTCAATGGGGACTTGGTGCTGATTGGGCGCGGCGATCCGAACCTGAGTGGGCGGCTTCTGCCCTATAACCTGAAAACCGAGCGACCGTTCCCACCCGCAAACGTGCTGGAGGAGATTGCTGACCAAGTGGTGGCAAAAGGAGTAAAAGTGATCGACGGCGACATTGTGGCCGACGATAGCTCCTTCGTCTATGAGCGCTACGCGGTGGGTTGGTCGCAGGACGATCTGGTGTGGCAATGGGGCGCACCGGTTTCGGCGCTGGCCATCAATGACAACGTGGTATACGTCAATATTCTTCCAGGGGAGCGCATTGGCGAACGCGCCTTCGTGAGCATCTCGCCCTTCGCGGAGTACTACCACATTGACAACCGTGTTCTCACGACTCCCGGCGGGGTGTGGCCGCGCAAAGTATTTATCCAGCGCCAGCCGGGTTCAAGGCATTTAGAAATCTGGGGAAATATTCCGCTGAGTGATACCGGAGCCGGCGAGGCGCTGGCGATCGAAGAACCGGCGGAGTTCTGCGCCCGCCTGCTTTGGGAGTTGCTGGCAAAGCGGGGTGTCGTAATGTACGGAACAACCAGGGCGCGCCATACCGCAATGTCAAGCCTTGGCACGATCTCGGTGACCGCGAACGTACCCCTTGGGGGAGGTTCAGATTCGCCTACGCCGCCAATATCTCTTCAGCCCGTGGTGCTCGCTGAGCATGTTTCGCTGCCGCTCGGTGAGGACATACGGGTAATCAACAAGGTCAGCCAGAATCTTCACGCTGAAATGCTGCTGCGAGTATTGGGACGCGAGAAAGGTACGAGCGCATCAATTTTAGGAGGCTTGGAAGTAATTCGCGGATTCCTCTCGATGGCCGGTGTGCAACCAGAGGAATACTCGTTTTACGATGGCTCTGGTCTATCGCGCGAAAACCTGGTCACCCCTCGGGCGACGGTGAAACTGCTACGATATGCGGCCATGCAAAGCTGGGGTGCAGATTTCATCGCAAGCCTGCCGGTGGCAGGGGTGGACGGAACCCTCAACTCGCGCTTCAAGGCGCTTCCGCCAGGGGCAAAGGTGCAGGCCAAGACAGGCGCGCTCGACCATGTGAGCACCATCTCCGGATACTTGACGACCGCCAAGGGCGAGCACCTGGTGTTTTCGATCATGAGCAACAATCTCACGCTGACCAACAAAAGGGTGTCCGACGTCCTCGACGAGATTCTGGGAGAAGCCGAGCGGGTCGAGAACTAAATTAGCGAGAAATAAATCACACGTCGAAGTGACGGGTGCCGTTCAGGAAAGAATGTCTTCGTGTGGATATTCAACACGGGCATCACCAACTTGCATGACGATGCGGCGTGCCTCCTTCAATTCCTTAAACGTGCAGTTGGTGCAAAGGCATGCGTAGTTCAGAGTCTCACCGCTAATGCGCTCGCTGATGATAGGGATCGCCAAACGCACTTGCGTCTGGCAACGCTCACAATTCACGGGACCGGAAACGATGTAGCGAAAAACTCCCCATGCGCGTAACAGCCTGACGTCGCGGGATTGCGGATCCTGAGAGGACGCCGCATCGTTCAGCAGGCTAAAGTACTCCTGCAGCGCATTGTGGCCAGTGGGAGAATCTACGCCTGTCATTACCGTTCATTGCACCACGATGTGTCACTCACAGCAAGTCAAAAAGTTCAAAACTTGAAGATCAACTCCCCTCCAGTACGAATACAACAGAGACGCAACCCGGGCCGAATCTGGCTACACGAATGAGTTAGACTTCGGGAATAGACTCTGATTCGCGTGTGGAGGACAGGAATGCTGGTGATTCGCGCAGCTCAACCCGATGACGTAGGAACCATTCTAAAACTAATTCGGGCACTGGCCGAGTATGAGCACGAACCGCAGGCGGCGCTGGCCACCGAGGAAGACCTGTTGCGCGATGGATTTAGCGTCGATCCGAAATTTCGCTGCCTGATCGCGGAATGGGACGGCGCGCCAGTGGGGTTCGCTCTCTATTTTTATAACTACTCGACCTGGAAAGGGCGGCCGGGAATCTACCTGGAAGACCTGTTTGTCTGGCCCGAATATCGTGGTAAAGGCATCGGAAAAGCTCTTTTGCTGTATCTGGCGCGGACTGCCGTGGCCGAGAATTGTGGCCGTTACGAATGGCAGGTACTCGACTGGAACACACCCGCGATTGAGTTCTATGAAGGACTCGGCGCTAAGCGAATGAAGGAGTGGCTGCCGATGAGGGTAGAAGGAAATGCACTGCTGGAGCTAGCCAAGAAGAGTTAACGGCAGGTTGGAAAACAGCGGCAGGCCAAGCCCGGCAGGCCAAGCCCACGATAGCTACATACCGACCGAGCCACAAAACGCTCAGTGCATTCAGCGCGGGTCTTTCGGCGGTTTGAAGCCTTCCGACTCAACGTGCAGGTTGGAGTCCAGTAGCACATAAGCCTGAAGTGGACGACGGCGCGCATTTGGATCTGGATAGAGAAATCTCACGTCGGTGAAATGTGCAAGGTAAGCGGGCGCGGGTTTGTTCAGGTGTTCGATTTCAACCAGCGGAAAGCGGGCCCACTCAATGTAGGCTCGGCCGAGATCAGTATTGCGCGCCGCCTGTGTGGCTTCATTAAGCTCGGGCTTGAAATAAATCTGGGCGTTGTTGCCAGGATCGACCTCAGGGCGGAGCGAATCGACACGCATCGAGATATATGCGGTGGGTGTTTCGGCAACTCCGGCCCATTGAAACGGATTCACCATATAGGGAAAGGCGGCGAGGCGGGTCGAGGGTTCGCCACGGAATTCCACCGCGTTAAGGGCGGCAAGCGCGCGCCGGTGCTCGAAATCGCGCACTCCCCACAGTGCCACGACTAAAAACAAAGCCGCAATGGCAGCGCCCCGACCTCGGGGACCGTGCTGGCGCGCACCAATTTCCTGGCCCACCAGTCCAAAAAGCCACGGCAGCACCAACGCTGCGAACAGCACCACAAGCATGAGCGGTTCGACGATGAAAACGATGTCCCAGGCATACCACTGGCGCGAGAAAGGATAGAAGGGGCGCACCCCATAGTTGTTCGTGAAATCGAGCAGAATGTGGGAAAGTCCTGCGACACAGGCAAACAGATACAACCATCCCCAACGGCGCACGGGCGGAGGCGTCTGGTTGCGCCTATAACGCTGCCAAAGAGTGTCGAGTAGCCATACAAGACCTACGACTAGCGCGGCCATCACAGGAATTCCAACGAAAGTGTGGGTAATGCCACGGTGCACAATGAACCCGTAGGCCGAGCCTTTGAGGGAGGCCACAATATCCATGTCCGCTGCTTCGGCGGCAAGGGTCATGGTGACGGTAGCGAGCGCCGTCTTGCGGTTGAAACCCGCTCGGGCGAGGGTGGCGCCGGTGAGAAAGTGAGTTACAGGGTCCATAACGTAGAACTCAGGTTGGCAAGGATCACGGCGAAAGTCAAAGGAGATCGGCAGATCGCACAGCAGACAAAGTCGCGAGTCCGGCGGTCTCTTGCGGAATCAGCAGGGTCAGCGCCTTGGGAATGATGGAGATATGGGCTGGCATGGAGCCTAGCATTTCGCCGTCTGCCTGCACCCGAAGTTGCGCGGATCCCTCCCTCGGGGCAAAGCAGCTCACGGCCCGGGCGGAGACAAATGACAGATCAGCATCTGGTTTGTCGAGCCCATCATAGGGAGCAATCCCGACCAGCGCCTGCAGGCTGTAACGCAGCATGTGTACCCGGCTTGCATTTCGCAAAAGGACCAACCGGAGGTCGGGCGAGAGCAGCGAGCTACCCGGCCGCCAGTTGCGCAGCGGACCACCAAAAGAACGAACGCGCATCGCAACCAGTTCAAGCGTGGTTGTCTGGATGACCTTCCCTTCGCTGGTCGTGATCTCCACTGGGAAGGGTACGAAGGCATGGCGAAAGAGGAGTTGTGCACCGTGCGAGTAGTAGGCGAGGAACCCACCCCGCTGCTTGGCTCGTGCGTTGGCTCGATAGATCAGTTCGGCGTGGACTCCAACACCCGCAGCAGCAGTGAAGAAACCTGAACGTCCCTCGGTCCGGATGCGGCCCAAAGATATCGTATGCGGGACGAAACCGAGGATTTGCGCTGCAGCCCGTTCAGGGCTTACCGCAAGGCCAAGATCGTGTGCCAGAACGTTTCCGGTGCCAAGCGGGATCACACCCATCATTGCGGTGCTCTGGGCCACGCCCTGTAGCGCCTCAAAGACCGTGCCATCGCCTCCGCAGGCGAACACGGCATCGCAACCGGCGCTGATCGCAGCGCGTGCCTGATCTCCGGCCGACCCTCTGGCGTGCGTCGCCTCGGTAAGCACTTCGACTCCAGCACGCTCGAAGACTTCCGCAATACGACGCATCGTAACCGTGCGGGCTCTCAGGTTGGCTCCGGAGACGGGATTGAAAAGCAGCAGTGCTTTATGGAACGCAGGCATCGGATCGGTCAGGCAGCCTCTCGCCAGTGGAGTATATCGCAGGGCGGAGGAACTCCCATCGTTTTCGGCTACTCCGTCGATCTGCCACGCAAGGCCAGACTCAGAACCCTACGGCAAACGCGGGAGTTGGCGAGAGCGCAGACTGGCATCCCTTTTCCGGTGACTGCTGCGGTGTCTCTGTCTCCGAGTCACGTTGCGACTCGTCAAAGCGGCGCAACGCTTCCAGCAATACCGATTGCGTGCTGTGGGTGACCGTGTGGGGACACTCGTTGCGCTCGAAGTCGATCAGGAACACGCCTTCAGTCCAAGCCACGACTTCGTAGACAGCAGCCTCCCCGACGAGGTTTCCAAGGATTGCGTGAACCATTTGGCCGTCGTGGAATTGCATTTCACCCCGTTGACCTTTGCGGGTGAGGACCAGGCGGCAAGTTTTTCGCCCAATGTCGAGGGTCTGCAACAAATCAACCACGGACATTTGTGCCAGGGTACCGCGGACACTGGTGGAATCGGCCGCCTCACGCGTGGCCTTGGCAAGTGTAATGCGGTCAAGCACCCGCTTGATGCGGGTAACCGCCTCTTCGGTGAAAAACGGCTTCTCGATAAATTCTTCCACAAGGGGGCTGGAACCAGCCAGGGGACCAGTGACATCGGCTCGAGAGGCGAGGATTATGACCGCCACTTGGGGAAAGGAAATGCGAAGTTTAGCCAGCAGTTCCAGACCACTCAGGCCCGGCATTCGATAGTCGGAGATGATGAGATCGGGCGTTTGCTTTTCAGCCCGGCGAAATGCCTCCGCAGCACTGGCAAAGACCTGTACGCTGGCTAGCGGAGAGAGCGCCTCCAGCAGCAACTCACGAATGATCGGATTATCGTCCACTAGCAAAACCTGTATGCCCTTACCCATGGCTCAATTCCATTCCAGTAAGTTCAGCGCTTCGGCTAGCGGTTCGGACGTTTGTACTCTCCGCTCTTGCCGCCGCTTTTGCGCTCCAGTTGTATATTGCGAATCTTGATGCCCTTATCTAAAGCTTTACACATGTCATAAACAGTAAGAGCTGCCGCGGAGACCGCTACAAGCGCCTCCATCTCCACGCCCGTACCCGCGGTAGTCGAAGCTCGGGAGAGCAGATTGACCCCATCTTCGCACAGAGAATACGAGATATCTACAAAGCTTAGGGCAACCGGGTGACACATTGGTATTAGCTCTGAAGTGCGCTTGGCTGCCAGGATCCCGGCAATTCGGGCAACTTCGAACGGGTCACCCTTGGGATTTTTGGGCAGGGCGGTCATAACCTTCTGGCTCATCATCACTTTAGCGCTCGCCTCCGCAGTACGCACACTCGGGGCTTTTCCGGAGACATCAACCATAGTGGCCCGTCCCGCGCAGTCGTAGTGAGAGAGCTTCGGTGCGGCCGGGGGAGTCTTGGCAGGTTTTGATTTGGCGGACATAGGAAGGATTGTAAGGGATTTCATTCGCGAACCCTAAGGCAAGAAGATGCCGACGCTGGTCCCATGGTGAGCGCTGTCACTTCTCTCCGACGTCGGCATCTGCGAGAATCGAAGGTGTGGACAACGAAAAATTGCAGGTAGCGGTTGTGGGTGTGGGCTCATTTGGGCGCAACCATGCCCGAGTCTATAAAGAACTAGCCGGGGAAGAGGTGGAATTGGCGGCAATCGTTGATGCCGACATTTCGCGCGCCCAGTCTGCGGCAGCCGAGTTTGGAGGCCAGGCGTTTGGCTCAGTCGGCCAGATGCTCGCGGCCTGTCCGGCGTTGAAGGCCGTGAGTGTGGCTGTGCCCACCGTGGCCCATCTGGCAACTGCCCGCGAGTTGATGGAGCGCGGCGTTGACGTCTTGATAGAAAAGCCCCTCGCATTCAGCCTTGCCGAAGCAGATGCCCTGATTGCATTGGCAAAACAGCATGGGCGGGTGGCGCAGGTTGGCCACCTCGAGCGTTTTAACCCGGCAGTACGAGCGACCTGGGCGCTGCTGACCCGCCCCATGTTCTTTGAGGTGCATCGGCTCAGCATGTTTACTCCGCGTTCGCTGGATGTGGACGTGATTTTCGATCTGATGATCCACGACCTGGACATTGTGCTCAAGATGGCGAAGTCGCCGGTGCGTGAATTGCGTGCCGTCGGTCTGCCGGTATTGACCGGAAAGGTGGATATCGCGAGTGTTCGCATTGAGTTTGAGAGCGGCTGCATCGCAAATTTCACCGCCAGCCGGATCAGCACCGAGCGGGTACGCAAGCTGAGATTCTTTCAGCCGGCCCAATACGTCTCGCTGGATTATTCGCGGCGTGACGTGTTTTCGCTGAAGGTGAAGCCGACGGCAGGCGGAATGCCGGAGATCGCTCCTTACAAACCTCCGGTGACGACCGAAGAACCTCTCCGCGCCGAACTCAGCAGCTTTGTGAAGGCCGTACGCGAACGCAGAACTCCTGAGGTAACTCTCGAGGACGGACGCGCGGCTCTGGCTCTAGCCATCGAAATCCAGCAGCAAATGGCTGAGCACCAGAAACGCGCCCATCTCGACGAGATCGCCGCGACGATGCGGCAAGCCAAGGGTTAAGAAAGGTTAACAACGCTGGCCAGTGCTCGATTAGCCAGATACGATGCCCGGTGAAATGCGAAAATTGGAGTCGCGAATCACTCAAGAACTAGATTGGGCTCGTCCCTCGAGCGCCGAAGGCAGGTCGAGACCAGTGGTCACACGCCGGGTTTGATACTCTGCGGCGACCAGTTGTTTCATCCAAGATCATGAGGAGTACAGAGATCGAGTTCGAGAGCAACAACCCGGTAGCGCCTCCTCCGCCAGATCACCCTGTTCCGCCGGAACCTGGACGTCCGAAGCGAACAAGGGTGCAGATTGCCGAGGAGTTCCCCGAGTTTGCGCCGCATATGCTGGCACAACTTGAGGACGAGTTGTCGCGTTCGCGAATGCGCGAGGCCTTCTGGATCTCGGTCATCGTCCACATCGTTCTGGTGCTGTTAGTGATCTTCTCGCCGCAATGGATGCCCAACTGGGCGCAACCGCATCTTCTTCGCGCAGAAGACTTGGCGCGGGCCAAGGAACCAACTTTTCTCGCATTGCCTAAAGATCTGCAGAAGCCCCCGGAGAAGGTTCGTTCGGATAAGTTAAGCGATAAGAACCGAACTTCCCAGACCACACGTCCGATCGACCAGAAAACGCTTGACGCGATGCGTGAGGCACGCCTGCGCGGCAATCAGACACCTCCCGGACCGCAAGCGCCGCAAATGCCTCAACAAGCCATGCCGCAGCAACCGCCAGCCAACTCGCAATCGGCGATGAACAACTCTCAGCAGCAGCGTGTGCAACCTGAGGAGCAGCCGCGCGAAAATCCATTCCGGATGCCGAGCTCAGCCGGTGACGTGATTGCTCAAGCCACCCGCAACGCTCCGCGCATAGGCACACGTGGAGGCGGCGGCTCCGGGTACGGATCGGGCGCCACGGACCGCAATGCAAAGATGGGACCATTTGACGTTTTGAGCGACACCCAGGGTGTGGACTTCGGACCATACCTGTCGCGCGTACTGCAATCGATCAAAAACAATTGGTACAACCTGATTCCGGAAGAAGCCCGTTCGCCTTTGATGAAGCACGGTAAAGTGGCAATTCGATTTCTCATCACCCCGAACGGCAAAGTGGCCGGCATGTTCATCGAGGCGCCTTCTGGAGATGTTCCTCTCGACCGTGCTGCCTATGGAGGAATCACCGCTTCGGACCCATTCTCCCCACTGCCGCATGAATTCCACGGCCCCTATCTGGCTCTGCGAATCACCTTCTTCTATAACCCGAAGACGGGCGAGATGGAGCAGTACCAATAGCATTCTTCGAGTTCAGTCAACGCCTTCGGGTAGAATGACCGCGATGCCTATTCTGAATCGTCAACCGGAAACGCCATACACCATGGGACTTTTGATTGTCCTGGGATTGATCATGGCGGCAGCCGCGACTCGTTACTACCCATTCTTCCTTCATCAAGTGTTTGGTGTACGGTGAATGCCCGGTGAGCGCCACTCCGGCTCCGCTCGTCGTTATCGCCGGACCTACGGCCAGCGGTAAGTCAACCTTGGCTCTTGCGCTCGCGTTGCGCTTTGGAGGCGAGGTAATCAGTTGCGATTCCGTTGCGGTGTATCGCGAATTTGAGATCGGCACCGCGAAACCCTCGCGCGAAGAGCAAGCGCAGGTACCGCACCACCTGATCGACATTGTGGCTCCCGATACATATTTCACGGCGGGCGAGTACGCCCGGCGGGCCCGGGCGGCGGCCCAGGAGATCACCGCTCGCGGGCAGTTAGCCATTGTCTGTGGGGGGACAGGTCTCTATCTCCGCGCGATGCTTGATGGATTATTTGCCGGTCCAGAGCGCGATGAAGCGCTACGCGAACGGCTGCGGAGTCGCAAGCGTCCGAACTCCCTGTGGCGCCTTCTGCGCAGGCTTGACCCCGAAGCAGCGGAACGTATCCACGCGAACGATGAGCCTAAGCTGATTCGCGCCATTGAGGTGTGTGCGGCATCGGCCAGGCCGATGAGTGAATTACTGCGCGCCGGACGCGATGCGATTCAGGGATACCGGGTGCTGCGTCTCGGACTGAGTCCGGAGCGCGGTGCACTCTACGATCACATCAACCGGCGCTGTGTCGGAATGTTTGACCAAGGCTTGCTGGAGGAGACCCGCGGCCTGCTGGAACGCTACGGCCCAGACGTCTTTCCCATGCGGTCCTTGGGTTATCGGCAGTCGGCGGAGTACCTGCGCGGAGAGTGTTCACTGGCCGAAGCAGTAGCTCACACGCAGCAGGGCCACCGCAACTATGCCAAACGCCAGTTGACCTGGTTCCGGCGAGAACTGGAGATGCAGTGGCTGGAAACCTTCGGCGCGGATGCCGTTGATCAGGCCGGAGAAGCAGTTCGTAAATTCATCAGTTAGCGTAGCCTCTCGTCGATCCCACTCAAGCCAAAAAGGGCTTGAATGGGCCACTCGGGCTCTGGAAGTTCATTAGCTGACGAAGCTTCTACTATCTCGATTTTTGATCCGGCCTTCCGCAATCTCGGGTGGCCCATGTTAGCCTTCTTTTGGCTAACGTGGGATTGCAACGCCCTTTACCTCTGCGATGGTGTTTCTCTGCGGTTTGGATTTGTTCTAGCTTTGGGCTTTGAGGCGAAAAAGCTCCCCACCGTGTATCGTTCTGGTATGGCGACCTTGGTACCGCTGGAAATAGCTCGGGAGTGTGCATGCCCTACATCTACATAGACAAAGTCCTCAACGAATTGCGCACTGAGTTGCTGGCAGCCATGCATAATGCCATCGAGCGCGAGTTACGCAACGGCAAGGTGGACGTCAAGCGACTCTATCGCGCCTTCAATCGGGCGGCGGCGGGCCAGTGCTCAAATCCGGTGCATATTTCAGACAAATGCGTGGAGAACTTTACCGGGAAGGTGAAAAAGACTCGAGCGGAGCTTCCAGAAGAGTGAGCGAGTCATTCCGACACGCACGTCGTCTGACGCGCACAACCACCTATCGGTTGCGGAAGAAATATTCGAGGACCAGCAGCGCTAGTTCCGGCTCCGCCTCAAAAGCTTCATAACTGAAAGGGTTCAAGAACGGAGTGTCCAACGGCAGTCCATCGAGATTCTTGAAGCCTACGGCAGATCCATCAAACTCACGGCTCGAGATCGTGCGGTCGCTGATGTTGCGAATGTTTGCATGCCGCCGATCCGCCGAAATCCTGGCGTACATATCACGAATCACGGAATGGGATCCTTCAATAATCTGAAGGAAATTCCCATTTTTGTGGAGCAGCATTCCAGTGACGCCTACGTGGCTTTCGTGCTCCGCACACTCTCGCTTCAGAGCCGCAAAGTCGTTGTCGTTCATCGCGGCTGTCGCGGTGCTGAAGAAAGTCAGGGAGCGCATGGGCCAATGGTATCGTGTGCGCTATGCCCTGACAAGGATTTCAGAGAACGCAACACAGCGGGTTTCTGGCATGAGAGAATCTTTGTGCGATGACGAGCACACAGAAGACCGCGACTAAGAAACGTATGAACCACCACGGGTTGACGGAGCAGCAGAAGCTTCGCCGCATTGTCGAATCCTTCCCCAACGTAAGCGTAATGGTGATGGCCGACCTGATCGCCGATGAATTCATCTCCGGTGAGATTGCCCGGGTTTCACGCGAGGCTCCGGTGCTGATTCTCAAGCATCGTGATCGCGTAGTGGTTCCTGGCGGCGGCGCAAATGCCGTAATGAACCTCGCTGCCCTGGGAGTCACCGCGCTGCCAGTTGGACTGGTTGGCGACGACGAGGCTGGCCGTGCGCTGCTTCAAATCTTTCGCAAGAACAAGATCTCGGTCAGCGGCATCTCCAAACTGAAGGGCCACGTCACCACCATGAAGACACGCGTGCTGGCCTACACCGCGCACTCCTCGCGCCAGCAGGTGGTACGCATCGACCGTGAGTGCGAGCTATTGAAGGATACGCATCCTGCGCTGGTCGAATTGGTAGCATCGGCACGAGAATACGTGCCTGCTGCCGACGCTGTGTTGCTCAGCGATTACGGTTATGGCGCGGTCTCGCCACGTCTCTTCAACTGCGTCAGAGCCAAGGGCCTGCTGGGCGAAACGCCCGTAACCCTCGACAGCCGCTATCGCATGCTGGACTACGAAGGCGTGACGGCAGCCACTCCCAATGAAGGTGAAGTCGAGGAGGCGCTAAGCCTGAAGATCGGCGATGACCGTGAAAAACTCACCGGAGCGGGTGCGTCGCTTATGAAGCAGATGAAGCTTGAGTCGCTGGTCATCACCCGCGGCGGCGATGGCATGGTGGCGTTCGAAAAGAGGAAGGCTCCGCTGGAGATTCCGATCTACGGCCACAATCAAGTGGTGGATGTCACCGGCGCCGGTGACACGGTGATTGCGACCTTTACGGCCGCATTGGCCGCGGGCGCAGACACCGTGAGTGCAGCCCGTTTGGCAAATTACGCCGGCGGCATCGTGGTGATGAAGCGCGGCACCGCGACAGTAAGCCGCGCCGAGCTACTGGCGGCTTTGGAGCAATAGACTAAATCGGGAGCGTTTCTTGGGAAGGATCGTCAAGCGCAGCGAGTTAGCGAAGATTGTCGAGGGTTGGCGCGAAGCGGGTGAGTCCGTTACGCTCGCCAACGGCTGCTTCGATCTGCTCCACGTGGGACATGTCCGCTATCTGCAAGGAGCCAGGGCCCTTGGCGGAAAACTCGTCGTCGCCATCAACTCAGACGAAAGCGCGCGCCGGTTGAAGGGTCCTCAGCGACCCGCCATGCCGGAACTGGAGCGCGCCGAAATCGTCGCCGCTCTGGAATGTGTGGATGCCGTGGTGATATTCGGCGAACCGGATGTTCGCGCCCTGATCCGCGAGATCAAGCCCAATGTTCAGGTAAAGGGAACGGATTACACTCGAGACAGCGTTCCGGAGAGAGATGAGGTCATTGCCCACGGCGGTCGCGTCGAAATTGTTGGCGATCCCAAGGATCACTCCACCACGGAACTATTGGGAAGGATCGGAAAATAGCTTTCATGGAGTCAGTCGTTCCTAAAATCGCGCGACGAGTGTGGGGTCTTCGCGGACTCCGTTTTCGTTTGGATCCACCTTGCGAATAAACCCGGTAAATTCAAAGCTGAACCCGCGCGCCCTGGTTGTCCGTCTAGGCGCGATGGGCGATGTGCTGCACGCTTTACCGGCAGTTGCGATGCTTCGCCGGGCGTTGCCGGAAGCACGAATCGGATGGGTGATCGAACGCCGTTGGCGCGAGTTGCTGTGTGCACCCGAGGTCGAACTGGCTGGCTCACGCGGAGCCGGACGTCCACTGGTAGATGAAGTTCACCTGGTGGACACACGTGCCTGGCGCAAGCGGATTCTCACTGCCGAAACTCGGCGCGATTTTCTCGCCGCCACCCGGGGCTTGCGTTCGTCGGAGTACGACGCGGCTCTCGATATGCAGGGCGCGATCAAATCGGCGGTGGTGGCAAAACTTTCGGGAGCGAAGACCATCCTCGGATTTCGCAAGCCTCGCGAACGTGCTGCGCGCTTGTTCTACGACTCCCTTGTGGACGGACGCGCCGAACATGTAATTGAAAAATATGTGGAAGTGGTGCAGACCTGGTTGGAAGAGATCGGCCTTTCACGCGCGACCTCAACTTTGCAGCCGGGAACGGCCCTGCTGCCGCGCGACAAGGCGAGTGAAGCGCGCATCCATAGCGCGTTGAAGTCCATGGGCCTGGAGCGTTCTGCCATTGCGATTCTCAACCCCGGAGCTGGTTGGGGCGCGAAACAATGGGCACCCGCCTGTTACGGAGCGCTGGCAACGCAATTGGCCTCCCGCGGAGTGCGCTCGGTCATCAACTATGGGCCCGGAGAAGAGAGCCTGGCGCGCGACGCCGTGGCCTCCAGCGATGGCAATGCCGTGGCGCTTTTCAGCTCTCTTAGTGAACTGATGGCGCTGGCCCGCCGCGCTGAGCTTTTTGTGGGAGGTGATACTGGGCCGATGCATCTGGCAGCCCTCCTCGGAGTGAAAACGGTTGCCCTCTTCGGGCCCACCGATCCGGCGAGAAACGGCCCCTACTGGGCTGGCACCCGAGTCTTGCGTGACCCTTCCAGCGTCACCAGCTACAGCCACAAACGCGCTGAGGATTCCGGGCTTGAGAAGATCACCGTGGAGCGCGTCATGGCTGAGATTGAAGAATTGCTCGACTGAATTCTTGCGATTAGCTCTCCCACGTCCAACATTTCGGGTGGCCCATTCAAGCCCTCTTTTGGCTTGAGTGGGAAGCAGGGCAGCGTACTCCTTCCGCGAAAGCGATTTAGATTGAAGTTTCACATCGCGGGCAAAATCGTTTCACGTCTTTTGATGCCGTAGAATACCTACAGCGACTCTGCGCAAAGGATGATATGGACTGGGGACGGATAGCCAAGAGAATTCGTGTGCCGCTTGGATTCCTGTTTGCCGCCTTTTTCCTATGGCGTGCCGAACCGGAGTGGTGGTCGCTCGGGATCGGATCGGCCGTGGCTCTGGCGGGCGTATGGATTCGCGCCATCTCCAGCGGTCATGTGAAAAAAAACGAGGAACTCGCAACCACCGGCCCGTACGCCTACACGCGCAACCCTCTCTATTTTGGATCCATCGTGATTGGGATAGGTTTCGCGTTGGCGGCCCTGCGTTGGGAAATCGCGGCGGCCCTCGTGATTATGTTTGCAGCCATCTATGTTCCGGTGATTCGCGGCGAGGAGAAGTTCTTAAGTGAGCACTTTGCGAATTACTCAGACTACTGCGCTCGCGTGCCAAGGCTGCTGCCCAGGTTGCAGGCAGGCAGCGAGGGCCGCTCACGCTTCTCCAGCGAACTTTATTGGAAGCATCGCGAATACAATGCCTTGCTGGGAACCGTGGCGGTCATCGCCGCTCTGATAGCCAAGCGAATCTTCGTCCATTGAGACCAAAATGTTCCCGACTCGGAATATACATGGCGATCATTAGTCAGCTATCTGCTCTAATGCGGTTCGACTTCAATTTGAATCGGATGGAGATCCACCGTTAGGGGTGAGTGCCAGATGAAGCAGCGTCAGACTTAATCAGAGTCTGAACATCAGACACGAGCAGTCGTACTGTATCTGTAAATGCCGCGTCACGGTGTTTCTTGAAAAATGCAAAATTGACCTGTTCAACAAAGCCCCAAAGTGATGTGTGTGTCTTCGCGTCTGAGATACCCAGCCTGATCTGCGGTGTTGCCATTCCCGGAGAATCAACAAAGCGTACAGCAAACACGACATCTGCGTCTTTAGGGTCCATTACCAGTTCATATCTCCCCCACGTCCTCATCGCCGTGACGAGCTCGCTGTACGCCCGCTCTGGGCCACCGCTGTATCGTTCCGGAAAAGAAGTCACGTCACCGAGCTCATACGAGATGAACGCCCGTTTGCCTGTGAGCAACGGTGTGGGCACGGGCGCTGCAAGATTATTGATGCCAACATTTGCCGAGCTCCTCACTTGTGCGCATAGTGGCATCGCACAGCACACCGCCATTACTAAAATTGGAACAACACGAAATACAATTGAGACGCCCGAGTTGATATGCCGCATTCTTCTGCCTCCAGGTGCGCTTCGTGGTGAGCAATGTACCGAGATCATTAACGCTCTTATTCGAGTGGAGTGGAGGTAAAGCTTTGTCACGAATCGTTAAGAACTGTCAACCACGAGCCATGGCTGCCGGGTGCAAGCGCCAGAAAAAGCCATTTCGTATTCATTGTGGACGAGAACAGCCTTAGTAGTTCACAATTCAGAAACTCGATTGTCGCGGGTGCATCTGTATTGAATCGCCTAAAGCATCCTCAACGTCGCGGCGCGATGATCGCCCAATACACCGGAGTGTCTGCGACATGCGCATTGGTATGCCATGCCACCTGTACCGGTCCCTGCATTTCCATTTGCGAGAATAACTGAGAGTAGGCCACCGGTGGCTGTGGTCCTTCCCACACAATGACGGCACCCCGGGCGCGAAGCTCATCACGGCTTACCCACGGACTCAGACTGAAATTGGCATCTGTTAAAACCGAGGGGTGGTCCGGGGAATAAAACGCCAGATTGCCGGCTATCCATGTATCACCGACCACCAGGCGCAATGGAGTGCCTTGCGCCTGACGCCAGCGCTGCGTAATCTCCCGCCCCATTTGCTCACCTCCGAATAGGGCCTTTCTTGGCTTTCCGGAAAAATGTGGACCGGCGGTAAGAGGGAGCACGAACGCAACTCCGAGCAGCGCCATTAGCAAAACGGCTGCCACAGCTACTTGCTTACAGTGGATTGGCCGCAAATCGCGATTGGACCAAAGCATCAGCAGGGGCAAAAAGCTCCACAAGGGAGTGCCCCACATTGACAGCAGTCGCCAATTAAAGACCACCGAGAGCAGCAAGGTAAGAAGGAATGGTCCAACCACCGCAACCAGCAGCAGCCGTGCCTTCATCCTTGAGCGAAATGCGGGAGTAGGGCTCCACCATCCAAAGAGAACCAGAAAAGCCACCAGCATCGGGAGCAAAGCCAGTAGTTGCGCATCGGTGAACTTCAGAGGAAACGTCAGCCGGGTCAGTTCGGTTCCATGGGCAGCGGCGCGGTTCATCGCATATCCTACAGTCGCGAATCTGGTGTGCAGCATCCACCACGCATGCGGAGAAAAAACCGCCAACGCAATGGCGACAGACACGTACGGTCCGGAATGCCGCCAGGCGCGCCTCGCCTCCCTGTCCGTGATCAGGAAGACCACCAGGCTAATCAACAGCACGGCAGTGTAATATTTCGCAAAGAGCCCAAGCCCGGCGCATACACCGAGTCCAACCCAGTTCCAGAAACTCGCGCCGCGTTCTCCTGCATCCTTTATCCCATTACCCAATGCTTGCCACGCAAAGAGCACAATCAAAGGCCAAAGGGCCATTTCCAATACATTGGGATTAAACTCCGGGCTGGTGAAGTTGAAGTAAATCACGCCTTCAAGCAGAACGCAGGCTGCCAACGCAAGCCATTCATCCAGCACCTCGTTAGCGATCCGCCACACTGCCCAGAGGCCCGTCGCAATCGAGAGTTGACTGAGCAGAAAGATTCCCCACAACCGGCCTCCGCAGGCGAGGTAAGCCAAATTGGCCAGCCAGAAAGCCAATGGCGGATGTTTGTAGTAGCCAAGTTGCCATTCGCGGCCCCAGGAGACAGCTTCCACCACGTCAAGCGGGGCGTTGCGATGAAACAGAATGGGGAGCAAAGTCCACAGGAAGACGTGAAGTAACAGGAAGGTCCAGAACGCGCGCTGTACACTGATCCGTTTAATTGCGGGCCGCCCGATCATCTACTCGCCTGCGATATCTAAGCCGAACGCTCGCATGCGGTAAAATCAAAGTTATAGATTGCCTCAGTCTCCAGCATCTTAAAGGGACTGCAAAGGGCGGAGCAAATGCATGATCCGCCGCCGCACGGCAAGTGAAGTTCCTTGGTAGGAAGTTGCAATTCTGTTCCCCAGCATTCTGAGGTCTCATGATACGTGCGGTACTTGTAGTCGCTTTCCTGCTCACCACTGCCTTTGCACAACAGGTCGCAACCATTGGACCGGCAGCCCAGGTCCACGCTGTCCCCGAGAATTACCGTTTTCCCAACGGAGAGATTCTGCATTACTCAGCGGAATGGCGAATCTGGCAGGCGGGTGTGGCCACGCTCAGTTTGGATCAGGCCGGCCCAGAGCAGCGCGTTACCGCCGTGGCAAGCTCCACGGGGTTTGTAGCCCTGCTTTTCCGTGTTGCAGACACGTTTGTCTCGCGCTTTGACCCCCATACATTCTGTTCCGTTGAGTTCACCAAGCATACGGAAGAGGGTCTTCACAAGCGCGAAACCAGAATCCACTTTGACGAAGGGCGCCGCAGGGCCGTGCTCGACGAGCGCAACCTGCGCGACAACGGAGTGAAGCATCTTGAGAATGAGATACCAAGTTGCGCGACCGACGTGCTCAATGGAATCTACTACCTGCGGACTCTGCCTCTCCAGGTAGGCGCAACGTACTTGTTCCCGCTGAACAATGGTGGCCCGACCCTGGAGGTAAAAACCACCGTCGAGGGAAGCGAAGATATTAAAACTGATGCCGGAACATTTCACACCCTGCGCGTGTCCATCAACTCAGACGCGGATAAGCTGAAGGGGCGCGGGAAGATCTGGATCTGGTACACCGATGATGCCGCGCACACCCCAGTGCAGATGCGCTCCCAACTCTTTTGGGGCACCTTAACCCTGCGCCTGGTCCGGGTGGGCAAGTAGCGCGGGTCGAGAAAACATCCAATGCGTGACTTTCTGTAGCCCTTATTGCAGACGAAATCGCTCCTGCATCAGGCGGCGAAAACGTGGCCGATACAGCAGGTCATAGGCAAGTTCCTTGCCCGGAAACATCGCCAGAGCCGCTGTGCGCGAGTCGGCAACCATCTGGGAAGCTTCTTCAAAGGTGAGCTTGGGATCCTGTGCAATCACCTGCATCACCAGGTTCATCATCAGTTGCAGGCGGCGGATTCGGCGGCCCTCGTCGAGTTGTTCCTGTTGGTGGGGATTATCGGTTTTTTCCTGGTCCATTCAAAGGCTCCGGCCTTGCTTTTATTTCGATGACAAAATTACCTTGCAGAACCGGGAAAATGATTCGATTGACCCTATTCTCCGGCTTCAAGAAGATTGACTGAAGATCCGGACGGTACTACGCTCATCAGTCTGCATCAAACAGCAGGAGAGGACACAATGCCAGAGACTTTGAAGGAAGAGCCGAACGAAGCGCTCGTTGTCGTATTTGAAAGCGAGCAGGAATCCGAGGCCATGGTCGTGCAGAGCCTTCTGGAATCCGCCGGAATAGAAGTTCTGCTAACCAATTTCGATGCTCCGCAGGACGTTCTGCCCGGAGTCGGAGGAATGGCCCTGCGGGTCCGCGAAGACCAGGCCGGAGAAGCCCGCGCCGTCTTAGCCGAGTACAAAGACAAAGGACTAACCGAGGCTGAGGCTCTGGGATAGAGCGTCCCAGCGGCAAGTGCCATCCCGAAGCTAGATTGTTCTACCGCGCCACGAACGGGTGAACTCCGTTGGCGTCCAGATAGAACGTTACCGGCCCAAGCCAATCTGTCCGGTACGTTTTCGCTTGGTGTTGTGCCAAGCGCTCAATCACCTCAGGCCGAGGATGGTTGAACGGATTGCGTATGCCAGAGGAGATGACCGCGTAATCTGGCCACACGGCATCCAGAAATTCGTCGCTCGACGAGGTGTTCGAGCCGTGGTGGGCTACCTTGAGCAGATCGACATGGAGAGAACGGTGGTGGTCCCCGGCGTCTTCCACCAGCAGTTTTTCCATGCGCTTGTGAATGTCTCCGGCCAGCAACGCCGTGTGCCCAGCATACGTCACTCGTAAAACCATCGAAGCATCATCCTGGCCGCGCGGCTTCAACTCCCAATCCGCCGGTGGAGAGAGTACTTCAAAATGAATTCCATCGAAGTCGAAGCGTTCCCCGTGGTGCCGCACGATGCGCGTAACCTGAAAGCGGTCGGCGGCGGCGAGAAGTGATTCAACTTCATGCGAAGGATAATTGGGTGCATACCAAATCTCCCGCGGACGGAAGTTTCGCAGTATTGCCGTCATGCCTCCCATGTGGTCCGAGTGGCCGTGGCTGAAGGCGACTGCATCCAGGCGGGCGATGCCGCGCTCCCATAGATAGGGAGAGACAACATCCTCGCCGATATCCATGTCGCTGTGACTCATCCCAAGCAGGCCACCGGAGTCGAGCAAAAGTGTGTGGCCACCCGGTGTGACGACGAGGAATGAATCTCCCTGGCCGATATCAATTGCGGTGATCTCCAATTCTTTCGGTTGATACGCAAACGAACGCGGGTAATGAAATACGCCCCATGCCGAAAGCGCCAGTAGCGCCAGTGAAACCGCGGCCAGCATGCGATGCCTTCTCGCCAGCAGCACCGCCAGTGCATACGCTGCACCAACCGCTGCAATCGCTCCCAGCGACGGCATTGCGACTCGAAAGTCCCGGAGTTGAGCTCCTCCCGACCAGTGAACGGTCAGGAGAATACCCTGCAACGACCAGCGTGCCAGCAGCGCGAACGGCACCGCAATCCAGTTTGCGAGATACGAGACCGCGACGGCGATCATGGAAGCCGGCATCAGCAGGCTCGTTAGGGGAAGCACAACCATGTTGGCCCACAATGCGTGGGCGTTGACGCGATGAAAATACCAGACCGTTGGCAACGTGATGGAGATCTGCATGAGTGCAGATAGCAGGGCAAGTTCCGCCATCGCAATCAGCGCATAGGTCAGCTTCGGCACCAACCAGGTGGCGGGGCGCTTTCCGATAAGTTGTCCAAGGCTTGCGGAAATGGCGCGAACGTCGAGACGGAATTGCGCCTGCTTCGGCATCAAGGTGAGGTCACGCCTGACGTTGGCAACGTCGTCGAGTGCCTCGCGAAGCGGCGTCGTGGTGCGTGCAAAGAGCGGCACGCCGATACCGGCAATTGTGAGTACCGCCAGAAACGTGAGCTGAAAGCCAGGATCAAACAATGCGTCAGGATTCCACACCAGCAGCACCAGCGCCGCTAATGAAACCGTGTTGAGCGGAGCGCGGCCGCGATTGAACAGCGCAGAAATTTGATACGCGACGATCATTAGCACCGAGCGCAGAATCGGTGCGCCCATCTCCGTAAGCCAGGCGTAGCCGCACGTGAGGACAATCACCGAAACAATCGTGTATTCCATCGGTAGCCGCAGCCAGCGCGTCATCCAGAGCAGAAACACCGCGAAGATTGCGACATTCATTCCGCTGACCACGAGCAGATGAAAAGTCCCGCTGCGCTGGAATTCCAGGCGCTGATCACGCGCTACCAGTCCGCGCTCTCCCAACACCATGGCCTGAAACAAGCCTGCGTATGGAGCAGGCCATAGCCGTTCCATCCGTTCGAGCACGCTGCTGCGGGCGCGCCAGCGGATCCGTTCCAGGCGGCTGCCGCCGAGGCCGGGAAGAATATCGATACTTGTCGATTTAGCCGAGCCAAGCACAGCGACTCCCTGCCCGCGCAACCAGCCAACGTAGTCCATGTTTCCCGGATTCCGATAGTTTGTAGGTGGGCGAAGTTTGGCGCGAATTCGCAGCCGCTGTCCATACTTGAACACCTGCGGGGCGGCCGCCTCGTCGATCCCATCCTCTTCGGTGTCCCACGAGAAGCGTGACCCGGGAACATAAAGGTTCAGGCGCGCAACACCTGTCACTGCTCGCGGCGCTTCGTCTTCAAAGCTTGCCTGCTCCACTGCGAGGTCGAGCGACTCGTGAACGTCGCGCCCCTTCCGTAGCGAGCCTGTGCGAGCTACATATCCAGTGAGGGTTACCTCACCACCGCCCGAATATTGCAGCACAGTACTCACCGGCGCCGGACGCGCCCCATACGCCGCGCTACACAATGCGCCCGCCGGAAAAAAGGCGAGCACCGCACCTGTGTATGCAATCAGTTCGCGATGGCCTCCCTTGAGGAAGCGAAGCGCCAGTAGCGAGCAGAGCGCCAGTGCCGCCGAACAGAGAAGGTAGAGCGTGGCCGGTTTATAGCTGTAACTCTGGAGAACGATACCCGCAGAAAACGAAATGGTAGCGGCAAAAAGAGGGGCGGCTGGAGGACGGCGGCGCGCAAGAGTATCCGGGTTTATGGGCCCATCAAGCATTTGGCGACGTCACCACGTCGGGAAGAAAGATGATGATCGGGGGCACACCTTTGCGCGGTGCGCCGCGCAAAGGTGTGCCACTGATAATTTCGTTTTGATTTACAAACTTGCGCTCTGTGGTTTACAGCTTATCCAGACCTTCGTTCCCAATGATGACATTCCAGGGAAGCAGCTCGTAGTTGGCAACGTTCTTTTTGTAGAAGGGATCTTCGTCGCGAATGTCGGTCAGGCTTTGCTGCACTTTGTCATTCGGAACACGAACCAGCAGTGCACCTCCCGTGCGTGGATCCATTGGCCCGGACGCGATCAGGGTTCCGTCAGCTTTCAAATCACGCAGGTATGCGCGGTGTTCGTCTGTTACCTTGGCAACTTCATCCATTGGCACTCTGTAGCGAAGCAGAATCAATGCGTACATTTTTCTTACTCTCCTATTTTCACTTCTCGTCCAAACAGCGCTCAGCGCGCCAGATGGAGAACGGTTTCCATATGGTATGTCTGTGGGAACAGGTCTACAAGATGGGCGTCTTCAACATGATATCCGGCGGCAAGCAACGTCACCAAGTCGCGCGACAGCGTTGCCGGATCGCACGACACGTAAGTGATTCGCGGGATCGACAACCCCGCCAGCGATTTTGCCGCGCGCTCGCCCAACCCTGCTCGCGGTGGATCGACAATTGCATAGTCCCAGCGTCCGCGTGCTGCGTTCAGGTAATCTTCCGTTGTGCTGTGTACGGCCTGAATGTGGGGAACGGCGGCGTTGGCGGCAAGATCGTCAAAAGAGTTCTGAGCAAATTCAATCGACGTAATGCGCTCGAAGTGACGCGACATTGGAAGCGTAAACAGCCCCACGCCGGCATACAGGTCCAGTGCGGCGCGTCCAGTGCGATTCGCCGTAACGAGTTCGACCAGCTTGGTCGCAAGAAAGCGGTTGGTCTGGAAAAATGACCCGGCAGAAACGCGGTACTTATGGCTTCCGACTTGATACGTCATGCTCGCCGAGCCTTCAATATAGGGCACTCCGGCCCGGCTCAGGCGGCGGGAGCCTTCGATGTTGCCGTCCTCGAGGTCTCCTCCTGTGGCTCCGCTGGCAAACACTGCAACGCCCAAGATTTGCGGCATCCTCTGCCGAAGCAGCTTGGCAAATTTTGCCAGCAGCACCGGAGTGGTCGCGTGGTGAATGAATAGTTCCACCAGCAGTTCGGAATCATTGTGGTTGGCAAAGAACTGAACCTCGCGCAGAGACGGATAAGCCGCCATCTCCGGCGCAAGCTCCCACATCAACGCAACCGCCTGGTTTATCAGCGGTGAGCTGATCGGGCAATTGTGCACCGGTTCGAGATCGTGTGAGCCAGCGCGGTAATATCCCAACGCAAACTCGGGCTCCACCACAATCTTCATGCGTGTCCGGTTGCGAAAGCCATAAGGCTCGCCGGAGTGCACTTCGATGTGCGGCAATATAAGTTTGGCGCCGCGCAGGATGGTCTCCTGCAATATCTGACGCTTGTCTTCCAGTTGCGCAGTGTAGTTGGAGTGTTGGTACTGGCACCCGCCGCAGACGCCAAAGTATTGGCAGGCCGGCTTAATGCGCGCCGTCGATGGCGACACCACCTCCACCAACGAGGCGCGGGTGTATCCCTTACGCTCCTCAACAACCGTGGCTTCCACCACTTCTCCAGGTAAAACATAAGGCACGAAGACGGTTTTGCCACGTCGTTCGTCGCCGGTAGCGGGGACGCGCGCGAGGCCATCACCACCGTAGATGAGCTTTTCTATAGTGAACTGCACTCTATGAGGATAACGGGTTGTGACCGCAGGGGAAAGAAATCATTCAGAATTCCCGGAGTAGCGAGGTTCCTGGGCTGGTTTTGGGGTATCGTGTTCTCCGAGTTCTCTGCAAGAGTCAGACTGGGAGTTGGGATGAAATTCGGTGTTCTTGTGCTATTAGCGTTGACGCTGAGCCCCGCATTGAATGCGCAACAGGAGGAGTCGCTCACGCCGTGGCAGGGACCTCTGCTGCAGCTTCCGGGTACAAGTTCGCCGTCGCCCCGGCGGCACTCGATCGATTCAGCGGAGCGCAATGGTCCAATGGCGCTGCTGTATCGTGAGCTACGCAGTGTGGGTTTGAACGAGGCAAAGGTCTTCCACGTGCGAGAGGCAGTGCTGGACCGTGGCGAATTGCACATCTATTTAACCGATGGCACGATTGCCTTCACCAACGACGTCCGTGGACGGGTAACCGGAGCGTACTTCATGGGCGAAGGCGAGGTGCTGATGCGCCCCCCGGATTTGACGGAGCGAGCCTCACTCGGGCTTTTCTCCGGGCTCGGCGTGCTGGATGAACATTTCTCCGCTGCGTACCTGCGTTTCAACAGCGACCTGCCAAACGAGTTGAAACCATATTTGCGTGAGACTGAAGAACAGGCGGAGTTTGTCGCCGCTCATGGACCCCAATCCAAGGACATGGCTGAGCTCGATGCGCTGCGTTTGCTTGAGACTTACACGGAAGATGAGACACTTTCAAAGGACGACCGCTTCTTGCATGCGCGACTGGCGACCCGCCTCGGAAACCTCGATGTTTATGACGACTCGCAAGCGGAAGATCAGTTCAAAGTAGCATGCCTCAGCCGGTCGGGCGCAACCCTGTACCTCGATGTATGGATGGCTTTCCCAGGGCGCGAAGCGCGCAGGCAGGGCGAGAACCGCGTCGTTGATCCTTCAGGGTCAGCCTCTGCCGTTCCAGTAGAAGTGTTTCGTATCGATACCTCGTTGACTCCGCCCGAAATGCTGGACGCAACGGCAGAGCTTGACGTGGTGGTGCGTAACGGCGGCCAGAGACTGCTTGTCTTTGAACTCTCACGTTGGCTGCAAGTGAGCAGCGTCACCGTGGATGGCGTGGATGCGGAGTTTCTACAGAATGAAGCGTTGAGCGGCAGCGAACTGGCACGCATCGGAAATGACCGGATCACCGTGGTGATGCCCGCAACATTACTCGCCGGCAAACATCACCGCTTGCGCTTCCACTACGCTGGCGCCGTTATGCAACAGGCCGCGCCGGGATTGCTTTACGTTGGCGCTCGCGGTACGTGGTATCCAAATCGAGGCATGCAGATGAGCCGCTTCGAGCTAAAGTTCCGGTGGCCCAGGGCCTGGACTCTGGTGGCCACAGGCCAGTGCACCTCAATCCACCAGGAAGGCGAGATGCAGGTGTGTGAGTGGAATTTAGACGAGAAAATCCCGCTGGCAGGCTTCAATCTGGGGAAGTTCGTTCGTGCCTCAACCGAAACAGATGGAATCAAGGTCGCAAGTTATTCCTCAGGTGTGGTCGAGCAATCGCTGGCAAAAGCGACTCCGGAATCGCCTGTTGAAACCGCTGCTAAGAACAAGGCGATTGCCGACCGCTCAGCCCAGGCGATCCAAAAGTATGAGAAATGGTTTGGTCCCTACCCCTACAAAAATCTGGACATCACGCAGTTGCCCGGAACCGTATCCCAGGGATGGCCGACGCTGGTGTACCTGAGCAGCATTGCATACCTCAGCGATGACGAACGGAGGGCATTGAATCCGGACAAGTTTCAAAGTCTGGTCTACGGCGGCTTTATGCAAGACCACGAGACGGCGCACCAATGGTGGGGCGACAAGGTGGGATGGAAGAGTTATCGCGACCAGTGGTTGATGGAAGCCCTCTCCAACTTGAGTGCGCTGATGATTATGGAAGAAAAGCACCCGGAGCAGGCCCGGGAGTTGCTCGAAAATTATCGGAAGGAACTGCTGAAAACCAATCCTGCCGGCAAACGATTCGCCGATGCAGGACCAGTCACACTCGGCTATCGTTTGTCATCCTCCGTGTTTCCGAACGCGTATGTTCCTGTGACATACGGGCGTGGCCTTTGGCTGCTGGTATTGCTGCGGGACTACTTTGAAGACTACGAAAAACTCGAAAGCCCCGCCCCTGGACGCGTTAAACAATTTGAAGGCGGTCGTTTTCTGGCAGCGTTGCGTGAGTTTGCCAAGCGTTATGACAGAAGCATCGCGAGCACCGACGATTTCCGAAAGGTGCTCGAGGAGTTCCTTCCCCCGCGAGCGCGCTTTGAGGGCGCTAAGGGCCTGGGATGGTTCTTCGATGAATGGATTCGCGGTAGCTCTGTGCCCGAGATTCGCCTCGAAGAAATCACGATCAAGCGGCGAGGACAAGCAACGCTGGCAAACTTCAATATCACCCAGCAACAGTGTCCAGAATCGCTAGTGACCTCTGTGCCGATCTTTGCAGAACTGACGGGAGGAAAACGCGTCCTTGTGCAGCGGGTATTTGCCGACGGACACGAATCCCACTTTGAATTGAAGGTTCCCCTAGGCACCCAAAGAGTGCTGGCCGATCCAGAGAAGAAGCTCCTGAGACTGCATTGATGAAAAGAATTAACCAAGAAGGGCACGTGTAGATATACGAAATGGAACGGCTTCCGCTATAATGATCTGAGCCGAAGTGCGGAGAGATGGCCGAGTGGCTGAAGGCGGCGGTTTGCTAAACCGTTGTACGGTCAAAAGCTGTACCGGGGGTTCGAATCCCCCTCTCTCCGCCATGTCAACCTAATAATCCCAATAAAATAGGCAAATATAGAGCCCTCAACAACTTGGGGGCTTTTGCTTTTGCCGCTGACGTCTCCCGGTTCTCTGCAACTCACCCTGATCGCCAGTTTTTTCGAGCTAAATTCGAGCTAAACAGAGAACAGCAGTTCGCCCTGTGCGTCCTGAGGTACGGAATCAGCTCCACTGGAAAAGAGCCATCCGGAGCTGTTGAGGACGTGCGCCTACTTGTGCTTCTTCACCGTCTTGCGGCTTGCCAACAACGGCGACCTTCCGATCACCGTCCTCGGGTTCTCCAGCTTCGGTGGGTCGGAGATGCCTTCAAACGCTTCGCTCGATTTCCACGCACTGAGATCGTAGACGCGCTTTTCCCGGAGCAGACTGATGCCCTCGTTCCAAGTTGCAAGCATCCGCTTTCCGATGTCCCGGAACCCCGGCAACTGGTTCATCATTTCGCGTACGGCTGGAGCAGTATCCGAGACCGCATCACTGATACGCTCCACCATCTCCTTCTGCTCTCGCTGGGGAATTCCGAAGGTGCTCGTGATGAACTTGACCAAGTTTTTTCCCGGCAGCCACGTCTTCTTGCCCATGAAGCTAATCCCCGGTGGGTTGTGCTGGTACCCGGCATAGACGGAGGTCGTGAGGAAATCGTAAGCAGGTGAGAGCCGGGCATCCGTGGGTGAGTTGTAGAGCAGTGCCAAGTTCTTCGAGTGGCAGTCGGCATTTCTCAGGGCGTACGTCAGGAGCAAGATCGACGCTATCGTCTGAAACGTTTCATACTGTCGACCTCCCGGCACATGGTCACGAACTGCCTTGGCGATGCGCTCCCACGTTGTCTCGTACTTCGCCGAGGGACGAAGACCAAGAAGCGCACAGAAATCCTCCATTGCGAGGCTCGGCTCTCCCTTTTCGTCTACATCAAAGCGGTGGACGACGAGCACATTCCCGTCCTCTGACAATTCAGTCTTGGCACAGGTGACAACCTTCGCCACTACGTGCATGCACAGATGCTCGTTCACGGTGGCGAACGGGAGTTTTGCGGAAGAGCCCTTGATGATGTGACGGTGAGTCAGCAGTGTCGCCTTCTGGTGCGTGCCGAGCCCGGCTCTGCTGCCACCCTTTTTTTCTTCTTCCGTGTCCAAGAATTTTGGCAGGACTCCGGAGACCCCACTTCTCGCGTGCTCACGAACCAAGTGGGTGAAAGCCTCCTTCGAGTTGTCTCCCTTCAGGAGGTCGGCGACGTCTATCGGACTCGCGGGTTCATCCAGTGCCGCGCCGGGGGGAGCAACTTGAAGCCGTCCGACCATGTTCCGACCGATGACGGATAGGAGCGCCATTGGGCTTGCACCGATGTGCGGCCCGAACTCTTCTTGCAGAACCTGCAACAAGTATCCTTCCGGCAAGTTCATCTGGAAGATGGGGTGAAGCTGGTCGTCCCACACGTACGATTCGGTGCGTACAGGCATGGTGAGCGAGACTAGCTTTTCCAATGCTGCATCCGGGACGTAGCTCAGGACGCTCTTAAAGTCGCCGACAGGTTCGAGGACGGCGACGTGTTGGCCGAGGACGTATACATTGAGTTTCAAGCCCCACCTCGCTCACGCCGCAGTTCATCGAGGGAGCCTGAGGTTCCGGTCTTGGCGAAGTTCAACTCCAGACCAAGCACGGCAAGCACCGCCAACAGCTTCCGGGACCCGAACTCGGGCAACTGACCGCGCTCGAAGCGGGAGAGGGATTCGCGGGTGAGGCCAGAGCGAAGGGCGACCTCGCTCTGTTTCAGCCCAAGCGACTTGCGCTGCTCCGATACCGCTTGGCCAAGTTCCGCTAGAGTTTGCATGAAGTGAGTTATACATCACTTCTTATGCGATATCAATTTATTTGTGACGTATATAGCACATACCAAACTGGACAGGGCAGGGAGACAGTATTCCGGCCATGCGCCACTTCCTCGGTGTTCCATTCGGTGAGCACATAGACCGTCGCCTCCGCCAGACGAACAAGATGGCAATCAGATATACCAAAGACGGGGCGAACCCAAGAACTCATCAATAGCGCCATGTACATGGCGGTAAATCGGTTGGCTACCTAACCGCCACACAGGTTGTATTTGGGCTGGTTCTGGCAGGGGTGCCAAGGGTTCGCCCATCTCGTATGCAGGTTTGATTTTCCGGGGCTACACAGCCTTCCACCATTTCATGATCGGAACGGAGGTCATATGCCAACTGGTAATCGCGTCATTCGAGTCTCACCTCGTCGGCTTCGCATGGATGTACTCCCTGACAGTATCCGGGCTCGTCCGCTTGCCCTGATTCATGTCTTCAGTGATTGGACCGACACTATGCTGCCACTGTTTAAACCCTCAACCCAGCATTTCCTGAGAGTCACGATTGCGCAATTGAGCCTGAGCTTTGGACGTCTGAAAGGTCACGATGTGACCACAGAGATGCTCCAGCATTACGTTTCATCGCTACGGCTATCTCCTAAAACCATAGCTAACAGAGTCACGGTTTTCCGCACCGTGTGGAAGTCTGCTCGAAGCTGGGGATTGGTCAGTCATGACCCATTCGATGGACTGATATTGCCCAAACTAATTCCCCCGGAACCACGGTGCTTCACTCTCGAAGAAGTGACGCAGATCATCCAGCATTCCCGTGAACCATACAAGACCCTCTTCCTCCTAGCGGCGGAGACTGGGATGAGAGCCGGAGAAATCTGTGGTTGCATTGGCGTGAAGTGAATCTGGATGATCGAACGGTTGCGGTCACAAGCAGTATCTGGAAGGGACAGTTCACATACCCGAAGACTCGTGCGGGGCGTCGTGTGATCTGTATTTCTGAGGACTTAGCGGGTGCGCTTCGGCGGCTAGGTTCACCCCGCTCTGGAACAGTCTTCACAACAATGCTCGGCACGCCCCTCGACCCTGAGAAGGTCGTGCAGCGGCAGCTTCGACCTTTACTGAAGCGGTTGGGAATTGCTGGTGGCGGTCTGCATGGATTCCCAATACAAAATGTTTTCAGCACGCATGCAATGTCCGTCATGATGCAACTGTCAGCGTCTTCGAACTGAAGGCCCGCTGGAAGGAAACGGAGCCAAACGCTGTGTCCGTCCGCACCCGCGAAGGCTGCAAAACGCCGTCCAAGCCTCTCCCACTCATCATCCTCCTCCGTACTGGGGGGAAGAGTTGGCGTATCCGTCGTTAGCTGTCCAACCTGAACCTTCTCTGTATACGCTGCAATCAGTTCCATATACCGACTCTCGACAACCCTATTAGCGTCGGCGAACTCTGTTTTCCCGCTTTTTGAGAGATACGCAACGAAATCACAATAGAATCTCGCCATCCTGATCACATGCTGTGTCCGGTGTTCGTTGTCGAAATCACTGAGGGAGCACAGCGTTTGCGGAAGCTTGACCTCACCATCGTTTGTTTCCGCGAGTTTCGACAGAAGCTGCCGGGCTCCCTGAGCCCTCCCGTCCGGGCACAATTCTAACTGCGACGCGACATGTGGATGCAGTGTCGGAGCTATCTCAGAGAGAAACGTCCCCATCGCATATGTTGCGCCATCATTGGCCTTCATAAATGAATACATAATTCTCAGGGTGTCGGCGAGGAAAACCTGTCCTACGGGTAACGTGAAAGCTCGCCCGTTCTCCGCCTCTTGAGCACGAAGAGATTCGAGTATTGCCGGGCCTAGCTCTTCATTTATGCGCAGTAGCTTGTCGGAGAGTTTTTCTGGGATATTTACCTTTGGAGAGCTGAGGTCTAGCTTAGTGTGGGTCACGGGCTTTGGCATGAAGATCACGGCAGCAACCACGATGACGACAGCAGCGATTGCGATGTAGACCGCATATTCCATGGCGGCTCTCTCCCAAGTAAGTCGATTTTATGAACGTGAACGTCTGTCTGCGGGGCTCATGTCTTGCAATGGGGGCGTCTGCTACCGCTGCCCGGTGCCACGGCAGTCGTGGCAAGCGCCGGACGTCCGGCATGCGTTGCATGCGCTCTTGTAGTTTGTGAGCGGGCCGTAACCGGGATAGCCGAAGCGGCCAGTCCCCTTACACTGCTGACATTTGCCAGTTCCGTTACATTCGCTGCACGTAGAAGCCATGGAAATTCCCTCCGTTAAGAAGTGCACATCTCGCGTCCAGACCTCGGGGGAAGGGTAACGACACTTAAACACGCTAATCTGCTCGTGGTTAATCTGCACGTACCACACTACAAATCAGAGCGTGGCGAATCAAGAACAATTTTTCCGCGCTCTGGGTACCAAGGTACGCACGCTTCGCAAGAAGCACGGGTACAGCCAAGAGGACATGCTGTCGTTCGGGTTCTCCACCCGGCACTGGCAGCAGGTCGAGGCCGGGAGGCCGATCACAGTCACGACCCTGTTGCGGATTTGCGAGGTGTTCGAATTGCCAATGGCCAAGCTGGTGCGGGGACTGGACGAGGGCATCTACGAAAAGCTCGACGTCGTGCCGCAGGTTCGGAAGAAAAGGCGCTCCTGATATCGGGCTTCATTCTTCTGGCCAGAAGAACTCGTTAAGCTCGTCTGCCATCTCCCGCGAAAAGAGCAGCATCGAGCAGTAGCGATTAGCGCACTGCGAAGTCCGCCAGACGATCTCAGACACCTGCGCCGGGCTGATCGTGATCTTGGGCGGCGGCGGCACCAGCCGATCAAAGCACATGTCCAAGACTTTCTCCGCAAGCACCTTCCTGTCGGGCAATGGCATCTCCGGGCGAAGTACGCCGAGGCAGTTCCAGACGGACTCCACTCGCCGAGCTGCCAGTTCCTTGATTACTGCCTTACGACGGCGTGCTTGACCCATCAGGTGCACCTCCATTGCTCTTGCAAAGAAAAGCCTCCTCCGAAAAACCAGAGGAGGCTCACCCGCTGTCTGGGATGTTAAGGAAGAATCTTGCCGTTGATCACGTTGGTGCTCGTCACCTTGCCCGCTGAATCGCGGACGGAGACGTTCTGACACACTGGGCGACCGCTGTCGCCGTTGTAGGTCGTGTTGGTCGAGACGGTCTTTCCGTCGCTGGTGATGGCCGTGTTCATCTCGTTGATCAACCGACCGTGGTTGTCGTAAGTTTTCATACGTCCTCCTTTTAAATCCTCGTATCCGGCAGCATCGCAGTGTGAATCAACAGCGGTTGGCCGTCCCTGCTTTGAAAGACCTCAATTACAACCTCGCGACCTGCTCTTTGGGCTGCCTGAAGCAGCGGCTCCATCTCTCGCGCAATACAGAGCTGGCGAAGCGCCTCTGTCATGGCTAGACTCGGCTCGTGATTCTGGGAGCCACCGGGACGCCGGAAACGGAACACGACCGCTGGACTGGATTGCATCTCCATCTGCTCCTCCTACGCCAAGCACTCGACTCCAATAGAAGTCGTATCAGGCTTCAGCTCAACTTCGGCGAACGCCTTCTGTGATTCCCGGACGAATCGCACCACGCTGGCTCTGGAGACGCCGTACTTCCGCGCCGTGTCGGTCAGGCTCATACCCGACAGACGGTCGCGCACCAGTGCCGCGTGGTCAACCTGAAGCGGCTGGCGACCGAGTGCAAAACCCTCCAGCTTTCTCCGACGCATTCCTGCCCGAATGCGTTCCTTTATGAGGTCGGCTTCGAGTTCGGCGATACAACCGATCAACGTGACAAAGAGACGACCCATTGCACCGGAAGTATCAATGTTTTCCCGGCGCGAAATGAACTCGATTCCTAGATCATTCAGCTCGTCCATCACTTGCAAGAAGTGTCTAGTCGAACGAGCCATTCTGTCGAACGCAGCGACCGCGACCACCGAGAATTTCTTTTTCCGTGCGTCCTTCATCATCGCGTCCAGCCCCGGTCGGCGGGCTTTTGTACCGGAGATTCCGATGTCGGTGTACTCGCAGACGATCTTGTATCCGCGCTGCTCAGCGAACTTGCGAAGGTCACACAACTGGGTCTCGACATGTTGGTCTGTGGTTGATACGCGGGCGTACAGGGCGCATTTCTTCATTTCAGGTGCTCCTTCACGCTGTCGAGGAGAGTACAGGGCAGTCTACCCATCAACCTCACCTCCAAGATGTCATCGAGGGCTGCGTCGATATTCTTGTACCCGACAGCATCCATGTAGGCGGCGGTCAAGATTGGAGACCGGAGCATGCCGAATCTGCAATGGATAAGGACAGTGCCCCAACGGATGTTCTCGCTGATGGCGTCGATGATGGCATCGAACTGCCCAACACTAATTGCCTTGCCTTCATCGACTGGAAGGTGGAGATAGTTGATCTTGCGGTTGTGGCGGGCAAGCTTCTCCTCGCACACGGAGATGACAGTATTGATGCCGCGTGAGTTCAACTTCAGGCGTTCGGCGTCATTCTTGCTACCGACGTAAAGCCGCTCCCACACGCGAGTCATTCCACTCATGCTGGCGCTCCTTGCGCTTGACCGACAAACTTCTGGACACGCGATGTCCGCAGGTTATTGAGGGGTGTCATTAACAGTGAAATTGTTTTGAGTGCTTCCCTTCGATCACGGCTTCGCCAGCCCGCCAGTCGATGATTGCGTGCTTGACCTCAACGACGCGATGTTCGGTGCCTTCGGCGAATGCTTCAGGGTAATGAAGCTTGGCGTATCGAAGGGCATCGTCTTCGGTCTCAGCAGTGGTAATTACGCTGAATAGGGTGCGGGTGAGGTTGGGTGCTTCTAAGAATCCTGCTTCGACGCTGAATAGTCTCGACACTACTTATTATACTTAGCGCCTCGGAGAAATTACATAAAGTCGGGCAATGAATCTTCTCTTAATCGATGCGATTTTTCTTCACTGCTTTGTAGAATGTATTTGGGGGCTCTTGAGCCATCTTCATTTCTGCGACATCATCGGGCATCAATGGACGTGCGACGAAACCACCTGCTTCTGCATCTGCGGACTTCTGATGGAGGAGGGCGATCATTCTGCGTGCCCGATTGAACTGCTGGCGTGTCCGGAACATCAAGGCAATGATCTGCAGCCAGAGTCCAGTATGTTCGCGGGTGCTATTCAAATGATGTTGGACGCAGAGGTAATGGACGACGGTGATGGAGCCACCAAACAGGAGAGCAAGTAATGACCAAGGGAAAACTACCAGCGCCCCGCTTGGGAATCTTCTGGCTGGTGCGCGACAAGCTTTTGTTCGACAGCATACCACTCAGTGAAGCTGAGGCATATGGCGATCATCTAGGCCATCCACGCAGCCACATCAAAGTTTGGGAACAATTCCAGCGGCTTGGTACTGCGCCTCCGGAGTCGGAATACGAGGAACACCCACGAGGCAGAGTGATGTTTCATCCGTCAGCCGAGGTCTACACCATCCTCGCTGACCGTTGCATCCTTGGCCGTAAAGACCTGATCGCCAAGATCAAAGAAGAGCTGGGCTTACCAAAGAAAACGAAGACAGGCCCCGATTCACATTACAGATGCTTCAAATGCATCCATGGCGACGGCGACGAAAGCGATTGGGACTTCGAGTAACGTCTGTGCAATCAGAATGAACGGTCAATCGTGATAATCGTCCTTGCCAGTCGCCGTTCCCTGAGCTGAACCTGATGTTGATACTTGCAAGGAGATAACTCCAATGGCCGACGCCGCCGCGCAACTCGCACCACGCAAACCCGCTATGTCCACTGACAGCTACGAGTCGGTGCCCCTCACGTTGATCGTGGCTGATCATGATTCCGTTGCGGAGCTGCTCCAGAAGTCTGAAGGCCGGGAACGGGATGAATATGCTCTGACTGCGTTGCGCATCGGCTTACTGGCACTCAAGCATGCACGCGGGCAGATTGACGCGGACGCGGTAAAGCGCGAAGGCGAGAAACTGCTGGTTGATCTGAAGAATGCTATGGAGCAGTCCCGCACCGAAATTCATGGCAATCTCACCACCACGCTTAAGGACTACTTCGACCCGCAGAGCGGGAGATTCCAAGAACGGGTGGAGCGCCTAATCAAGCAGGACGGCGACCTTGAACAGGTGTTGCGACGGCAGGTGGGCAATAACGGCTCCGAGCTGGCCACGACTCTCGCCGCGCACATCGGCGCGAACAGCCCCTTGATGCGGCTGCTGAACCCGGAAGAGTCGGACGGATTGGTTTCCTCGATACGCTCCACCATCTCCGAGGTGGTGAATGGTGAGCAGACCCGCATCCTGAGTGAGTTCTCGCTGGATAACGGTGAGGGGGCATTGAGCCGACTCATCAAAGAGCTGACGTTGTCGAACGGGAAACTCAAGACAGACCTTGCCACCGAGATTGGACTGGTCGTGGACGAGTTCTCGCTCGACAACGCGGACTCTGCACTCAGCAGACTGGTAAAGCGCGTCGAGATCGCCGAGGAGACCATCACAAAAGAGTTCTCCCTCGATGAA
>Ga0316232_1000675_pt1 | contig 49740 bp, 41 predicted proteins | sample TBHtaG_FD_206006 | JGI IMG/M metagenome (GOLD analysis project Ga0316232, IMG submission 206006) | Freshwater microbial communities from Trout Bog Lake, Wisconsin, USA - TBH18025_13 | ecosystem: Environmental > Aquatic > Freshwater > Lake > Hypolimnion/Profundal zone | place: USA: Wisconsin...
TGTTCCGCTGCAACTTGGCCTGCGCCGGATGTGGGAAGATCCAGTTTCCCAAGGATGTGCTCAAGCGGGAATTGACGCCCGAACAGTGCTTTGCCGCCGTCGATGAATGCGGCGCTCCGGTGGTGAGTATTCCCGGCGGAGAGCCGCTGCTGCATCCCCAGATGGACCGGATCATCGAAGGTCTGGTGCAGCGCCGCAAGTACGTCTATCTATGCACCAATGCCCTGTTGCTGAAGCGCAAGCTCGATCTTTTCAAGCCCAGTAAATACTTGACTTTCAGCGTGCATCTCGACGGCCAGCGAAAACACCACGATGCTTCCGTGTGCCGCCAGGGCGGATATGACATCGCGGTCGAGGCCATCTGTGAGGCTTTGAAACGCGGTTTTCGCGTGACCACCAACACCACCGTATTCGACGGCGCTGATGCGGAAAACATGCGCGGGTTCTTCGACCAGGTTATGGAACTGGGCGTTGAGGGAATGACTCTCTCGCCGGGCTACAGTTACGAAAAGGCCCCCGACCAGGAGCATTTTCTTCCCAAGGAGAAAACCAGGCGGCTTTTTGCGGCGATGCTGGGTGATCGCAAGAAGATCTGGAAATTCAACCAGAGCCCTCTGTTTCTGGAATTCCTCATGGGTCTGCGCGACTATGAATGCACGCCCTGGGGCATGCCGACATACAATATTTTCGGATGGCAGAAACCGTGTTATCTGCTTCAGGACGGCTACGCCGGGACATTTGCGGAATTGATGGAGTCCACGCCCTGGCAGAAATATGGCGCTGCCAGCGGCAACCCCAAATGCGCCAACTGCATGGTCCACTGCGGTTACGAGGCCAGCGCTGTAAACGATACGTTTTCCTCTCCCGCCGGCCTCATTCGCACCGCCCGCGCCGTCCTCTTCGGCGGCAAATCTGGGAAAGGCCGCCCGGCCAAGACCCTGGAACGCAAGTGAGAGTAATTATTTGCAGCATGGCGGCAACGACGACGTTTTGCCTTCGATGGCCAAGCGGGTTCAACGAGACAAAGCGACGCCGTTCGCATTCTACCTCTTGACTCCTGTCGCTTGTCTTCGGGCGTGATACCGTGCCAGCGCCGTCAACGGGAAATACAGCCTGTACAAGTGATACTTCAGATAAAATACCTTTGGGAAACCCGTGCCCGTGTAATACAGCTCATCCCAGTTGCCATCGGCGTTCTGATGCTCCACCAGCCAGCGCATGGCTTTGATCACCGCCCGGTCGCGGGGGCCCGCCGCCGCCAGCAGACCCATGGCACCCCAGGCCGTTTGCGACGGCGTGGTTTCGCCCGATCCCTTTAAGGCGTGGTTCTCGTAGCTGTCACACGACTCGCCCCAACTTCCATCAGGCTTTTGGCAGCTTCGCAGCCAGTCCGCGGCCCGCCGGATGTAATGGCGGTCCATCGATTCGCCGACCGCCCGCAGTCCGGTCAGCACCTGCCAGGTTCCGTAGATGTAGTTCACGCCCCACCGGCCCCACCAGCAGCCTTCCTTCTCCTGTTGACGGCGGATGAAATGCACGGCGCGGCGCACCCCGCGGTGCTCGACGGTCAGGCCGTTGTGACCCAGCGATTCCAGCACCCGGCCGGTGATGTCGGGGCAGGATGGGTCCTGCATGGCGTTATGGTCGGCAAAAGGTACGTGTTCCAGGATGGGGCGCTGCCGGGTCTTGTCGAACGCCGCCCAGCCACCATCGTCATTCTGCATGGCCATCAGCCACTGTAATCCGCGCCCGATGGCCCCGGCTGCCACTTCCCCGCCCAGGCGACTCATGACCATGACCGCCACCGCCGTGTCATCCACATCCGGGTAATGCGGATTGGCAAACTCGAAATACCAGCCGGACGGCTCAATATGCGGGCAGTTCACTTCCCAATCGGAGGCGGTGCGGCATTCCTTTTCCAGCAGCCAGGCCACCGCCCGCTTGGCCGCCGGGACTTGGTGAGTCATGCCCGCCTCGGCTAAGGAATGCAGCGCCAGGCCGGTATCCCACACCGGCGAGTGACACGGCTGAATGCGGATGGTGTCCTTCTCGGCGATGAACAGATCACGCAATTGTTCCTGGGCCGCCAGGACCAATGGATGATCGTCGGGATAGCCCAGAGCTCGGAACACGATGAGGATATAAACCATGGGCGGGAAGATGGCGCCCAGCCCGTCGGAGCCCTTGAGGTGGGCCAGAATCCATTCTTCGGCAGCTTTTATGGCTTCCCGGCGGGTAATCGATGGAGCCAGTCCGCCGAATTTCTTGATCGCGATATCCACCAGCAGGAACAGATCGCGCCAGCCCGCCGGCAAACCGCCCATGCGTCCGAAGGTGGTATCCGAGCCGGTGAACAATTCGGGTATCCCCTTACTTGTCGGCAGTTTGCGCATGGGGCGCAGGGTGCTGACGATGGCCAGCGGCAGGATCATGGTGCGCGTCCAGGCCGATACCGCATAGAGGTTGAAATAGAACCAGCGCGGCAGATAGACGATCTCCGGCGGGATGCTGGGGCAGGAGTCATAGCTGATCTGGCCCAGGGCGGCCAGGTAGAAATTGCTGAAGCTGTTGCACTTCTGCGCCCCGCCCAGCGCGTGTACGACGTTCCGGGCCCGGACCATATGCGCGGCCTCGGGGTCGTCGCCCATGAGCTTTAGTGCGAAATAAGCCTTGACCGTTCCCGACAAGTCCGCTGCGCCGCCGGGGTACATGTTCCAGCCCCCGTACTCCTGCTGGAGCGAGCGCAGATAATTGGCGATGCGCGGCAGTTCGGGTTCATTTTCCTGGCCGAGAAAAAATTTCAGGAGCAGGTATTCCGATTCCAGGATGCTGTCGCCCTGCAATTCGCCGACCCAGTAGCCTTCGGGGTATTGCTTGGACAGGAGCAGTGTCTTGGCGCGTTCCAACGCCTGGACGACCGCCGTGTCAACGGCCTCGCCGTGGCTTTTGGAGTGGTGTGGGGTACTGATATTTGGCACAATCTTCGGGCTCAACGAGGGCTAACCTTTTTTATCCTTATCTGACTGAAGGTTATCGTAAACCTACCGGGCGGGCAAGGAATGGCATTAGCGAGAACTGGCGATCAGAGTCGGGGCCGGGTCGGGTGTCGGGTGACAGTGCCGCTTCTTGCCTCCCGCACTACTTTCCACTGTCCATTAGCCGCTATTTCCTACTGTCCGGCGGATACCACCGCGATTCCCGCGCAGATGAACGCTATGCCTATCCATGTTTTGGCGTTCATATGTTCGGCCAACAGGAACCAGGCGGCGATGGCCAGCAGGGCGGGATTCAGTCCTTCGAAAACATAGACATGGCTGAGGTCTTGTTGCTGGAGAACTCCCAGCCAGATGAAGAACCAGAGGCTGAGGCAAACGATCCCCGGCACAAATCGGATGGCAAAGACGCGCCCTGACCCGGGACCTGTGCCGGGCGGGGCCATGGCCTTTTTGAGGAATAACTGTCCGGTCACCTGGAAGAGTTGGCAGATAATGCACAGACTTATGGCCAGGGTGTTCACAGGCTCTCCTCCACCCTGGCGGCGGTTTGGGCAATGAAGGCGATTCCCGCCAGCACCAGGACGATGCCAACCCAGCGGGTCGGCGCCACTTTTTCGCCAAGAGCGATCCATGCTCCCAGGGGCACCAGCACCTGCGCCGCGCCGGTTATTATGGCAAAGGCGATTCCCACCGGCAGTCGTTTCAGTACATAGAGCCAGCAGGCGAAATTCATTATGTACGCGACGATTCCCAGCCATGTCCACCAGGCCGTCAGGGCCCCGATGCCAAGGATCGCCTGCTGGCCGGTTGTGGTGGTAGCGGCGCCTTTTTTGAGCAATACCTCGGCCACCGCCGCCAGAACTGCTCCCAGGGTAAGGATTGCGTAGGGGTTGAGGAACCATGGGGATGAAGGGCGAGTGGTTGGGGTCATCGCCCTCGTCATGTACTCCGCAAGGTCGTAGTAGTCAATTCGTGATCGCCACCGCCTCCTGACACTGCGGTCATATGCTGGTATTATGCGGAGAGAGATAAACTATGTTTGCAGCTCAACTTGTACAACCCGGTCGTATAGAAGTTCGCGATATTCCCCAGGTTCCCAGGCCATTGCCGGCGGAAGCGGCCCTGGTGCGCATTCAGATGGCCGGGGTCTGCGGCAGCGATATACACATGTTCCGTCATGGACGGATCGGCGAACTGCTCGGCAAACTGCCGATGACCATCGGCCATGAGGCGATGGGGGTCGTCGAGGCCGTGGCCGGCGATGTTGATAGCGTCCTGATTGGCCGACGGGTGGCCATCGAGCCGACGCTGTCCTGTGGCCGTTGTGAGTGCTGTCTGCGCGGCGATCCCAATCTATGCACCGAATATCAGTTCGTGGGTCTGCCGCCGCATCCGGGGGTCATGCAGCAATGTCTGCTGCATCCGGCCCGGCTGCTGGAGCCAATTCCCGATGCCATGACCAACGCCCAGGCGGTCATGCTCGAACCGCTGGCGGTGGCGGTGTGGGCGGTGGACCTGGGCAAGGTCAAGCTGGGTCAATCCGCGGCGGTATTGGGCACTGGTGTCCTGGGCTCCCTGACGGCGATGCTCCTGCGCCGACTGGGCTGCTGCCCGGTCATCTGCACGGACTTGCGCGCCAACCGTCTGGCCCTGGCCATGGAATTGGGTGCGACCCACGTGATCGACGCGGGCAAGCAGGATGCCGCCGTCGAGATCGCCCGCATCACCGGCGGTCGGGGCGTCGATGTGGCTTTCGAGGCCTGCGGGTCGGACCAGACCTGTCAGCAGATGGTCCACGTCGCCGCCCCCGGCGGGCGTTGCGTGGTCATCGGCATCAACGACAACGACCGTCTTTCTTTCACCCACGGCGTCGCCCGCCGCAAGGGTCTGACCATCAGCCTTGTTCGCCGCAGCCGCCTGACTCTCCGCCGGGCCTTGGAACTGGTCATCAATGAGAAACTGCCCGTCGAGAAACTGGTGACCCACCGCTTCCCTCTGACCGAAGCCCAGACGGCGTTTGCGATGGTCGCCAACTATCGGGATAACGTGGTCAAAGCCATGGTTTGCCCGGAAACACCGAACGATAAACGATGAACGTCGCGAGTCATCGCTCTTACGCCTACTTCTTCTCCCGTCCATCAGGCGACGGTTGGAGAAGCCGGGCGGCGCCGGCCTGCTCGAAAGTTTTGAGGTCGGTCCAGAAGGTGCCGGGTCCGGCGAAGATCAGGCGCAGTTCCTGGGGATCGAAGTTCTTGGCGAAGGTGAAGAGGTTGTAGGCCTGGGCCGATCCAAAGGCGTCGATGAGCATCTTGGCGCCCTTGGCCTCGGCGTCGTTCTTCAGCCTCGATACCTCGGCGGCGGCCTTGCCCATGATCGTCGTGCGCTGGGCGTCCAGTTGCGCCACTTGGAGTTGGATCGCCGAAACATCCAGCTCGCGCTGGGCGTCGATTTCCGCCGCCTTTTTCTGGCTGTCGGCCTGGATGTTCGCCACTCTCACCAGGGTCTCCGAGGCCACCGTTTCCCGGGCCACATCCACCAGCTTGGTCGCCTGTTCCAGGCGGGCTTTCACGATGGCGGTCTGGGTTTTCTGCTGGTTGGTCAATTCGCGTTCCACCTCGATGTTGGCCTGCTGGATGGTGGCCAGCAGCCCCATCGTCGCATCCTTGCCGCTGGAATCGCGGATGGCAATGTTGCGTATCAGGGCCAGCAGCACATCCACGTGCCGCGAGCGCACCTGGGCCTTGAGGTTCTCCGACAAGGCCGCCTGAGCTTCCTCGCGGCTGGTGCCCTGGATGAGTTGCTTGGCCGTGTAGCCCGCCCCGATATTCTGGCAGGCCGCTTTCATTGCCGGCTCGATGATGTTCTGCCGCACCGTTTCCACATTGCCGATGGTCGCCACGATGTGCGGCGCATCCTGGGGGGTGCGGCCCCACACCACCGTAAAGTCCGCTTCCACCAGGTAACCGTCGGAACTGTAGAAGATTATCCCCGTGTTCGAGTCGTGGTTGAGCGTGACCGCGTCATAGCCCACGGTGACCGGAGTCACCTTGGCGATGCGGGGATTGATGTAATAGATTCCCGGCTGCAAAACGTCGCGGAGTACGCCGCGCTGCCTGGGGCCGGCAACCAGGCGGCTGGCCTCGGTTCCCATCGTGGTCGGCGTCGCGATAAACGGCCGGCTTTCGATCTCGCCGGTGTCGCCAATAAGCCGCGTGACCACGCCCACTGATCCCGGCGGCACCACCACCGCATCGACCAGTGTCACCTCGTACTGCTGGGGATTGATCTTGTACGTTCCGGGGGTGAGGATGCGCTTCTGCAGGCCCTTGAATCCTTCATCCACGACCTCTGTTCCCGGCGGCGGAGTCTTGCCGCCCTTGGCGGCCACCAGCCCCAATTTCGGCAGCGTGGAGGGGTCTTTCAATCGCCCGTTGGAATCCCAATCCCAGCTTTCCGGCGAACCGGCCGAAACCTCCACCAACGGCACTTCCTTCCAGTCGTATTCAATCGGATTCAGGAAGTACCGTCCCGGCCCGCGCACTTCTTCCTGTACCCCTTTGTAGCTATTGTCGTCCCGGGGCGCCACGATCAAATCCGCCGGCAAGGCCTTGCCAAACTTATTGATGACGATCAAGCCCTTGCCGGGCGCGACGTACACCCGCTCCACGCCCCACTTGAAGCCCAACGGAACGAAGTACAGCGCCAACAGCACCCATACGATGGCCATGACGATGGTTTTGCCTGGGCGGATCATGGGTTGCCTCCCTTGGAAGATGGTCGAGTCGCCGGGACCGCGAATTGCCGGAACAGTTCGCCGAAGGGACCGTCCGTGTTGGCCAGGATCGACTTTATCGACGGCGCCACCTTCTGGTAGAAGAAAAACCGGGCGTAGGCGTCGCCGTCCCCGAACGCCGTGACCTGCTCGCGCAGCGGCTGGGCTTCGGCCTGCTTCTGCAGCAGCGTAACATTGGCCTCGGCGGTTCCCTTGGCTATCAGGGCATCAGCCTGTTTCTGGGCGGCCTCCAGGTGCAGCTTGGCGACGGACAGATCCTGGGCCGCCAGCGTCAGGGCTACATCGCGCTTCTGCTCCGCCGTCTTTACTACTTTCACTACTTCCTTGTTGGCCTCGCCCACCGCCTTGTTCTGGGTGGACGTCTCCTCCTGCGTCGCCAGCATGGCCTGGCTTTCGGCCACCTTGATCTGCTGTTCGTACTGCAGGATCTGCTCCTTGGCGATCTCACGCTCATTGATTGGCTGTTTGATGGCGTCCGGTGGCACGATGTTGCGCACCAGGGCCTGTTTGATCTCGATGCCCTGTTTCCAGCATTCGGCTCGCAGGTTCTTCTCGAATTCGTCCTGGAACTTCTGCTTGGTCTGGCCGCTGATGAAATCGCGGGCCTTGTACTCGCTGCCCACCAGCCGGCAATAGGCCCGGGCGTACGGCAGAATGACCCCCTCTTCCAGGTAGCTGATCAGTTCGCTGCCGTTGGCGTATTGCACGTACGTCAGCGGGAGGCGGTCGGGGTTCACGGTCCACTCCACAAAACCTTCCAGCTTGATGTCGAAGCTGTCGGCGGAGGGGAACTGGATGATGTCCTTGCCGCTCATCTCAAAGCGATGCGAAACGATGCTGATGGGCGTGACCCGCTTCTCGTAGGGGTTGACGTAGAGGAATCCCTCCATCTCCGTTCGCGGCTGCATGCCCTGTTCGCCGCTCGCCACCAGGTACTGGTTGGGGTCTTTGGCCGGGGGCCCGGCCAAAATCGTTACCACCCCGCGGTGCCCCGGTTCCACCTGCACCGGATTCACGTGCTTGATCTGGTAGGCATAGGTGTTGGCGTACTGGTTGTAACGCCCGGGCGTAAGCAACAACCCGAGCGGCCCGCGCTGCTGGCCATCCGACAGCACCTGGGCCACCTGCCCCTCGGCGTCAGCGGGCATCCGTTCGCCGAAAAGCTTGATCACAATCCCCACCTTGCCGGCCGGCACCAGGGCGCCGTCCTCAATCGAAATGATTTGGCGTTCATAATCGAAGGGGCTGTAGGCGAAATAGGTGCCCTCGGGATAGACCTGTTCCAGGATTCCGTTGCATCCTTCGTACTGTCGCTGCCACTGGGCCAGTTTGCCGGCGTACTGTGGATCCTTGGGATCGGGTGGGCGCGGCACGATCACGTTGTCCCCGCCCAGCGTGCGATATCCATCCTTTTTCAGCAGGATCATCACGTGGTTAGGCGGTACCACCACCCGGCGGATCTCCCAGAAATAGATTCCATATCCCACGACCAGCGCCAGGGCCGCGGTGAGGAGGCGGCGCTGCCATGATCCGCCCGACAGCCATCCGCCCATCCCTCTCGTCCATGACGGCGGCAACGGCGGCGGCATGGCGTGGCCGTCCTGGCTCGACCGGTGATCCGCGATATTCACGGGATTCATAGCTCGACCTTCCTTCCGCAACGAGGACAGAACCGGGCATCATCCGTCAACACCTCGCGACAGTCGCCGCATTGGCGCTGCCGCCTCTTTGCCGTCTTGCGCATTATTGTCACCACTGCCCAGGTGGCCAGCACCGCTACAAAAATGGTTACCAACGGATAGTCCAGAAGACTCATACTCATATATGTCTGCCTTAAAGGACGCCAACGACTATACCTGATGCTTCATTGCCTTATCCATTATCGCCCTTGGGCGTGCCGCAGGCAACGGTAAGTTCCCCAACGCTAGACGCGGAACGACGAACGCTGGACGTTGATCGCCGCTTCCATCTTCTCCATGGTACGACCCGTAGGGGTCGGGAGTCGTGCGCCGTGAAGAAGGTGTTGTTCTCCAGCGGGTGTAAGTCCCGCCCGGGAAGTTGATTGTTCCGCCCGGTAGCAGTGGAAACGGCTGAGGAGGTAACGAATCGGTCGAAGCTTGCGATGAAGAAGGGTCGCCAGTTGGCGATTCAGCGAGCCGGCAGGCCGTAATGAGGCCCATAAAGGCAGACGTGAACGCCGAGCAGGCCCCGAAACAACCATCGCGGCCGCCGACCCTGCGACTTCAAGAGGAAGGCCGCCGCCGTTGGACTCCGCAGGGCTGTCAGAAGCCCCCGAACAATTCGAGCCGCCGGGTCCTCCGGGGTAATGGCGACAGCATGTCGGCAGGGAGAGCAGCCGATAGGCCGAACCTAAACGACTCATAGTCGTGCGGGAATGGGCCGGTGTTGCGGCCAATGGTGCAGTTGTTATGCTTTGATTTAGCAGGTTTGGTAAGTCTGGCGATGCTGATAAGAGCTCGGGTCCGCATATCTCCAACGCGGGCGCAACGGGTAGGGCGGCTCTTATTGGCAATAATCAGTCCACGAAAAAAGAAAGGTGTTTACATGCAACCAATCCGATGCAGGTTCGTAGCTGCGACGTTTATAACCGCCGTGTTCGCTATTGCGGTTGCGGCTCATGCCCAAAGCGCCGCAAAATCCGCAGACAACTCCCAGGAAGCGGTTTTGGCTTCGTTTGTCGCCCCTGACCACGCCGGCTGGCTGGCCGCCGAGAGGTGGAAAGAGGAGACCCACGATGGTCAGATAGCGCTGCGTCTGGGCGGCGGCGCCGGATATGCCAGGATGAAGCTTGCCGGCAAGCTGCCTGAACAGGGGATTGTCATGCTTCGCCTCCACTACTACAGTTTTGGCAAACCCATCAGCGCCGGCATCGGCATGTGGGGCTCGCCGTTGGTTTCTGGTTTGGCTCGCCCACAAGGGTGGCAGACTGAAGAACTGGTATTTCCCGCCGCCGTCGCCCATCACTACCTGATCGATGGAGCGGTCAGCCTGATTTTTGCCGATGGCGGCCCCACCGGCCCGACTTTCAGCAGCGCCGAATTGATCGCGCCTACTCCGGAACACGCCCTGAGTGCCTTCAAGGCCTGGGTGCGCAAGGGCACCGATGACGCTTTCGAGGCCGCCAGGGCCAAGCCATTTGTCGAGCGGCCCTACGCTCCCGCTGCCGTTGCCCTCGATGCCACCGCCGCGGACCAGTCCCTGGGCGCCATGCCTTTCCTTCGCTCCTACGTGGAGTACATCTATCCCGAGGATATTCCTGCGCCCGCTGAGCGCGCCGTCGCCGGCCAGATTGCGATGCCGCCTGGCGAGTACGACGTCTTCCAGTTCGCCATTCACGCGCTGAAGGATTTCGATCAGCTCAGCGCCGACATTGAAGGCACGCTGCCGGAAGGCATCCAGGCCGATATCCGCTGGGTGGAATGCGCCCCGTTGCGGTTTGGAGGTTCCCGGTCCAATAATGTCCGGGTCGTGCCCAATCGCCTCTGGCCCAGAGATATTTTTCCCACTTGTTCCGCAAAAGCCGCAAAGAATCAGGCCTGGTACGCCATCATCAGGACGGCCGACACCGTCAAGCCCGGGCAGTATTCGCTGAAAATCGCGGTTAAGAACGCCGGAAAGCAACTACTGACTTTTACGCTTGGCATCAAGGCCCTTCCGTTCCGTCTGCCCCCCAGCGCCGCCATGGACAAGCTCTTCCTGGTCACCGACTCCGGCCCCATCGAGGATGAGCCAACACTCGAGGATATGTTTGAGCACGGCCTGAATGCTACGGCGACCTTCGATGATTTCCGTCCCGTGAGCGGCGACAACAACAATGTGGATTTCACTTTCTGGGACAACTACTTCGCCACTCTCAAGGCCCATCACCTTAACAATGGTTTCTTCTGGTATCTAGGCAATCCCACTTCGGGCAACGCCGTGAAGCGATCGGTGGGCAATGACAAGTGGCAGAACATCATCAGCGGCCTCAATCAGCGCGTTAAAGACGGAGGCTATCCCCATAACTGGTTTTTATCCGTCGACGAGTCCGTTCGCAGCGGTTTGGCCTTCGGCGATCACAAGGATCTGTTTGCCCAATGCAGAAAGGACGCGCCAGCCCTGCGCGTGCTGGGCTGCGCCCTGGATCAGTATTCCAATACTGTCAAGTACGAAGGCGTCACCGACATGCTTGCCTGCAACGGCAGCGTTGCCGAGGACTCCAAGTGGTGTCAGGAGAAGCAGGTTCTTCTGAATATCTACAGTTCCGTTTGCTTCTGCGCCGCCAGCGCCGGCGACAACCGCCTGCGCTACGGGTTTTTCGCGTACCAGTACAACTCCTATGCCATGAACGGCTGGGCTCTGCGCTGGTACAATGGCCATCCCTACAACGGCCTTGATGCGGGGGTCACCGACTGGGCCACCTTCTTCCCCAACTGGACCGGCGGCAAGCCCATTTCCACTCCGTGCTGGGAGGGCCTCCGCCAGGGGATCAACGATCAGCGTTACATGGCGGTTCTCGAAAGCCTGGTAAAATCCGGCAAGTCCGACGGCAAACTTCTGGCCGACATCCGCGCCAATGGCGTGGGCAACATCAGCGTGATGCATGAGACCGTAGTCGGCCAGTCGGACTTTGGCGCGAGCATGAAGAACGCTTCCAACCTGGAAATTGCCCGGGCTCGGGTCATCGAGGAAATCCTCAAGGCATCCAGGTAAGGGCAGCGTTAGACTCTGGCCTTTGCGCCCGACATTGCGGCTTTGAAGCCGATCGTGACATTTTTGAACCTGGCCGTGTTGGCCTTTGAACCGGCTGCCTCCCAACCAGGTTCTCAGCACCCTCTGGCCTTTACCCTCTTGACGCGCGACCGCCATACCTTGAGCATGACGCAACTTATGGCCAGGAAGAACCGTAACAGATTCAACGACAAGCAATCGGAGGTCGTGGCCAAGGTGCCCATGGCGGCGAGGATCTTCGCCACGCTCAACGCCATCCGCGGCCCCGGCCTCCTGATGCTCCTGAGCATCGTCCTGCTCACGCTAGCCTTCGCCCCCTTTGGCCAGTTTTACCTGGCCTGGGTCGGCCTGGTTCCCTGGTTCCGGGTCATCCGCTCCGCCCCTTCCCCGCGGCGTGCCTTCTTCTGGGGCTGGGCATCGGGAACCGTCTTCTTTACCGTCAACATGTGGTGGATGGCCTCGGTCACGGTGCTGGGCATGCTCGCCCTCATGCTCTACTGCGGACTCTACTGGGGCCTGGCCGCACTCATCCTCCGCGGCTGCCGACTTCTGCCGCCATCAGCTTCCAGCCTGCACCGTTCATCGTTCACCGTTCGCCGTTCAGCGTTTCTTGTTCTTTCCGTTCCCGCCGTCTGGGTTGGCGTCGAATGGTTGCGCGGCATCATCGTCACCGGATTGCCTTGGCTCTACATGGGCCATACCCAGACGCCTTTCCTGGCCATGTGCCAGATCGCCGATTTGACCGGCGTGTACGGCGTGTCGTTCTGGGTCGTCGCCATAAACGCCCTGGTGTTTTCCCTGCTCCCGACCAACGCCAACCGGCGTGCGGCGGTTTCCGCCGCCGGCGTCGTTGCCATGCTCTGCCTGGTCGTGCTGGGATACGGCCGTTTCCGCCTGGCCCAGCACACTACCAGCCCCGGCATTACCGTCTGCGTCGTCCAGTCCAATTTTCCGCAGGATAACACCGGCCAGAAAGGCGCTGAACCATCGGTCATTCTCAAGACGCACGTGGACCTGACCCAACAGGCCCTGGACAGCCGCCGGGACGTGGACCTGGCGGCCTGGTCGGAAACCATGATGCCGGTATTGAACCAGCGTTTGCGCGTCATCCGTCTGCCCTCGGACGGAGGGGGATCGGAGATTGTCAATTATCGGTCTGGCGATGCCAAACTGGCCTGTGCCGCCTTGACCAGCCTGGCCCGGCGCAACGGTGTATCTGTGCTGGTCGGTGGTTCCTACGCCGGGCAGGCCGTGCAAGTCGCCGCCGACAAATTCGACCTTGTCGACCGCCGCAACAGCGCTTATCTTTTTACTTCCGATGGACAACTGTCGGCTATCCGCTACGACAAAATTCACCTCGTACCCTTCGGCGAGTTCCTTCCTTTTAAGGATACGCTGCCCTGGCTCTACCATGTCCTGCTGGCCTTGAGCCCCTACGACCATGACTATAACTGTACGCCCGGCGAGGCTCTGACCGTGTTTACCATTCCCGCCGGCAATCCGTCGGTCCAGTCTGCCCGCATCGTCACCCCGATCTGTTTCGAGGACCTCGATGCAACCCTGGTGGCCCGCATGTTCCGCCCGGACCAGGACGACAGGAAACGCGCCGACCTGCTGGTGAACCTCACCAACGACGGCTGGTTCCGTTTCAACGAGATGCCCCAGCACCTCCAGGCCGCGATTTTCCGCAGCATCGAGAACCGCGTTCCCACCGCCCGCAGTGTCAACACCGGCATCAGCGGATTTGTCGATTCCAACGGCCATGCCTTCGGCCTGATCCGAGCCGGAACCGAAGGTGCCGCCATCGCCCAGGTCCATTTTGATTCACGGCTGACGTTCTACACGCGTTGGGGCGATGTCTTTGCTATCATGGCCACCCTGGCCACGGCGATCATCAGCGCCGGTGCACTGTTACGGCGGTGGTTTTTCAAGATCCCAAACCCCGGCGCCGGCTCGTGAACAAACCTGGCGTGTCCCGGTAAGAGAGGTCATCGATGAGATATGGACTCCCGTATGCCATGGCTATCTGGGCGGCGTTGTCCTTTCTGGCGGCCGTGCCCATGGCGGCCGCCGACCGCGATCCCAAGATACCGGCCGGCAAGCCTCCGCCTCCGGTTCCGCCGGCCAGAATAGTGCCCCTTGAGGTCGATCTTCGCGACGCGGCCCAACAGGAAATATTTTCCGCTCTGGACGCCAGGGACCAGTATGTGCGTGCGCACGCCATCGAAGCCGCCGGCCAACTGTTTCCTGAAGCCGCCAGGGCCAAAATCATCAATGCCCTGTCGGACCCCCAACCCGTGGTTCGTTTTGCCGCCGCTATGGCCATCGGCCAGAATCAGTACCGCGATGCCCGGGACAACCTGCTGAATCTCGCTGACGATGGCGATACCGGCGTTCGCGTCGGCATCCGCTATGCCTTGCATCGCCTGGGGGATAAGCGGCTGAGCCACGATCTCGAGAAGACCTCGCGCGATCCCAGCGTGTCGGTCCGGGCCAACACCGCCATGGTGCTCGGTCGTCTGAAGGAGCCCACCGCCGTCCGCATCCTGGAACCGATGCAGCACGATGCCAGCGTCAGCGTGCGCATACAGGTCGCCGAAGCCTTGTGGCGCCTGGGGGACGAGAAGGCCTTCAAGACGCTGGCCGCCGCCAGTATGAGCGGGTATCCCGATGACCAGATATTGGCTTTGACTGCCATGGCCGGGCCGGGCAACCCGAAAGTTTGCCAGCACATTCGCGGCGGCCTTACCGCCGAATATCTCGAAGTTGCCCTGGTGGCGGCCCGGGCCCTGGGCCAGTTGGGTTCCGATGAAGGCTACGCTGTGGCTCAGCAGGGAGTTAAGAGTTCCGATCCCCGTCAGCGCGCCATGGGGGCCATGGCTCTGGGCGCCATCGGCCGCTCCGACGCCCAGAACATGCTGGCCGGTCTTCTTCATGAAAAAGACGCCCCCGACGTACGCCTTAGTGCCGCTACCGCCATTCTAAAATTGCAAGAAGGTAAATAACTAAATGACATGAAAAGAAAGTGGGCTTGACATATTGGCGCTTCAAATTAACATAAAATGCCGCGCCAGTACGGGATTCGTGGACGTGAGGTATTTGTTGCCGTTGTTCCACGACCGGTGGCGCTGTGGTCTTTATCAGGCCGAACCCCGCGGCGGCACACCCTTGACGGACTTTCTTTGTCCAAGGAGCCAAGTTGAGCGCTCTAACTAAAATTTTTATTGTCCTCCTGGTCGTCTGCTCTCTGTTGTCGTCGGCGGCTATTGTCGTCTTCGTCAACCGGCAGGAGGAGTTCCGTAAACTGGCCGACGCCAAGGAAGCTCTGTTGGCCTCCGAAAAACTGGCGGCTGCCAACGCTAGACAGGATTTCACCAAGGAGCAGCAGAAAACCAGCGAGTTGATCAAAACCATCAACAGCAATGAGGCCCAGGCCCAGGACAAACTCAACGCCGCCGATCAGAAGAGCAAGGAGCAGGCTCTGGAAATCGCCAAGCTGGGTACCGACATCGCCACGGTAAAGGTCGACAACGCCAATCTGGTGAAGACCGTCGAAATTACCGACCAGTCCAACAAGGACTATCAGGCCGAGACCAATAAACTGCGGCAGGAGGTGGTCAGTCTGGCCGACAAAAATAAAGACTTGAACGTGGCCTTTACCGAGTTGAAGAGCCAGAACGACGCCTTGGAAAATAATAGTCGCCGGCTGCAGGAAACTCTGGTGGCGACCACCGCCGAACGCGACCGCGCTCTGGAAGCCTACAAGGCCAGATTCGGCGCTTCTCCGGAAGCCGCGGTGACCGTCGCCGCCCCTCCCGTGGAAATCCGCGGAGTGGTCAAGTCGGTTGAGACCGTTGAGAACCAGAAGTTCGCCACTATTTCCGTCGGATCTTCCGACAACGTGGCCAAGGGCATGAAGTTCAACGTGATCAACACCGCCAGCGGTGATTTCCTGGGCATTCTGACGGTAATCAGCGTGCAGCCGACCGAGGCCGTAGGCAAGATCGAAGGCCCCGAGCCCAAGGTGTCGCAGATTAAGCCGGCCCCCGGCGTGGAAGTGCGGACGCAGTTGTAGTGGGCCGGTTGTGTTTCCTGAAGAACATTGCAGCAATCCGAGGTGCTCTATGAGTCGTGGTTCCGCGGGTGATACCCAGGTTGTCAAGGCCTCGATTAACGTCTACACAGCTTTGACCGGCGTAGCCCTTGTGGCGGCCATCGCTGCTTTTGTGATCGTCTACCTTAAGGCACAGACATTGTTCGGGGTGGGTCTGTTTTCTTAAGATCTTCCTGGTAATTCCTTCTACGCGGTGTGCAGACCGCCCGCGCCTGATTAAAGCCCGCCCGCTGAGAATCTACTCGAATGGGCGGGCCGTTTTGTTTGCCCAACTTTCCGTTATCTCGGAGCTACAACGTGCCCGAGTCCCCAGTACAATTTGCCGACTTTTTCGATCCCGGGCCGCTTCTGGACCGCGAATTGGAGTTGGTTGTTCCCGCCCATAAGTGGGTGGACGATATGGTGGCGGTCTGTCACGACGCGCGCACCATTGCCGAGGAACCCCGCGCCGCCGACATGTCCCGCAGGCATTTTGTGGATTTTCTGGCCCAGCACCCGCAGGGCCACCAGAATGCCGACCCCATTACGGAAATGGTTCCGGCCTATCACTTCTGGATGTTGATCCACGATTCACCGCCGGCGGCGTTTGCCCAGCCTCCTCTGCGCATGGCCGGCGGCATCGGCCTGCGCATAGGCCAAACCGTCGACTTGCGTCTGTATCTGGGGCACATCGGCTACACGGTATATCCCGCGTTTCGGGGCCGGCACTACGCCGAGCGCTCCTGCCGGCTGCTCCTTCCTCTGGCCCGCAGGCACGGCATGTCCGAGCTATGGATCACCTGCAATCCCGACAACGCACCTTCGCGCCGCACCTGTGAGCGCCTCGGAGCCGTGTTTGTCGATATCGTGCCCCTACCCCCTGACCACTACCTGTACTTACGCGGCGAACGGTTTAAATGCCGGTACCGACTGGATCTTTTCGGTGCATAACCTGTTGATTTTCATTAAAAGTCTTCCCAAGGTCGATATTCTCGCTATTGTATAATCTGGTCGCCAAGGTGCATTTGGTGTTTTTGGCCTGTTTTACGACTTTCGCACGCGGAAAGCGGTTGGAACCGCTGACTGCCGGGCGGCAGGCATGCGGCAAGCCGCTTAGGATGGAGCCGCCCGCGCACCCTTGAGGTTTTTTGTCGGCATGGTCCGGCTGGCCTCGTGGCGGCATTGGTTGGAGGAAACCGTCACTTTTATGGACGATGACCCTGCGTTGGGGTTTGGCCTGAAACCCGTCAGTTTGAGCGATCAGGCCCTCATTGATTCTTATTTCCAATCCCTCAAGAATCCCTTATCGGATTACACTTTTTCACAACTCTATACCTGGCGCAATAGCCTGCGCATCCTTTGGACGCAGCTGGAGGGGTATCTGTGCGTCTTCGCCAACGGCAGCGGCGACCTGACCATGCTCGCTCCCCCGATCGCTCCTGACGACGACCGATCCGGGGCCCGCAAGGCACTGGCTGGCGCCTGGGAGATCATGCAGGAATACAACAACGCCCACGGCGTGCCCAGCCACACCCGCGTCGAATATGCCAGCGAGGAACTTCTGGCCTGTTTCGATCCCCAACGCCTCGACGCCCAACGCATGGGGATGGACTATATATACGATGTCAATCGCATGATCGATCTGGCTGGTGGCGACCTGGCCAGCAAACGCCAGGCCCGCAATCGCTTCCAACGCAACTATGCCTATCGCGTCGAGCCTTACTGCGCCCCGCAGCATGAGACCGAATGCCGCAGGCTGCTGGCCTTCTGGAAGAACCGCCAGGATGCCGCACACAGCGCCGACGCGGGTATCAACGGCCTCAAACGCCAGAAGGAAGCTTTGGCCTGCCAGCTCACCATCGAGTGTGCTCAGCAGATTGGTCTGCGCGGCATCGTGGTCTATGTCCGGGAAACTCCCGACAGTGCCTGGTCCCTGCGCGGTTTCACCTTTGGCGAACACCTCGGGACCAGCCAGAGCAGTATTGTCATCGAGAAGACCGACCTGCAGATCAAAGGCCTGGCGCAGTTTATCTTCAGCGAATTCTGCCGCCAGTGCTGGAATGATCGGCCTCTGGTGAACGTCGGCGACGACTGGGGACTGGAGTCGTTGGCGTGGACTAAAATGAGCTACCGGCCGGTGAAGCTGCTGAACAAGTACTCTTTTACTATGCAACCGGTTGTCCGCGTGGTCGTCTTGCCAGCCGGTTATGCCCCGGGCGTTGCCTCCGCGGCACCGGTTGCTCCGGTTGTGGACTGTACGGCCGTCGAACCGGTCATGACTCTGGTCAAGGAGATTGTCGTGCCCACGCAGGCAAAAGTGCGTCTGGCCCGCAAGGACGACCTTGCCGCCGTCTTGCAGCTCGAGCAGAACTGTTTTAGCACCCATCGTCTGGGCAAACGCCAACTCCAATATCTTCAGCATCGCTCCAGTGCCGTTTTCTTCGTTGCGGAACTGGCCGGCAAGGTGGTGGGCGAAGGTATTTGCCTGGTTCGCAGGAATCGCGCCGGTTCCTCCGGCCGCATCTACAGCCTGGCGGTCGATCCGGCCTGCCGCGGCCAGAAGCTTGGACGCAAATTACTGCGGCAGATGATCCAGGAACTGGTGCGCCGCGGCGTGCAGCGCATCTATCTGGAGGTGGAACAATCCAACGCGGCCGCCATCGCGATCTATGACCAGTTTGGTTTCAATCCTATCGGCGTGATGAGCGACTATTACGGTAAAGGCCGCGCCGGCCTGCACATGATGCGACAGGCCCGGCTTGTTCCCTCGCTGTTCGACCTCCAGCACGTGGCATAACTGGCTTCGGATGAGGAGATTCCCTGTTTCCTAACCCCTGGTCCCTGAGCCATGCCCGGTAAGGCTTTCCACATTCAAGCCCCGCGCGGTTTGTGGCCGCTCACCTGGCCCATGGGCTTGACCATGCTCCGCCTTCTGCTGCTGCCGGTGTTTCTCTGGATACTGGTTCTGGATGCCGGACCCGCCCACGTCCTGCCCCATCCCCATCGCTGGGTGGCGATCGCCATCTTCGCGGTCATGGCCATCACCGACAAACTCGACGGCTATCTCGCCCGCCGTCTCAACCAGACCACTGCCCTGGGCACGATTCTTGATCCCATCGCCGATAAGTTGCTCATAGCCTGCGCTACCATACTGCTTACTTTTCCCTGGGTCGCTTCCGAACGCGATCGCATTCCCGCTATCGTTGTCGCCTGCATTTATGCCAAGGACCTCCTGGTTGCTGTCGCGGCGGTTATCCTCGTGGCCCTGATCGGCAAGATCACTATCCGCCCCCGGGCCCCGGGCCGAATCAGCACGGTTTTTCAGCTATCATTGGTCATGGCTACCATCATCGCCCCCGACCTGAACCGCCTGTGGCCGCCTTTGCGGACCGGACTTCTGGATTTCCTGTGGTGGGCCATCCCCGCGATCTGCATCATCTCCTGCGCCGATTACTTCCGCATCGGCATTCTTCAGTTTCACGCCGCCCGCGTCGGCGGTTCTGTCTCAGTTGGCCAGCATCAGGCCGGCGATTCTTTCGGCCAGCGTTGATGGCTGCGTCGCCGGAGGCTTCAGGGCCGCCAGTTTCTCCTGGGCCTGTCGCAATTGGTCCTGCGTTTCCTTGATCTGTGCCGCCGTCAGTTGGGCTTGGGACTGAAGTTCTTCCATCCGGCCTTCCATGCGTGCCTTGTCCTGGCTGGTGCTGGCCAGTTGTTGGCGGTATTGCTCGCGCTCTCGGGCGGTGGCATCGCGCTGCTGCAAAGCCTGTTCGTTGTCGCCGGAAAGCATCTGTATCCGACCACTGAGTTGTTCAACCTGCATGCGTGCAGTAGTCACCTTTGATGCCGTCCAGCCTACGGCGATGACGATGGCAATGGCCATGGCGCCGACTGTGCCCCAAGCGATGCGGGAATTAAGCCGCGCCCGGTGAGCCTCGGTGGTAGCCAGTGTCACCGATTGATGGAAGACGGTCAGAGTCATCTCTGCGCGGTAGGCCCGATCTTCGGCCAGCACCAGCGCCGTGTCCTTGACGGTATCCCGTTCGTGGCAGGAGCCGGGCGAATCCATCTGGGAGACATCTTCTCCTTCCACAACATTCTGAGCGTAGGCGGCATAAGTCTGGGTTTGCTCGGCAACCGGCGCCGCCTTCACGGACTGGGGCCCCGTCTGGGCATCGGCGCCGACGAAGACTTCGCGCCGCCCATCCTCCAGGCGCGTTTGGAGCTTCCCCTGGGCAATCCACCGTGCGATGGTGCGCGTGGAAATCCCCAGTGATACAGCCGCCTCTTCTACAGTCTGCCATTGGTAAGCCATCCGTAGCTCCGTTCCGGACCAGTCCCTGGTCCATGTGTGCTACTCTACTAAGATTATGGGACGTTGCAAAGGGCGTGGACCGCAGCGCGAACCGTGGAAGGAAATGATATGGAGATGCGGCGATGGAGCGTCCCATCAGACATCTGGTCACTGCAATTAGTTCATGCCAAGGCTTGACAACTTCTACTGGCAAGCACGGATGAGCACGATTTCGTTGACCAACTCCACGATTTTGGCGTCGGGAGAAGAATTGGCATGAAACCTTTTTCTGTTTTCCGGCATTCCCTTTTGCAATTTGCGCCGCTTGCCTTAGACTAAGGTTTGATTGAATGTCCGATTTACCGGAGCGACCACATGAGAATTGCATTGAAACTGAGCGCCATCGACCAGGAACACCTTCAGGAACTGTACAATGCCTCGGGAGTCGCCCGTGACGAGTTGCCGTATACCGAGGCGTTTGAAACGCTTTGCCAGGGTTTTCAAGACCGCACGTTCAAGAACGCCAGTCGCGACCAGGTGTTCGCCGCACTCCTCAAATATACCCGCAGCAGCACCAACTCCGCCGTCGGCATTGAGGCGGTCAACCTCACCGATGACCAGCGCAAGCAGCTCAAGGCTTTCCTTCCCCGCCATTCCGTTGGCGGCAAAATCCTCCCCTACAGCGATGAATTCGACGCCGCCCTCAAAGAATTCAACGCCCACGCCGGCTTGAGTTTGACCGAAAAAGAGTTCTGGCGCTCCGTCATCGGTGCCCAGGGCATCAAGCGCCGTCCTCCCTCCCGCAAGGCCATCAAACCCGCCGTCGAAGTCGAAGAGGAAGAAGCGGAATCAGCCGAGTAGCTTCGGTTGCCAAACCCAATGGCTTCATCATTTGCCTGCAGAGCCTGACGTCCCGGCAGGGATTAGCGGTCGGCGATGTGGATGGCGATTAGGGCTTGGCATTCACTCATTTCATGCAGGATGCGCTGGGCCAGGTCAAAAGCGTTACTGGTACGCTGGACCACGTCGCAGTGGAGGGTTCGGCGGTTTTCGGCGATGTTGTGCTCGAAGGCGACGTTTTTCAACCGCACTCCGGTCGCCAGCAATTTGCGGCGGATGTCGTCGTCGCTGGCGCCATCGGATTGCAGGGTGATGGTGATCAAAGCATTCCAGTCGCGGGGCATGTTGTGTTCCAACACCGGCAGTACGTAGAGGGCGAAGAAGGCCACTCCGCAGGCGATAAAGGCCAGCGCGAACTGCCCAGCTCCAAAACACAGGCCAACGATGGTGGTTAGCCAGAGGAGGGCGGCGGTGGTTACGCCGCGAACCGTCATGCCTTCGCGGATGATCGTTCCCATGCCCAGGAATCCGATGCCGGTGAGCACTCCTTGCACGAATCGTCCCGTGTCTGCTGGCGGCGCCAATCCCGCGGACCGGCTGAGCAACGGGTCCAGCAACATCACCACACATGCCGAAACGCAGGTGATGAGCATGGTGCGCAGGCCGGCGGGCCGACCGTGGTGTTCACGCTCATAGCCGATGGCCACTCCCGCTGCCATGGAAAGGAGCAGCCGGAGGGATATTTCGCCAAATGTCAGATAGGGCATAAGAACCTCGGAAACGATGAACTATGAACACTACACCGTAGGTCGTGGATTGTGAACCGTGCGCCGCATTGTCTTTGCAAAAGCCACAAGTCAGCAAGCGCTCGCCACTGGCCGATAAAAATCCATTTCAGAACCCAATGACGGAGTCATTGGGTTCTGAAATGGATTCTAATCACTTCTGCTTCTCTGCCGACTTCAGAATTTCGTCAATCGTCGTCTGGAACGTGTTCATGACCTTGCCGGAGACCTTGAGATCCTCGATCGTGCCGTTGACGTGGATCTGGAACATCTCGTCTTTGGCGCCCTGGATCAAGTCGCCAAGGATCGGCAGTTTCGGCCAGCGCGGGTTATCGGTTACGAAGCTCATCTTGACTTTCTTGGTGCTGAAGTTCATCGAACCGCTGCCCTGCATGACCATGTCGGGGGCGCGGAGTTCGATGCTCTCGAAGGTGACTTTGTTGCCGTCGACGCTGTAACGCGCCGTCGCTTCGTTGAAGGGGCTGCTGATCGGCAAGGCCAGGTTGGTGACCCGCAGCAGGCCGAGAATCAGGGGAACTTGATACAGTTCGCTGCCGGATACCGTGACATCTCCGCGTCCGCGCCGCGTGGAGGAATCGGAGCAGGCCCCTTCCAGGGCCAGGCTGGCATTAACCTGGCCGCGCAGCTTACCTTCGGCGTCGCCGGTGATCTGCCGCACGTCGGCGTTGCGCAGCACCAGTGTCAGCCCAAAATGCGTCGGAGTTTTTTCCGGGAAAGCCAAGTCGATTGCCCCGGCCATCTCGCCGCCGGCCAATTCCCCGCTCATCTTGTCCAGGTGCATCGCATCCTGATCGGCGGGCTTATATATTTCCGTCCGAAAGTTCCTCATCAGGCGGCTGGAGATGTTCATGGAGTCGGCGGCGATCTTGCCACGCACCTCGCCCAGGGCGCCATCGCGCACGTGAGTGTCGAGGGAAATGACGGCGGCTACGTCGGTTATGGGCATGCCCGGATCGAGGCTGGCGCCGGCCAGCCGTATTGTGCCGGCGATGTCCAAGTCGGGACCGTCCGGCGGAGAAGCCGCTGGAGGGGATGAGGAAGGATTGGCCGCCGAGCGGTCACGCCAGATGAGTTTGGTCAGATCGAAATCCAGTTCGCCGCGCAGGTTCAGCGTGCCCATGAGCTTGGCTAGCGGGCCGGGCAAGGTGCGGCGCAGCTCATCGTCTGCCGCCAGCTTCTTGCCCCACAGCGACAATTCCCAGTTTGGTTGTTTGCCCAGCGTGCCCTTGCCGGAAAGTCCCAGGCGGGCATCGCCGTGTCGGGCGGTCATGTCCTGCAAGGCTACACGGTCGTTATTGAGAGTGAGCGTGCCGCCTATATCCTGGAGCTTGTAGGGGAGGATGCGCAACGCGACATCCAGCTTGCGCGGCTTGAGCGTAAGTTGGTAATCGCTAGTTTCCACCGTGTGGTTGTAGTCAATGTCCACGTCGAGCTGTCCGGCGGGCTGGATCTGGTCCCAGGCTCGGCGGGCATCGGTTGGCAACAGTTTGTACAGCGGCTCATCCAGGTCCAGGTTGGTGGCGGCGACATGAAGTTTGATTTGGGGATTCTGGTGGCCCCAGTTGATGGCTCCGTCGCCCCTGAGAGCGGCGTCCCCATGTTTGCCGACAAACTCGCTCAGGGTCATGTTGGCGGCAGTGAGGCGCATTTTGCCGGTGACGCTGTTGACCGCAAAGTCGCTGCCGGTCGGCTTGATGACACCATTGCGGACGGAGACGTCGAAGTCGAAGGCGACGGGCGATTCCTGGCTGGTGTCGGGGTTGGCCGGTCCGGTCGAAGGCGTCCATCGTTCATTGGCGGAAATTTTACCGTCGATGTCGAGGAATCCGGCAGCACCGATCCTGCTCAGCCAGGCCGCATGGTCCGCTGGTATGGCGGCCAGGAACTCCCGGTCGATGGGCAAGTTCCTGACGTTGATGTGTAGCAGCGGAATGATGCGTCCACCGGTGGCAAAGTTCACGCCGCCATCCAGCGTGGCGGTGGCGTCGCCGCGATGCATGGTGGCGCTGACGATTTCCAGGCGATCGTCATCCACCGTTAGTTTGGCCTGGAGGTGTTCCAGGGGATAAGGAAATTCTACGAACTTACCGGAGGCGTCATCGATGTCCAAGTCCAGGTGGGTTGACCAGGGCTGGGCCAGCCCGATGGGGCGAAAGACCGTGCAGACGAAGTTGCCATGGAAGGCGGGGAAGAGTCCCTGGTGGTCGGGATCGAAACTTTCCAGTGCCTTTTTGATTCTTCGGGGGAATGCTGCGCGGAGGGCCGGTTCGGAGGAAATGCCCTGACCCTCGATCCGCAGCGTACACCCTGACTCATCGGTCAGCGGCTGGATCAGGCCGTTGATGGTGATCGGGGTGTTGGCGTTTGGTCCACTACTTGGGCCGAACCCGTGCAAGTCGTGGATTTCGACGCGGTCACCTGCCTGGGGGTTGACCGGGTCAGGCCCGAATATGATCTGACCCCTGGCCTTGGTCAGCGGATAGGGGAAACGCTCGAAAACACATTGGGCGTCGATGATATCGACCTTGCCGTCAACCTCCATGTCCTGGCCGGCCTTGGCGCGCACCAAGTGCGCCGTGACGGCGCAGGTGCCTTCGGGATGCAGCCGCTGGTAGATCTCGTAGACCTCGCGCGGCATCGAGGTGACATAATTAGGCTGGTGTGGAATGAATGCCCTGGGGGCGTTGATGGTCAGTTCGGCCATGGCGTCGGCTCCATAGCCCTGGAGGCGGCCGTCGATGGAAAGGTCATTGCCCTCCAGCGATCCGGTAAGACGCTGGATTTCGATGCCTTCCTCGGTGAAGACGAAGCGGCCGTTCACCCTGGCAAGAGTGACGGGCTGGGCTTTGATCAACTCCTGGAGCCAATCGGCGCACCCGGTTTTGGCTCCCGGTATGGCGTTATTCAAACCCAGCGTCCGCAAAGCCTCAAAAGCGTTCCATATGGTTCGCCGACGTTCGGTCGTCTGGGCGCGGGTCCATTCCTCCGGCGGTATCGCCAGCGTGACCCCGGTCAACTCCATTTCGGCGCGATAAGTCGCCGGTCGTCCGTTTTCCCCGGGCTTGAAGTGATACAGCGGGAAGCGGACGCCGCCGGCAAGCGAATGTCGCTCCCACCAGCGATGCACCGCGCTGGGCAGCATGGCCTTGATGTCGCTATCCAACTCGAAATTATCGAACTTGCCCCACACCTCCCCGGTGCTGGTGTTCGCGGTGCCAGAAATTACCGGCCCCGGCGCTCCGCTTTTGTCCCGGCTTTGCAGGTCGAAGTCGAATGCCGATGGCCCTGTGCCGGGGCCCAGCCAGCCGTCGAAGCCCATGGAACCCACGGCCACCTTGGAACCGTCTTCCAGACGGCTGTAATCCACCCGCCCGTTGCGCAGAAGGATATTCGGTGGTTTGAGCATCGTCATTTCGCCGGTGTTGGCCGGTGGCGACAAACGCTGATAATTCCATTGGTTGCTCTGGACGTTTTCACACAGATGCAGCCTGGGGTCGGTGGCGGTGATCCGCGTGGCCAGGAGCGTGCCTCGGAAGAGAGACGTCGGGTCGTATTCGATGCGGACGGACGCGGCGGTGAATATCTCGGAGTCTTCAGCATGACGGTTGTCTACTTGGACACTGACGCCGTCGAGCGTGAGGCCTTCGAAAATGGACAGATGCGCCTCTTTAATCCGCACCGGCCCCCCGATCAGTTGTGTCAGATACTCCACGCATATCCGGTTTACACGGCTGGGGTAGCTCAGATAGCAGTAGGCGCTGATGGTCCCGGCCAGCAGCAGCAGAAACAGAGCCATTCCCCAGCGGCGCAGTCGTCCCAGACGCGGACCGAAGGGGTGGCCTGGTCGCCACGTCCGATGGAAAAGACGATCTGTGATATTGGTCTTACGGGCCATGGTTGTGCCTGGTTACCGTTTTTGCAGTCGCCGGAACGCCTTGGTCAGCATTGGTGTGCATGCCCATAATCCTGCCGACGCCACGACCGCCATCGGCGCTTCGCAGGGAATCCGATAGCGCAAAGAGCCTACTGACACGGCATGCGCCAGTGTGAAGTACAGGGCCGGTATCATGAGCAGCAATCTCGCCTGCCATGACAAGCTGGCATGACCGCCGCGGATCAATCCTATTAGCGCCAGTAAATCCAGCGGCAGGCAGTAGATACCGCCGGCCAGCCGATAGAGTGCGACGCTGTATTCGCTGCTCAGTGGCCATGGGCTCCATGTACGCATGATCTTGGTCCCGGCCAGGCGCAGAGCGGCGGCCGGATGTCGGTTGATCCACTGCCATGCCTGGTGTGCCAGGAATCCATCACGGCGTATTTCACTCAACCCTGCCAGATTAGGGAAGTCCTCGATGAGACGCGACTGATTGCTGGCGCCGGTTGCTGAGTCATTGAAACCATCCCACAGTGTTACGCCTCGGTCGCTGGCCGTCCAGAGCCAGCGGTCCAGGAGGTAATAATTGCGCAGTCCCCAGGGAAGCAACGCCAACAGTACCAGGGCCACGCCTGTGGTCGCTGGCGGCAACGGCCACCACTTGGGATATGTCAGTCCGCCATGTCGCTTTAAGCCCGCTGCAACCAATCCCAAAAGTGCCGGCAACAGTGCTGCTCCAGGTCTCACCAGTACCGTCAGGGCGAGCAGGAGCGCGCCCAGCAAGGGAACGGTGGAAGGTGAAAGGTGCAAAGCGTAGGTCGTCAGGCGTAGGTCGTCAGGCGGAGGACAGAAGCCAGAGGGCGGCACAGCACAAGGATTTCCTTCTCCTGCCGTATCTTGTTTTTCGTTGATCTCCGACTTTTGACCTCCAAGTTCCGTCTTTTCTTCCCGGCTTCTGCCCTCCGATCCTCGATTCCAGACCAGCAACACCATTCCCCACGCCAGCATGGCTGTAAACAGAGTTTCCGAAAGGATCAGGCTGCTGAAGTAGATGAGGAACGGATTGAAGGCCACTAGGGCGGCGGCGCCAAATGCTCCGTTGCGACTGAGCCATCTACGGCCCAGCAGATAGATCGCCAGTACGGTTGAGGTATCCAGAATGCCCTGTGCCACACGCACGGCCCGGATGGAACCCATGCATAACGCAATCACCATCGGGTAGCCGGGCATCCGGTAGGCCTGGACTGTGTCGCCAAAGTGCGGATCGGCCATCTGCAAGCAATGGTTATGCAACAGGTTGCGCCCCAGTTGGAGGTATTCGGCCTGATCCGGCAGCCGCTGCAATGCCGTCTCAGCGGCGGTTTGGGTGGTGCCGTAGATAATGCGAAGCAGCATAGCCGCCAATAGGAGTACCAGAACGAGTTTGCGGGTGTTGGCGGAAGTATTAGCAGAGTTGAAAGGATCGGTCACGGTCCAGAGATTACCATGGTGTGCGGCAGGGTGGAAGCATATGGAGACAGAACAAACGGGCAATCGCACTTACGCCATAACGGCCTGGGACGAGTAGTAGGGGAGCTTGTGAATGGGCATAGTGGACAACAGGTATTCAAAACGACACAGGGCCGCAGTGGAACTGCGGCCCTGTGAATTAAATCAAGCGGTTCGAGCCTTAGTGCGGCTGACGTTCGTCATGACGATCGCCATGGGTATCGGTGGGAGCCGGCGCATCGTGTCGGCCACCGGTATTGGGGGTGGTGCCGTGTGCGTCGGGACGCCCCGAGGTTTTACCAGAGCGTGCGTTGTCGAGATTCTGTCTGTGTTTAACCAACTCCTTCTGGTCTACGTGGCCGCCGTTCCGGGCGAATTCTTCGCGGTGCCGGGCTTCGATATCGTGACCGCGCCGGCGGTTGTCCTCGATATTCATGTAGCGGCCACCGCGGATATTGATATCGACGAAGCCATGGATGAAGACATCGTGCGGGTAGTAAAACCCGCCAAAGTAATAATTGCCGCCCCAGATATACACGCCGGGCGGGAACCCGGGGTCGTAGATATACACGCGTTCGACGGGCGGCGGCTCAAGTTCGACCACTACGGCGCCATCGACCACGAGCGGAGCGTCCGCTGCGACCACTACGCCGGGAGCCGGAGCCGCTACTACGACTGCGGGGGCCGGAGCGGCGACAACTACGCGGGGTTGCGGGGCAACCACTTCGACAACGCACCCGCCGAGAAGACCGGCCATAACGCAAACCAGTGACTTCTGTAGAACACGCATACGATATATCCTCAAAAAAAACTAGCGCCGGTCGTACCTTACGGCCAATCCGGCGTTCCTTACTACACTACTGCAAAATGTTGGAGCAATAAGCTCCACAACCGAATGTTTAACGATACCCCGGCCACCATGGTTGTCAAGGGATCGTCAATATTGTTATAGCTATTATTAGATATTCGACATTTAAGCAATCGGTTGAGGCTGCGCCATTTTTATCAACTGCGGGGCCTCGGGATAAAATCCGAACTTCCTAAGCAAAGACAACTTGGGGAAGATATTGTTAGCCAGATCGACGTGGAAAAAACCAGGGAAGATGTCTGGATTGTCTATGATAAGCTTGAAATAATCAGCGTACTTGGGAGGGATATCGATTTCTCCGGCATGGGCGATCTCGTGACCTGTGAAGACGAACTCCGGCAGCAGGTAGGGGCAGAATTCCAGAGCCGATACAGCGATAAGTTCTTTATATATAGCGGTTTGCGGCAAGAGGCTCAAAAGACTGGGCAAGATCCGCGCGCCCATCATACGGAAGGAAACCATCTGAAAAAGGGACTGGTTGAAATCTTCCATCGTCTCAAACGGGAAGCCCCAGACATAGAAAGTATCCACGCGCGGGAATATTTCGCAAGCAAGCGGCACTATCTTAAGGCTCTGCTCGGCGGTGAAGCCCTTCTTGATCCGCTTGAGGATGGCGTCGGAGCCGCTCTCCACTCCGAAACGGATCTCCAGACAGCCGCAATCCACCATGGCCCGCATCATCTCCTCGTCCATGAGGTTGACTCGCCCGAAAGCCTTCCATTCTACATCCAGTCCTGTTCGGGAAAGCTCCCGGCAGAAGTCCATCACGTTACGCTTGCCGGACACGAAAAACTCGTCCTGAAACAGGAACAGTTTCACGCCGGCGTCTTGGTTGAGGCGCACCATCTCGGCGACAATATTGGCGGCGCTGCGGTGGTGGCTTTCCAGATTCCATACCGGGGCCACCGAACAGAAAGTACACAGATAGGGGCAGCCCCGGCTGGTCATCATCCCGTAACCGGCGTATTTGCTCAGGTCGATCTTTTCCCAGGCCGGGAAGCCGATGCCGTCCAGATCCTTGATACGCGGCTGGTCGGGATTGTGGTGGATTTGACCACCGGGGCCACGGTAAGAGATGCCCCGGACTCCAGACAGGTCGTTGCCGGCGCGCAAGGCGCCCAGGAGTTGCACTGCCGTCAGTTCCCCCTCGCCCCGGCAGATGATATCGATGCCGAGAAAACGTCGCAGTATGGGTTCCTCCACGCTTTTGGATCCCACGCCGCCAAGCACCACCGTTTTGTTGGGAAACCGCTTCTTCAGTTCATCGGCGGCGTAGACCGTAAACGGCAGGAGGTTGGCCATGCATGACAGTCCGATCACCTCGGCCGAGCCTTCCAGGAAGGGAAAGAATACTTCCAGATCAAACGGATCATCCGATTTGACCAGCTGGTAGTCCCGAAAATCCACGCTGAATCCAGCATGTTCCAGGGCTCGCGTCAGGTACAGGCAGCCCAGCGGCACATGCAGTTCGCGCTCGATCTCCTCGCTGTAGCGCATGAACAGCATGTTAAGATTAACCAGGGTAATGTCGGCGGATGAGGGCATGGGATAGTTATGACATAAGATACGGGAGTCAGTTTTAGTCGGGGGCGTCAATACGCTCGCCGGCGGAAGGGGTTAACGCTCGGGCTCCCCTTACGACTCGTATTTCATCCGGCGGCGGCGCCGGCGCAGGCTGGGTGCTGGCCCGGGCGGTTTTGAGGATCGCCTCCAGCCGGATTATGACCTCGGGGCTTAGCTTGGCGCCCTTGAGCACTTCCTGGACGGGCGCGATTACGCCGGGGCCCATTTCCTGAATCTTCCGGCTGGCCTCCTGGCGGTCGGTGTATTGCTCGGCGTCAAGCTGTTCAATGAGATTGGGCAAGTCGGTAGCCTGTTGTGTGGTGAGCGTGGCTGGCGCGCGTGTCGGTGGCCGATGTGACGTGGCCCCGGCCACTTCCACCGACAGACCCGGATCAACCAGCTGCCGTGGTGGTATTTCGCGGGGAATTGCCCCGGCCACGGGGACCACCGGACCATCATCGGCTGGTTGCGTGGCCGGTTGTGTGGCCGGTGGATCGCGATGCTCTATGGGCTGAACACCCTTGGAAACAAACTGGGCATTGGCTTCCTTGTCGCTGGTCAATGCCCCCAAGGCCACTAGCATCACAGCGGCGGCTTTGCTGAGAAAAGCTTTCTGCTTGCCCGGCTCCAATTTCGTGTGGGCGATGATTCCCTCAAGCTGTCGGACGGGAACCATCTCCAGCATGGCGGCTTCCGAGCTATCCAGCCGCAGGCCGATGTCATCGGCGGCCTTGGACCGGCTAGCCATGAGAAGCTGGCGGAACGCCGGATCGACCGAAGCCTTCTTGACCAGTACCTCAATGCCGCGGGGGATGCAGCCAAGGCCCTTGCCGCTTCCGGGCGGCCGTCCCCCGACGATCGTGGTTTTCATCGCCGGAAATTCGCGGGCGCGCAGCGCCTCAACACGTTGATCAGTATTGGCACGGTCCATGCAACCTCCTGGACGTCTGGGTACTGCACTGTGAGACGCCGGGGAGGCCAGAAAGTTGCACGGCGACAGGATCGCAGAATGCGGATCTTATGACTTCTTAAGGATGAAAGTATTGTTCTGCGAGTAGGTTCCGCCGCGGACTCTGATTGTGTAAGAGCCACTGGCAGGGCTAATGGTCTTGTAGCCGGATGGGGCGGTCACGCTTACTTTGTACCTGCCATCGGGCAGATTCGTGAAATAGTAAAACGCCCCATGTTGGTTGCTTACTGTGGTCGCCGTCTGTCCGGCATCAGTGCCGCTCAGTGCCGTGATGCTCACCGTTACGCCACGCATCTTGCTATTGCCGGAGTACTCTATCTGGTGTTTGCCGCTGCCACTGAGAACTCTGCCGGAAATATCGTTCGCGGGCGCGGCGCCCAATGTCAATTCGAAAGCCTCGGTGTTGCCATTATAGGTGCCGAAGCCGACGATCATGCCGGCATCATTGATTGCCTTGGCTTGGTTCAATACCCAACCGGACGTTGGGCTAATCAGGCTGTTCAGATCGGTCATAACGCCGCCGCTATCAATGAACGCGTGCTGGACGTTGCCCGAGACGTCGGCATAGCCGACGATGGTTCCGGCGCTGTTGATGCCGTAGGCTCCGCTGTCGGCGCCGCCCAGGGTTCCCAAGTCGGTCAGGCTGTTACCGGCGTAGGCGAAGGCGTGCGAGGTGGAGTCGCTGACATCAGCGGCTCCGACGACCTCCCCGGTGGCATTGATTCCATAGGCAGTGGCGTTGGAGCCTCCCGTAAGGAAGCCCAGGTCAGTTATGGTGCCGCCGGTGTCCTGGAATGCGTGGTTGTTGCCGCTGCTGTCTTGGAAGCTCCCGACGATCTGCCCGCTGGCGTTTATGGCGTAGGCATTGCTGAACACGCCTCCCATGGTTCCCAGGTCCGTCATCGTGGGGCTGGCATATCTGAAGGCATCCGTTCCACTTTCGGTGTCGGATTCTCCCACAACGGTTCCGCTGGTATTGATCGCATAGGCCACGCTGTTGTTGCCGCCCAGTGTTCCCAGGTCACTCATGACGCCGCTGCTGTATTGGAAGGCATGGTTGTTGCCGCTGGTGGTATCAGATTCTCCGACGATCACCCCGGCGTTGTTGATGCCGTAGGCCTCGCTGTTGGAGCCTCCGGTCAGCACGCCCAGAGCGCTTGGCGTGCTGCTGTTGTTCCACAATGTTGCAATCTGGTTGCCGGAGTCCTCGTCTATGGAGAAACCTACCACCTTACCGAGGCTGTTGATCCCGTAGGCGTAACTAGCCGAGCCTCCGGATAGTGGGTTCAGCCCGATGACGTTATAGATTGTGCCGGAGGAGAGAAGAATCCGGCCCTCCATGGGTTCGATGGCTGCCCGAAGGGCATAAGCCCGATCCTTGGTGTGCTTTTTTGTAAGCGGATTAGAAACGCTGGATGAGCCGCGTTTTCCGAAGATCGATGAAAACAACATGATGTCCCTTCCGTTTCTGGTCAGATGCCTGAGGCGCGTGAATCAGGCCGAGGCAAGCCTCAGCGCAGCGTTACTTTTAGAAACGCGCACCACAACCTCAACATATCTACCACAGCCATGTCAAGACGTCAATAATAAGCTTTTCGCCGCGCTTCTCGCCTCTCGCTCTTTTTCCCGTTATCATATCACCAGCAAGCAATAGAATTGCCGCTGTTATCAGGCACTTACTGGAGATCGACATGCGTACATGTGTTGCCTTTTTGGCTGTTTTGATGGTTTGCGGGGCGGCCTTGGCCGACTGGCCGCAATTCATGGGCCCTGATCGCAACAGCGCCACCAGCGATTCCAAGCTGAATCACGTCTGGCCGGCCGACGGACCAAAGGTGCTCTGGCAATTTGACTTGGGACCAGGATTCGGTGCCGCCGCCATCAGCGACGGCAAGGTGTACATCCTCGACCGCGCGGCCGGCAAGGAGGAAATCCTGCGCTGCATCGATCTGGCCGGCGGCAAGGAAGACTGGCACCTGGCGTACGAGGAAACCAACAAGGAGGTCAGCTATGGCGGTTCGCGCTCCACGCCCGCCGTTGACGACAAATATATCGTCACGGTCGGATGCTACGGCGTGGTGCGCTGCGTCGATAAAGCCACCCATCAACTCGTATGGACTCACAACCTCCTGACCGACTTCGATGGTAAGCTCCCGGTGTGGGGAGTGTCCCAGTCGCCTCTGATCTATAAGGGCATGGTGATCGTCGCGCCGCAAAGCGAAAAGGCCGGCGTGGTTGCCTATGACCAGGCCACCGGCAAGATCCTCTGGCAGTCCGAATCGATCGGCTCCTGGGATACGTCTTATGCCTCGCCCGGAATCTGCAAGGTTGCCGGGTCCGACCAGGTGGTCATGCTTTGCCAAGTCACAGGCAAGAAACGCACCAACATTGTCGGGATGGATCCGGCCAGCGGAAAAATTCTCTGGAAGTTCGACAAGTGGGGGTGCGGCATACCCATTCCCTCGCCCCTGCCGTGTGGGCAGGACCGATTTTTTGTGACCGGCGGTTACGAGGCCGGCAGCGTCCTGTTTCAAGTCGAAAAAAAGGATGACAACTTCGTCGCCGCGGCTATTTTCAACGACAAAGACCGCGCCGATAAGCAGGACATGATCAGCGGCCACATGCACGCGGGGGTGTTCTACAACGATCACATTTACGTGAATGGCAACAGCGTGCAGAACAAAGGTTCCCAGGGTCTGGCCTGTCTGGATTTGACCGGCAAAGTTTTGTGGAAGACCGCCAAGGCGCCGGCCTTCGAGATGGGCGATGTCATTCGTGTTGATGATGTCCTGCTGGCCATGGATGGCAGTAGCGGCACCGTGCGCATGGTTCAGGCAACTCCTGACGGCTACAAGCAACTGGGAGAGGTCAAGGTTCTGGATCAGAAGAAGGGTATCTGGGCCTGCATGGCCTATTCCGACGGCAAGCTGATTGTCCGCGATGACAAGGTCATGAAATGCCTTGACCTGCGATTGGATAAATAAGGAGAATCCGTGCCCACTGTCGATTTCAACGCCCGTGAGTTCATCCTTCACGAAGCCAATCTCAAACAACTTCAGATACTGAAGCCGAATGTCGCGGTGTTGCCCTGGGGGGCGACCGAGGCGCACAACTTTCATTTGCCGCACGGGACCGACGTCATACAGGTAAACGCTGTCGCGGAGGCGGTCGTGCAGCGCGCCAATTTCCAGGGAGCCAAATGCGTCCTGCTACCGTGTATCCCCTTTGGCAATGACAACTTGCAACTTGGCCAGGTGGCCACCATCACCATGCGTGGAAGCACGCAGCAGGCGGTGCTGTTTGACGTCGCCGACAGTCTGGTGCGTCAAGGGGTCGACCGCCTGGTCATCCTCAATGGCCATGGCGGCAATGAGCATTCGCAGATGATCCGCGACATCATGCTGGATCTGCCGATTTTTATTGCCCGCATCAACTTCTATGCCACGGTGCCTAAGGCCATGGAGATTCTGACCGATCGCAGCGGTGATCATGCCAATGAGTTTGAGACCAGCGTGATGCTTCACCTGTGCCCACAGTGGATTGCGCCTCTGGTGACCGCCGATGATGGCCAAGCGACGCCAAGCCGAATTCCCGGGCTGACGAATTTGCCGGGTGCGTGGGCGCCCCGCGATTGGGCGGCGCTGACCAAGTCCACGGGCGTGGGCGATCCTCGCGACGCCACCGCCGAAAAAGGTCAATACATCTTCGAACAGTGTGTAGCCGTCATTACGCCGGCTCTGGTCCAGCTTTCGGCGGCAAAGAATGGCGATTTCCCCTACGTCGTCCGCACCCATGCTCCCCATCGATCTCCTGCAACCCGCTGACATTCCCGATGCCCTGCGTCTGAGCGCGGCGGCGGGATGGAACCAGATCGCCGCTGATTGGCAGCGACTATTGGACCTGTGGCCGGCCACCTGCCTGGCCGGGCGAGTTGCTGGGCGGTTGGTCGCCACCGGCACGATGGTGATTTATGAGGGCCGGGGGATGCGTCTGGGATGGGTGGGTATGATTCTCGTCGATTCGGCCTGCCAGAGGCAGGGTTATGGCTTGGCCATGCTGGATGAGATCATCCGCTGTGCCGATAGAATGGGGGTGGGCGTACTTGGTCTGGATGCCACCGAGCAGGGACGAGGCGTCTATCTCAAGCGAGGTTTTGTCGATCAACAGCCGATCTGCCGATGGACAGGGCCGGTGCGGCGTCCATGTGGGGCGCATTCCTCGGTGTTACGGGCGCTCTTGCCGGGCGATTGGCCATCGATTTTGGAATTGGATCGGTGCCAGAACCTTGAGCGCTCGTCACTGCTGGCCAGGCTTGCCGGCGAGCGGCACGCCTGGGTGGGTACTCTCGTCGATGCCACCGGAGCGTTGGCCGCTGTGGGGTTTGTCCGCCCGGGCCGGTTGGCTGCTCATATCGGGCCTTTATTGGCGCGCAGCGTGGTCGAGGCCGACGTGGTTATCGGTTTGCTTGGGCAGAAACTGTCGGATCGGCAAGATATTGGTTCAGTTGTTCTCGATGTGCCGCAAAACATGGCTCTGGAGCAGTGTCTCCAGCAGCGCGGTTTCCAGGTTGCCCGGCGCCTGATGCGTATGGTGCGGCCAGCGCTCAATGAATGGCCAGGCAGCCATGCGCAGATGGTTGCCGCCGGATTTGAGTTGGGGTAATTCGGCTAAAGCCGAAATTATGAATGCGGGAATCCCAAGGTCGAAAACGGCGCTCTGCGGTCGTCACTCAAATAGCGATCGATAGCGCAGCGGCGAGTAGACCGGGAAGGCAACCTCGCGCAGATATTCATAAGGCCCGGCGTCGCGCAGTCCTTGGACCACATGTTCGATTTGGGCCTGCGAGACATAAGTCCCGATGGCTTTGAGCTTTTTCTCGAACGCCTGGGGGCTGCCGCGCAATTCCAGGTTCGGTGGTTCGATAAAATCAGAGTAGACGGCCATGTCGTAGAGGGTCGAGACCGCATCCAGGGGTTTGCCCAGTTCGGGCCAGATGGCCCCGGCGGCGTGGAATATGCTGATTAACAACTCCTGGTGGGTGATGCGGTGGTCAGGGTGCAGATCGGCGCTGCTGGGCACGAACACGCGGTTGGGGCGGACCCGCCGCAGGTGCCAGGTCATGGCGTTCTGAAGGCCCATGTAGCCTTCGATGGCCGCCGTTTCTCCCGGCCGGGCGGCACGGCGGCCCTGGAGGTCGTACAGGCTGCCGTCCGGGTAGCCGATGTACTGCACCTGTGGGGCGGGCACGCCCAGCATCTCGAATGATTTGTAGGTTTCGTGGCATCGTATGGGCACGATGGTGTGGCGTTCCTGTGGCGAGCAATAGCCCATGCGCCCGTCAGTGACGATTATCACCTCAACGCGCACGCCCGCCTGGACGGCGGCATCGATCCACATGCCACCACCGATGGCCACATCGTCATCGTGGGGCGAAACAAGAAGCCATCGTTCCTTAGCGGCATCCTGGAATCCCAATAACTCATCTAGCCGATCGGTGCGGGTTTTCACATCGTCCCGGATCCGCGTGAAATTAAACTGACTCATGGAGGAAGGCCGCCTTTCTCATTGGTTATTGAAGTTTCCCCGTCCAACCCAGAAGCTGGCGGAAGAACTGGGTATAGAGGTTACCCACCTCGACTTCGTCGGCATCGGGAGCTTTTGCCGTCACCCTTGCGTGGCCCCAGTCCACCAGTCCGCCCACCCAGTGCGGGGCGGCATCCGTGGCCAAGGCCGCCACGCGTCCGGCCCCATGCATGCCGGCCACCAGCAGCGCCTGGCGGTCGCGGGCCTCGAACGCCGTCGCGTTGCCGGACCGCCGGACGGCGTAGCGTTCCACTTCCAGCAGTACCTGTGCCTGGGGCTTGGCGGTTACCGCGTTGAATCCGCCGATGGTCGGGGGCCTGTCGTTCCATGGCAGGCCCGCCGTTATGGGGTGTTCGGCCTTCAGAACCACCAGGGCCGGCTGGTCGCAGTTGATTCGATCATCCTGGGCCGCGATCTCCACTGGCAGGATTTTGCCCAAGGCGGCCTTGTCCCAGTTGCCGCCGGAGCCATGGAATGATTCCCACCCGCCGATCATCAGCAAGCCGGCCCCGCGCTGCACGGCGGCGGCGATTTGCCACTGGAGATCGTCGGCGAGCATCCGGGCCGAATAGTCACTGATGATAAACAGGCTACGCAGCGGTTCGATCAGGGCCCGCGTGGCCCGCTGGTCGCTGGGCATATAATCGAAGGCCCATCCGCTATGGACCATCAAGCCTGCCAGGTAGGCCGCCGCGCCATTGAGAGAGGAATCGCCGAAGTAGAGTATTTGCTTGTTCATGGGTGTGATGCGGCGGGATGTTTATATTGGGCGACTAGCCGCCGGTCAATATCGCCCCGCCGCCAAGGCGTTACGCCACCTTATAGCCGTCCGCTCCGATCCGGCGGCGCGGACCTGGCAATAAAAATCGGTGGCGTCGCCGTAGGCTGCCATGACCTGCGGCAGCACCCGCGGCGTGTCGTATAGTTCGCGGGCGCGCTGATGGGCCGCCAAGCCGTAACGCTGCGACAGGGCGCGGTTGCCAAGAAGCGTGGCTAGCGCGCCGATCATCGTCTCGGGATCGGCGGCCGGGACGATCAGGCCGCTGCCCTGGTGTTCGATCAGTTCCGGCAAGGCTCCGACGGAGGTGGCGATAATCGGCCGGGCCATGGCCATTGCCTCCAGAGCCGAGTAGGAGAAGCTCTCGAAACCCCTGCTGGCGATGATGGCGACCCGGGCCTCGCCCAGACAGGCGGCGACGCGGTCCAGCGGCAGTATGCCCGTGAATTCGATGCGGCGGCGTACCTGAGCCTGGGGTACAAGACGATGGAGGACTTGCGCGAAGGTCTCTATTCCGGGCCAGCGATCGGGCCCGACCAGCCGCAGCCGTGCCCGTGGATACCTGGCGGCAATTGTCGCGAAGGCGCGGACGAGCGTGTCTTGTCCCTTGAGCGGCTCGATGCGGCCGACGCAGACGATGAGCGGAGAGTCTTCATCGGTCGGCAAGGGTTCGGGCGCGGCGGGCACATCCATGAAGTTGGGTATGATCACCGGCTGGCGGCGCATCTGCCATGAGTGTGCCACCATCCGCCGCATGGCCATACTGGGCACGGTGAGTGCGTCGGCGTATCGCGCGACGGTGAGACGCTCCAGTTTGGACAGGGCCCGGTTGAGCGGATTGAAAGGGAAACGATTGATGCGGGCGAATAATTCCCAGGGGCAGTGCATGCGCACCACGATCGGCCAGGCGTGGATGCGCCCGGCCATCCAACCGTTGGCGGCGTGCTCGGGAACCTCGATCAGATCCAGAGGGCGGCTGGCGTGCAGTTCCTCGATGACCTTTCGTGAAGCCAGATCCCACTTAATCCAGTGCCAGATGGCCGGGTGCATCCATCCCATGAGCGGGGCTAACGCCTGCCAATAGACCCAGCGCAAGGTGCGATTGGCCGAAGTCGGCTCGTAACGCGCCGCCACGCGGTGCAGGGTGACGTTTGCCTGTTCAAGAGGCGCGCTTCCGGAAGGACCGGCCACCACATGCACTTCGTGGCCCGCGTTGCCCAGGGCCCCGGCCAGGCGGAACATGTACGTGCCGACGCCTCCCAGTCCCTGCTGGGGCGGATATTCATAGGAAATCAGGCCGATTCTCATGCAATGGCATTCTACACCCGGACGCTGTCACATTACATTAAGCAAGAAAAATTAAGACAAAGCGTAGCCACGGATTACACAGATGAACACCGATGGCTGCGTACAGTTTTAGCGCCTTGGCCTGACTAATACAGGGGCATCGAAGTAGGAACACGGAATGTTTTTCCGGCGTGTGCAAAACGGTCCAGCCGGTCTATAATTAGCTACCAAGTGCAACCATTATGAAGATTCTTCTAGCCAATCCCCGCGGTTTCTGTGCCGGCGTCAACATGGCGATCGATTGCATCGATCAGGTGCTGCGCGTCAAGGGTCCACCCATCTACGTTTTCCACGAGATCGTCCATAATCGCCACGTCGTCGCCAGCTTTGAGCGGCGCGGCGTCACCTTCGTCGACGATATCGCCAAGGTTCCCATGGGCGCCGTGATCGTTTACAGCGCTCACGGCATTTCTCCGGATATCCGCCGTATGGCCAGGCAACGCCGTCTGGTCGAAGTGGATGCCACCTGTCCGCTGGTGACCAAGGTTCACCTGGAGGTGCTGCGCTTCGCCAGGGAGGGATATACGATAATTTTTGTCGGCCATCGCAATCACGATGAGGCTGTTGGCACGGTCGGCGAAGCCCCCGATCAAATCCTGATCGTTGAATCCGCAAAGGAGGTCGACGCCCTGGAAGTTCCCGATACCGACAGGTTGGCATACGTGACCCAGACCACGCTGAGCGTCGCCGATGCCTCGGGCATCGTTGACGCCCTGTGCAAACGGTTCCCGAATATTAAGTCCCCGGCCAAGGATGACATCTGTTATGCCACCACCAACAGACAGATGGCCGTGACCAGCCTCTGTCATGAGGCCCAGGTCGTTCTGGTCGTGGGGAGCAATAACAGCTCCAATTCCCGGCGCCTGGTGGAAACGGCGTTAGCCGTCGGCGTTCCCGCCTACCTGATTGATGATCAAACGGAAATGAATCCCGTCTGGCTGGAGGGCAAGGAGACGGTTCTGGTAACCGCCGGGGCTTCGGCGCCGGATCACCTAGTCGATGGCCTGGTGGAGCGTCTCCAGAGCCAGTTCAATGCTCAGGTCGAAACCCGTACCCTGGTGCAAGAGGACGTTTCCTTCAACCTGCCGCGCTCTCTGAAGAGCCTGACGGTGGTTGGCCAGGCTTGACCCGTGCGCACCACAAAACAGCGCACGATCGGAAGACGCGTCCGTGGACGGAGGCGGCGATTAGGTGGATATAGGCATTAAGTATGGGCGAGATGTTCAGCGAGCTTGTTCGATACCGCGGTTTGCTGGCCATGCTGGCCTGGCGCGATATCCGCGTTCGCTATAAACAGTCGCTGCTGGGCATTGGCTGGGCTTTCATCATGCCCCTGATGCAGACGGCGGTGATGTTCGTGATTTTTCAGTTCGGCGTGATGAAGGTGACCCGGGCCGATACGCGCGACATGCCGTACCTGCTGTTCGTGCTCAGCGGCGTGATTCTCTGGACGCTATTCAACGCCACACTGGCTTCGACCGTCGAGAGCTTGACGCGCAACAGCCGGCTGGTGACCAAGATCTACTTCCCCCGCGAGGTTTTTCCCCTGGCCACGGTCGCCGGGTCCCTGGTGGATTTCGCGATTGCCCAGTGCGTCTTTATTCCCATCTACGCCTGGTACGCCTCCATGCGCGGGCAGGTCCATGCCGGGCCCATGCTGTTGCTGCTTCCGGTAGTGCTGCTGGTGGAGGTGGCTTTCATTGCCGGCCTTTCCCTGATCCTCTCCATGGCCAATCTTTTTTACCGCGACGTGAAATACGTGATGACTTTCGCTCTCCAACTCTGGTTTTTCGCCACCAACGTCGCCTATCCGATCGAGTTCCATTCGCACCCTGAACTGCAGCGCCTGCTGTACGCCAACCCCATGATCGCGATTCTGAATGCCTGGCGCGACTGTCTCATGGGCCGGGGTTTCCAGGCGGGCACGCTGGCGGGACTTGCCGTCAGCGCCGCGGTGGCGCTGGCCGTGCTGCTGAGCGGCTGGTGGGTCTTCCACAAGGCAGAATTCAAGTTCGCCGAGTATGTATGATGCCCGGCCAACCTCGGGAAGTAGCCGTATTTGAGGATACATGAACGAGCCGGTGATTGAATTCGAGCATATCTATAAAAAGTTCGCCCGCGGCGAGCAGCACAATACCCTGCGCGACTTGATTCCGGCTGTGGCCAAGCGGGTGTTGTCATTGGGCCGTGGTCCGGCGGACAAGACCGCCCTCAAGGGCCAGGAATTCTGGGCTGTTCAGGACGTTTCCTTCCGCCTGGGCCGGGGCCAGTCCATGGGGATCATCGGTCCCAATGGCTCGGGTAAAAGCACCAGTCTCAAGCTTCTCAGCGGCATTCTCCGGCCGGAACGGGGACGGTTCGCAGTCCGGGGCCGGCTCAGCGCCCTCATCGAGGTGGGGGCGGGTTTTCATCCCGACCTGACCGGCCGCGAAAATGTTTTCCTCAACGGCGCCATCCTGGGCATGACCCGCAGGGAGATCAGCGCCAAGTTCAACGACATCGTCGAATTCGCCGGCGTCGAGGAGTTCATCGACACCCCCGTCAAACGCTATAGCTCGGGCATGCAGGTCCGCCTGGGTTTTGCCGTCGCCGCCTTCATAGAACCCGACGTGCTCCTGGTCGATGAAGTGCTTTCCGTCGGCGATACCGAGTTCCGCAACCGCTGTCAGGGGCGCATGAACCGTCTGCTCAAGAACGGCGTCACCATGATCCTGGTCAGCCACAACCTCAGCGAGGTGCGCAGCCTCTGCCAGAGTTGCCTGATGCTCTACAAGGGACAGGCGGTCATGCATGGCGACACCGCCAAGGTGATCGAGGAATACCACCGCACCGTGGCCGAAAAAGTCAAAGTGGAGCAGGACAAGCAGGCCGTCCGCCAGCGCAGCGACTATCGCGATTCGCCGGTGACGCTGACCAGGGTGCAACTTTTCAATGAGCGCGGCGAGGTCGCCGAAGAATTCGGCAGCGGCCAGAGCATGACCGTGCGCATTCACTACCACGCCCGCCATCCTTTGGCCAAGCCGCAGTTTGCCGTCGAACTTCTCTGGGCCACCGATGATTATGTCGCCTCCGTTTTCAGCACTCGCCACGAGGGCGTCGATTTGGCGCCCATCGACGGGACCGGCTGGATCGATCTGAGAATAGGCGGTCTTCTCATCGAGCCGAATATCTATGCCTGGAACGTGCTGATTTCCGATGGCGCCACCAACACGGTTCTGGACGCCATCCCCAAGGTGCGCTGGGTCCTCAACGAACTCCTGCCGATCCCCGGCATTTTCGGCTTGCAGCACGATTGGGGCCGGCCCCAGGCCGCCCCGGTTGCCGTGGTGGTTTGATTGGATTCTAAGACAGAGCCTAAGGCGATATGCCCTTCGATCCCTCCAATCCGCGGCCGACCGTCTCCGTCGGCATACTGACCCGCAATGGTGGCAGGCTCTTTGGACAGGTGCTTGCCGCCCTGCGGACCCAGGAGACGCCCTGGCCATTCCATATTGTCGTGCTCGATTCGGCCAGCAAGGACGGAACCGACCGCGTCGCCGCCGATGCCGGCGCCAGGGTCATTGGCTATCGGCCCGCCAAATTTTTCTTTGGCACGGCCCGCGACACGCTCTTTGAGGCCTGCCCGGGGACCGTCGTCGTCACCATGAGCCAGGACGTGCTGCCGGCTGGTCCCCAATGGTTGGCGACGCTGGTCCAGCCCATACTCAGCGACAGTGCCGATGCCACCGTGGGTTCCCAGAAGGAACCGCCCGGAAGGTATGCTTTTTATTGGGATTATCACGGTTCCTGGCTGCGCTCGGTGCCGGTTCTTTTTGACCGGGCCCACGGCAACCTCGCCATCAGTTGCGCCGATCTGGCGTTGCGCCGTTCGGTATGGGAAAAGCTGCGTTTCGGCGACGTCGAGGCCATCGAAGACCGGGTGATGCAGGTCAAGCTGCACCGCGGTGGCTACCGGATGCAATATGTCCCCCAGGCCCTCAGCTATCACGGTCACGATTACACCTGGACGGAATTGTACAACCGCAACGGCAGTTTCGCCGTCGGCTGGGCCAGTCTGGGCTGGCCCTATACCTTGCGGCGGCTGCTGCGCGATCTGATCCAGCCCAGCCGCTACCGCATAGTTATCGACGCATTCATGAACCGCAAACTGGTTAGTTGGAAAGAATTCGTCTATCCGGTCTGGATGTGCGTTATCCAGTACCGCGCCGGCAGGAAAGGGCAGCGATCTTAGCATGCGCATCGGGTACATCATCTCCAGTTTTCCGGCCGGCAGCGAGACGTTCGTGGTGAATGACATCCGCGGCCTTGAGGCATTAGGCCACGAGGTGACGGCCCTGGCCCTGGGCGGAGCCGATCCAACCGTGGCTGGGAACCCCAACTATGCGATCAAGGGCAGGATCATACGGGTCAAGGGGTTGGGCTTGCCCCTGTGGCGCAAGGTTCAGAAGTTGACGGCGCGGCGTCGTCTGCGGCTTAAGTACGGTCAGTTGTTTGCGCAGGGCTACGATCGGCGTCCCGTGGGGATGAGCGATGAGCTTTGGACCGACCGCCTGACGTGGGATGCGGCCATCAACCAGATTGATGCCGGCAAATTCGACTTTCTCCACGTGCATTTCGCCATGCGTCAACTCCTGCTGGGCTACCACGCCGCGCGGCTGCTGGATATTCCCCTGAGTCTTACCATGGCCGCTCACGATATCTTTGTGAATCCGTTGGCCAGTTTGTTTCCGCAGACCCTTGGCCAGTGCGCCTTCATCGTGACGGTCAGCGACTACAACCGGCAGGAAATTCTCCGGCTTGCCCCCGCGCTTGACCCCACCCGGCTGCACGTGATGGCCAATGGGGTGGACGTTGATGCGTTCACGCCGGCATATCACGATCCCGGCCAGCCGTTCGCCTTCGCCTCCACCGGACGCCTGGTTGAGATAAAAGGCTTTCATGTGCTGGTAGAGGCGGCGGGAATCCTGGCCGCCAGGGGGCGGGATTTCGTGGTCCGCATCGTCGGTGAAGGGCCGCTCCGCCACTCGATGAGCAAGCGCATAGGCCAACTGGGGCTTGGCTCCCGGTTTGAGTTGCTGGGCCGGAAGGATGCCACGTTCCTGCGTGATTGGCTTCCGCGCCAGGACTGCTTCGTGCTGCCTTGCGTCATCGCCAAAGACGGTAATCGCGATGGCATGCCGGTGGCCTTGCGCGAGGGCATGGCCTGCGGGTTGCCGGCGCTTACGACCCGGCTCCTGGGCTTGCACGAGGCCGTCGTGCCGGGAACCGGCTTGCTGGTCGAAGCCGGCGATCCCCAAGCCTTGGCCATTGGCATGGAAGCGATTATGGACCTGTCGCCCGCCGAGCACCGGGCCATGGCCCAGGCGGCACGGCATAAAGCCCAGAGCGAATTTTCCCTCGTTTATCAGGTTGGTTGGCTGGAAACCTGGATGAAGCAGGAGATCCAACGCTGGGAAGCGCGAAGTTGTGATCATCCACTACCGGCGGTTCCTTCGCGGTTGCAACTGGGGTAAACGCCTATGGCAACGAAACTGGTCACCGCCATCATCCCGACATACAACCGCGCCCCCATGTTGGCGCGGGCCCTTCATAGCATCGCCGAACAGACCCATCGCCCCCTCGAGGCGATCGTCGTGGACGATGGGAGCGATGATGGCACCATTGAATCGATCCCCGGCCACGTCCAGACCCTGGCCTCAAGAGACATCGAACTGATATTCCTGCGGCAGGCCCACGGCGGGCCGGCGGCGGCGCGCAACATGGCCATTTCCCGCGCCCAAGGCTCGTTAATCTGTTTCCTGGACAGCGATGATATGTGGAAGCCCGCCTTTGTCGCCACGCTGGCCATGCTGATGGATCGTTATCCCGGCGCCGGCCTGGCCTTCGGCGGCTACCTGTACATGGACAAGCAGGAACGCGTGCTGGGGTGCAGAGCGACACGCTTAGCTCCCCAGCCGGTCCAGGGCCTGCTGAGGCGCCCCTTCGAGAGCATTATCCAGTATATGCCTTTTGGCACGCCTTGCGTGATGGTCCGCCGAGCCGTGCTGGACCAGGTTGGCATATTTGACACTGACTTTCTCATTGGCGAAGACTGGGATCTATGGTTCCGCATCTCCCGCGCTTTCGATTTTGCCTATACTCAGGAGGGCCTCAGTTGCTGCCGGCAGCACCCGCGCAAGATGGTGAAAGACAATTCGCGGGCCCTGGCGGATCGCGCCAAGCTCGATCTCAAATATCTTCCCGCCGTGGTTTCGCCTCCGGTCCGGGATTGTCTTCGTCGGCGGATTCGCAAGGAGATCCTTCTGCTGCGCGAACAGTTGCTGCGTGAAGGGCTGGATATCGGGGATTTTCGCTCTCTCTTGGAGCATGAACTGGCCCCGCGTACCATTCGCGCCAGATCAGGCGCCTTCATGAGCCGCCGCCCCCCCTGGATGGGCCGGTCCTACGCCATCCTGATCCGCACCCTGGGCAACCTCTGGCGCGGCGTCACGGGTTGAGCGTATTGGTTTCGAGGACCGAAGTCGGCCATCCGCGTTCTGCTTCCAGTGGTTATCGTTCACGGTTCAGCGTTGCTTTTTATGTTTTTCCCTGATCCTTCTTCTGCCTCCCTTGCCACCCGCCGCTTGCTGATGGTGGCCCACAGCAACTCCGCCCACACTGCGCGTTGGGCCGGCTACTTCCAGCATCTGGGCATGGTCGTCCGCGTCATCAGCCCCACCCCGGACGCGATCCCCGGCATCGACGTCATCCAGTTTCCTCCTGACCGGCGCTGGTATCATGCTCTCAAGGGTTTGCACCTGTATCTGGATTACCCTGCCTGGCGGTCGATCTTCCATGAATTTCACCCCGATATCACCCACGTCCATTACCCCGATGTTGGCGGTCGCAGCCGGTTTTACTTCAATGGCGTTCATCCACTAATAACATCTACATGGGGCAGCGAGGTGGTCGAGAGCCTGGAGTTTCCGCTATCGGCCAAACACAAGCAGGGGGTTCGCCGGATGTTACGGCGTTCGTCGGTGGTGACCGCGACCAGTCGGTTCCTGGCCCATTGGACGGCTCGGTACTGTCCGCCGGGAACGCCGATTCACATTATTCCCTTCGGCGTCGATTGCGATGTGTTTACTCCCGACCCTTCGCGGCGGCCCAAGGCGGACGGGCCGGTGCGTCTGGGCTTCTTCAAAAACCTGGAGCGGAAATACGGTCCGGAGGTGCTTATCGAGGCTTTTGCCCGTGTCGTTGGCAAGCACGCCAATGCTAAGCTGGTGATGTGTGGCAAGGGAGACATGGCCTCCGGCCTCAAGGCCAGAGCCCAGGAACTGGGTATGTCGGATAATGTCGAGTTCCCCGGCCGCCTGCCCCATGAGCAGGTCGTGACGGCGATGCATGCCTGCGACATCGTGGTGATGCCCAGCACCTGCCAGGAGAGTTTTGGCGTGGCCGCCTTGGAGGCTTCGGCCTGCCAAATCCCGGTTGTCGCCAGCCGGGTGGGGGGTGTGTGCGAGGCGGTGGTAGATGGCCAGACCGGGCTGCTCGTGCCATCGGCTAATGTTGAAGCCCTGGCTGACGCTTGTCTTAAACTCATTGGAGACCCTGACTTGCGTCAACGATTGGGTGTTGCCGGACGCCAGTTTGTACTCGATCATTACCAATGGCAGGCCAATGCCTCGCTGATGGCCAACCTCTATGTCCAGATACTGCACAAGACGCGCCCTCAATCGTCGAATATGATAGTGGCGTCTGAAGAAACATGACTAAGTTGCGTTCGCTCCTATTCCTGGCCTACTTTTTCCCGCCGCGTGGCGGGGCGGGGGTGCAACGTTCTGTCAAGTTTGCCAAGTACTTGCCTGAATTCGGCTGGAAACCGCTGTTGGTTGCTCACGGCGGGACGGCCGACAACGTCACCGCCGCAGTCGATCCCAGTCTGCTCGATGATTTATCGCCTGATGTCGTGGTACGCTACACGGCCCTGCTGGCCCGCGAACGCAAACGCTATTATCAGGCGCAGCACAAGTGGCGGCAGGCGCTTTTTGCGACCGATCCGATGGGTTGGTGGGCGGCGGCGGCGGTGCGGATGGGGATGGAACTTGCCGCCGAGCATAAGCCCTCGGCGATTCTGGTGACGATGTCGCCTTTCACGGCCGCGCGGGCGGGCATGCAACTGAAGCAGGCCTTGGGTTTGCCGTTGATCTTCGACTTGCGCGACCCGTGGGCTCTGGACGAAACGCGCATCTATGCTTCGCGCTGGCATGCCAGGCGCGACTGGAATGCGATGGGTCAGGCCATGGCCGCTGCCGATCTGGTGATCATGAACACTCCCGAGGCGGCCGCGGCGGCCACCGAGCAATTCGCCAAGTCCGGCGCCAGATCCGTCCTCGGCCTCAAGTCGCCGCCGCGCATCGTGGCCATCACCAACGGTTATGACGCCGAGGATTTCGCCAAGGCGGCCCTGCCGCCGGCCCCCAGGGACGTGCTGCGCATCGTCCACACCGGGATGTTTCACTCGGAATTGGCCGGTCTCTGGGACCGGGTTTATGCCCGCCAGGGGCTCCTCAATCGCCTGAAGTTCCCGCGGAGGCCCATTAATCTCTGGACGCGCACTCCGCGCTATCTTCTGGCGGCGATGGACCGCGTGGTCCGGGATGGGCGGATTCCGTTCAACAAGATGGAGTTGGTCCTGGTCGGGGAAATTTCCCGCGACGACATCGGGATGATCAACAGCGCTCCGGCGGCCAAGATGGTGCGCATGCTCGGTTACCGGCCCCATGCGGAATCCCTCGCCTGGGTGGAATCCGCCGACCTGCTGTTCCTGCCTCTGCATACGCCCTGCGACGGCGGTCCGGCCCTAGTGGTGCCCGGCAAGACCTATGAGTATCTCGGCAGCGGACGGCCCATCATGGCCATGGGTCCTTCGGGCGACATGCGCAAGTTCGTGCAGTCTACTCGCTGCGGCGTGGCCATAGCCGGCGACGATGTCGCCGGGGCGGCCGATGCTCTGGCCCGTTTCTACCAGGCCAAACTCGACGGAGCCAACATGATCGAACAGGACCGATCGATCTTCGCCGCCTTGGAGAGGAAGGCTCTTACCGGGCGGCTGGCCGCCGAACTCGATCGCCTGTCCGAACGCTCATGACTCCCGATCAACCCATAACCATGGCCCTGGCGATACTCGGAGCGATCCTGAGCATCGCCCTGCCCTCGCGCTACGCGCTGATTCCGCTGGTACTGTCGATGTTCCTCTACCCATCGACCATCAACATCCCGCCGGACACGATGCAGTTCAATCTCTCGCGGGTGATCGTCATTGTGCTGCTAGCCCGCTGCCTTATAGCCACTTCCATCCGCGCGAAATTCAAGTGGGGCTGGGCCGACACCGGGGCCATGCTGTATTTCGGTGCCACCTCCCTGTCCGCGCTGCTCAATGCCAAAAACTCCGGGGAGGCCGTCAACAATCGCCTGGGGTTTTTCTTAAGCGCCATCGCCCCTTATTTTTGCGCCCGGCTTCTGGTGACCGACCGCGCGCGTCTCTATGGGTTGTTCAAGGTGATGTTGTGGTGCGCTGCCGGACTGGCCCTGGAAGGCCTCACCGAGATGCTCACCGGCGAAAACCCTTATGCCGAACTGGTGCGGTTCAGCCCGGTCTGGCAGACCTATGGGGGCTTCGCTATGAACACCCGCCTGTTTTTGGGCGCCATGTACACCCGGGCCACCGGCCCCTTTGTGCAGTGCATCATGTTCGGTTGGTTTTTCGCTCTGCTGATGGCTCCCATGACCAACCTGTTCTTCGAGAAAAAGAGCCTGACGCCCTGGGCCGGAGCGTGGTTGGCCCTGCCCGTGGGCATTATCACCTCGATCGCCGCCGGGCCCATGTCCATGGCCGTCGTCAGCCTGGTGTTGACCGGCTTGTTTCCTCTGCGCCGATTCTGGAAGGTCGGCGTTGCCTGCGTTCTGGTGGCGTGGATGGGGATCGCCATCGGCTCCAACCGCACCCCCATGGAGATCGCCGCCAACATGGGCTTCGATCAGAGCAGCGCCTGGTTCCGCGTGGGCCTTCTGCGCTACACGCTGGATCAGGGCGGGATGACCGGCCACTGGTTTGCCGGCTATGGGCTGGTGCCGCCGGAGTACGCTCATCACCACGACCTGTGCATTCACTGGGTTGCCCTGGCGGTGATTCACGGCTTGCTGGGGGTGATCGGCTTCCATGCCTTCGTGGCCGCGGTTTGCTGGCCGCTTTGGGTGGCCCGGCGCAAAGCCGTGAGCATCGCCGACCAGTGGCTGCTCTGGTCCTTCATGTCTACGGTCGTCGCCTCTATCCTCGCCCTGCAGCTCGTCTCCTTGTTTTCCGAGATGTACCACATTTACCTGATGTTCCTGGGCATTGTCGCCAACGCCCGCTTCTTCATCGGCCAATCCACACGCCAGATGTCCATCATGGCCCAGCGCAGCGGCCTGCCCGTGCTCCTGCGCTACACGCTCCAACCGGGCCAGAAGCTGGCCTTGGTGTCCCGGCCCGGCCCGTCCCAACCCCCTGCGGCCCCTCCGCCCATAGAACCCTTGGAAGATCGGCAAGCGTAGGTTCCGCCGCCTTCTCCTCGGCGCTGTAATCCACGCATTTATTTTCAACAAGAGAAGATTCTGGTCGCGGATGGTACTGATAACTCTGATTTTGATATAATCAAGCGTCAGTTACGGTCCGAGTGGCCGCTTGCCCAGGCGCAGACCATTTTATTGAAGGAGTTGTCCGCGTTTATGGGAAGATCGCGAATTGACATTCCCAAGGCGAAAATCGCCGAGTTCTGTCGGCGCAACCATATTCGCCGGCTGGCCTTGTTCGGTTCCGTTCTGCGCGACGATTTTGGTCCAGGCAGCGATGTCGATGTGCTGGTGGAGTTCGAGTCTGCCGCCCGGGTAGGTCTGCTGCGCCTGGCCGGCATGGAGCTTGAGCTCGGAGAAGTCCTCGGACGAAAGGTGGACCTGAACACTCCTGGTTTTCTCAGCGATTACTTCCGCGACCAGGTGCTGGCCGAGAAGGAGGTGCAATATGACGCAGCATGACGATGTCATCCGCCTGCGGCACATGTTGGACCATGCCCTGGAGGCGGTCGAAATGGCGCGCGGTCGGCAACGGGAGGATCTGGAACGGGATCGGATGTTGCAACTGGCTCTGGTGTGGCTGGTGGAGGTTGTGGGTGAGGCGGCGGTGCGGGTCCGTCCCGAGACACAAAAGCGTTTTCCGTCGATTCCCTGGCGGCAGGTAGATGGAATGCGGAACCGGCTGATCCACGGCTACGACAAGGTGGACCTGGCCATTCTCTGGGATACGACTCAGGATGATCTACCGGTCCTCATTCTCCAGTTGCGCGAAGCATTAAAGGACCCGGGGTAATCCTGCAGAAAGGGAAAAGATTGGCGCGCAGAATGGGGCCCAATAGATTCTATAGCCTGTCTGACCATGAAAGGTATAGATTCACAACTTCCGCAAGACTTGCGCACCGAGCGTGGGCTAACTCGGCGTATGCCTCACCAGGCTGGCTGACCTCGGCGCCGATTCTGACGTTGACCGCGGGAACGAGCAGTCTATCCAAGCAGGGGCACACTCCAGCAGTCCTAGAATAAATTGGCGCATGAGCTTAGATTCCAAGTCTACCTTGCGGGCCGTAATGGCTGCGAACCATGACTTGCCGTCATCCTCACACAGCAGATATACATAAGCGTC
>Ga0316232_1000677_pt1 | contig 49655 bp, 59 predicted proteins | sample TBHtaG_FD_206006 | JGI IMG/M metagenome (GOLD analysis project Ga0316232, IMG submission 206006) | Freshwater microbial communities from Trout Bog Lake, Wisconsin, USA - TBH18025_13 | ecosystem: Environmental > Aquatic > Freshwater > Lake > Hypolimnion/Profundal zone | place: USA: Wisconsin...
GTCTATTCGCGGCACCTACATATAGTGCTATTGAGATTGTTCAAGGGTTGGGACGTTGTCCTCGTCTTACGTCCTTGAGTAACACAGAACAGTTTCTTATTTTCTATAACGGCACTATCGAGAATGACGTTGCTCGTATCGTCAGTAAGAAGTTAAGATGTTTATCAAAGGTTGTTAAGACACGTGAAAAATGGTCTGACATTATTACTGATGGTAAGGCAAAAATTACTGACCATCTTATTGATTTGCCTGACGATGTTGAAGGTGACAATCCGCTGGAAGGTGAGAGCAACGCAAGCGAGGAAGAATAATAACTTATGGCAACTCCTTTTTACGAACCAATGTTGGCTTGCGCTCTGCTTGATTCAGACACAGAACACAATGACACCACAGTCTTTGAAGCAATGTCTCGTTGCATCTTTCCTGTTTGGGCTACTCTCAAACTGGATGGTGTGCTAGGGTTGCGACTTGACCACACACTCAAGTCACGCACTCGCAAGTTAATTCCTAATGAGATAGTGCGTAATCGTTCTGTTATTATGCCGGGCGGAACACAATGCGAAATCTATACACCGGAATTAGACTTCAATACTATATCTGGCATTGTTCGAACTAAAATAAATCCTAACAAAGTCCTGTCAGAGAAACTAGAATTTCATATACTGGATAACTTCGCCAATATGGATTGGCCATACTGTCAGCGTATAGGCTGTATCAATAGCTTCATGCTTGATATGCCAAACTACGTTAAGTTTCAGATACCAGTGGAGTGTGCTGATGCAACCGCTTTATTTAAGCTGTGGCAGAAATATGATTCAGAAAATGGTGAAGGTATCTGTTGGCGTCCTGTTCGTTCGCGTTACAAACAAGGCCGGCCAACTTGGAATGAACAACTGTTATTCAAGTATGCACGTTTCGTTTACGAGGAAGGAACGGTTGTAGGATTTGAAGAGCAATTGGAGAATACCAATCCTGACAACTATAATGCTGTCGGGAAGATGCATCGTTCCAAAGACCAGAGTGGGATGGTTCCGAAGAATACTCTTGGTGCTCTTTGGTTACGTCAAGAAGGCAAGCTAGACTTTAAAGTTTCTTCTGGATTTTCTGCTGCACAAGCAAAAGAGATTTGGCTTAATCAGTCAAAGTATATGGGCAAGTTGGCTCGATACAAAAGTAAACCACACGGTCGTCTAAATAAACCACGTTCGCCAGTCTTCGATGGTTGGCGAGAGAAAGGATACTAATGAAAGAACACACCATCATTATTGAATTAACAGTTCAAACTAATGACCAAGTTTCCACTCAAGAAGTTGTAAATCATTTCTGGACTGCTCAGCCAGCAGTTGTTGATAGTGGCGCAGAACAATGGTTAGTAGAAACACAGATAGTAAAAGAGAAATCTCGCCATGAACATCCTTAACGACAGACAAATCCCGTCAGAAGACTTTGAGTTAGAAGCAAGGCGTCTTCAACACCAACTGGAAGACATTAACCCACAACCAATACAACCAGAAGACAAGATAGCTAAACAAGAAAACCGTTCTGTTAAAGCAATGGAATGGGGAGGAATAAATTATCCATGATAAATAATCACGTTGTCATTGACCTAAGCAAGGTTCAAGAAGGTTGGTTCTATTACCGCAATCAGTATAACCAAACAAGTCGTCTGAAACCAAAGTTCTCTGTGCATGGTCTAAAACATAATCCAGATGACCTTCACGCTAACTTAAGACAGACGCTTAAAGAATATGCTGACTCATTGAAACTTACTGATGTCTGGATACCAGAAGTTAGGTTTCGTTTGGCAGCAAACCATGACAGAATATTCACAGGTAGTAAGGCAGTAACTATGTGGGGAGAGTGGAACAAAAGAATCTTTAAACCCAAGAAGAAATAATATCTATGTTAATGACCCAACCAGATTATCGAGACAAGTCAGCCAAGCCAGTAGTCCCTGCAAAAGAACCACCAAAAATTCCTTCACTAGAACAGCTTAAAGCTTTGGTAGAAGGTGGTGGTGATAGTATCGTGTTGCAGATTATTGAACAGCACAAGCTTCCTTACAAGATTCAGAATGGTAAGTTGATAGATGCCCTTGAAGGAACAGAGTTACAGCTAAGCAGGTTCGTTACTGTTGACCCTGTTTGTCTTGGCATGAAACCACTTATCCAGAAGTTAGCCAAGTGTCAGGACGAAATACTAATTACAGGTGAGACAGGCACCGGCAAAGAGATTATCGCGAGAGCAATGATTGGCGACCGGAAAGGTAACTTTGTTGCCATCAACTGCGCTGGCCTTCCAGCCGAACTAATCGAGTCAGAACTATTTGGTCATGAACGCGGTGCCTTTACTGGTGCAGAATCAGCGAAGCAAGGTTTGATGGCAGTAGCGCGTGATGGTGTTTGTTTCCTTGACGAGATAGGTGAACTACCATTACAGGTTCAAGGTAAGTTATTGCGTGCTTTGCAGGAAAAGAAAATCCGGCGTGTGGGCGCAAACAAAGAGGAAGATATAAATTGTAAGTTTGTTTGTGCCACACATCGCTCTATCAAGAAGATGGTTTCAGAGCAGAAGTTTCGTGAAGATTTGTATGCACGTATCTCTGTCTTTGAGCTACATCTTCCTCCACTTCGCGAACGTGCCTGTGATATTGAACCAATTATCCTGTCCATGCCAGATGGTCTAAAGTTTCTTGAAGCGTTTAGACAAACAGACTACCGTTTAACAGACATAGACCTGTCTCTTAACGTGCGTAGTCTTCAACGTATTGTGCGAAGGTTTGCAGTTCTTGGAGAGATTATACTTAAATAGTATAACAGTTTATACAACTAAAAAGTTGGCACGATTCTTGCTATATAATATGGCTCAACTGCGGTAACAACAATAACTCAACTATTAAATAACATGGCTGACGCTCCTGCTCCTACTCCTGCTCCTAAACCCATTTCTAACAAAGAAGCTATTGATAAAATCAATGCGCTTTCTGCTGATTGGATTACTCGGTTTAGCGGCAAAACTAACTACAATCCGCATCTGTCTGTCAAGACATTGCTTGAGCCTTTGGCTAATGCAATCATGAAGTCTCCGGCTGATGCTGCCGTTGTTCCTCAAATTCTTGAGAAACTTAATGCACTTCCTGCTGACCCGCCCTGTGTTAATCTCAACTGGCAACCGGAACAGACTGGTGCTGCCCGTGACATTCGTGCTACTGCTGCGGCTGTTGGTGCGAAGAACGCTCAACAGCAAGGTTAATTTGTCAGCAATGGGCAGGGACGTGCGAGTTCCTGTGCTTTCCAAGAGTGATGCTGCTGCTGACAGGGCTATGGGGATGGCCTAGATAAAGCACTTCATTCCTTCGCACCTGCGGTCAGTTTCAGTTTACTTGTTTGTTTTCTGAACTGACCGCTTCAATTTCTGGCATGGTTGATGATAATGTGTGCGTCAACTACGAAGTTGCCAAGAGAGCCATCGGTGAAGATTGAGTGCCTCCTTTGTGAGACTAACTCTCCTTCGGGTAACTGATGGTAGAGTCTGCCCTTCGGTCGGGACTATAAATAACCGGAGCTTAAGTAGTAAGTTGAAAGTAACAGGACTACGAACGCAATAAGTTCGCTACCGTGATGCTGGTATAATGGTGCGTGTTCCCTCCTACGTTGCCATGAACCGAATCCACGCGCTTTATTTGTCAAGAGAAAGAAGTAACTTATTATGTCATTTGTATCAGAAAAAGAAAGCGCTGTAACTGCGTTCTTCAAAGACCCTTCTGTTGCTAAAGCAGTAACAGATATGGTTGTGCGGAAGAAACCGCTTAACTGGTCGCGTCGTTCTAACACAGCATACTACAAAGAACCGTATGCTTTAGCTCTCAAAGAAACTATTGATGAGATGTTGCGAACGCGTGAAGACCAGATTTATTTTTACAAAGATTTCCCGAATGTTTCGAAGACAACTTTGTATCTCAAAGTCAATATGTCTTTGCGCTACTTGCTGGACTTTCTTGACACTCCTGAAAAACTTTATGCTCGCTGGAATGAGATGGTCGTGATACGGCAGGAACGTGGTATTGGTGTTGCAATTCGATTCATTCCTTCTCTAAAGGATGGCATTGTTGCTGACTTCAAACCTAAAGCAGTTTTGCCAAAAGTAGAAGTTCCGAAGTGGAAACAAAGAATAGACGAATATCTTGAAGATGCCCGTGATACGAAACCTTTACACCTTGATAAATTGGCCCTAACGCCGACCGAGATTCAAGACATAAGAGACTCGCTTTCACAGCTTCGTGGACTCATGTTTGTTGTCAGAGCATTTGAGATAAAAATTGTAAAGACAAATGAACATTGAACAGCTTTTGGATTGCTCCGCTGCCGAGCTTGAGGCAATGACGGACGAGCAACTCTTGGAGCATTTCAAACCATACTTCAATGTTACTCGTCCAGAGTTTGCACCGAAGCCAAAGTCACCAACATTTAAGCCAACACCAGTAGTCCAGACAAAAGCATTTGGAGCTAAATTGGAACAGCTTAAAGCGATGGGACTAGACTTATCATATCTGAAAGATGCTGGTAAGAGAAAGAAATAAGAATGTCAAAAGTTATCCTCAACATTAACGCTTCATCCCTGCGTTCTTCTTCATGTTTGTTACATTGGTATCGAACCATTGTTCAAGGTTACTCTGAGAAAGTTTTTAACAATAAGATTGTATTTGGAATAGCTGGTCACGAATACCTAAAGCAAGCATATCGCACCGGCAATCTTATCGAAGCGCGTGATAAAGCTCTGGCTGTATTCGACCAACCGAAGTTCACGAAGGATACGAAGGACGAATACCAGAATGACCGTGGTTTCTTCAACTACGTTTGCTTTGACCTTTGGCAGAACTATGCTTCTGTTGACCCCACCTTCCAGCTATTTCTTACACCAGAAGGTTTGCCGGCAGTAGAACAAACTTTCTCGATATTGTTTTATGAAGATGATAATGTCATTGTTAATCTTTGTGGCACTATTGATAAGATTGGTAGAATCAAAGGTGGCGGTAATGCAATCGGTGACTGGAAGTTTACTAGCTTCTGGGACACCAAAGCATTTCTTTCTAACTTTGCAATGGCTTCCCAGTTGCGTTTTTATGTTCTTGCGCTTAAGCTTATGGCAAGACACTTCCCTAATTCACAGCTTGGTGAGATTGGTCGCGGCCCTCTTGGTGCTTTTATTGATGGTATTTTCTTGAAACCAAAAGTTAGCGAGATAGTCTATAAGCGTTCTGACGTATTTATTTTCAAGGATAATGAAATGAAATCCTTTGAGGATTCTCTCGTTCGCCGTATCAAGCAGTTCTCGCAAGCTATTGGTGACGGAACAGTGATGGTCAAGGAAGGTATTCTTATGAATACTTGCCAGCTTAAATTCCATCCTTGCTCTTTCTTTATTCCTTGTGCTGCTAACAATCCTGCCATCGAACAGTTGTTACTAGAACGAGAATTCAAACAGACAACCTATGACCCACTTCACAGGGATATTTTATGAAACTAACTGACCTAACTCTTGAAGAACGAAAGACTTGGAATAACAAGTATAAACGATTCCAACGTGCTTGGCTAAAGAAAAATAATCCTGAAGGCAAACCGTTTAAGACGCAACCAATCTTTGAGGCTTTCTGTAAAAAACATAACATTGAAGTATGATTATCATAGCCCTCTCTGGTAAGAAACGTTCTGGTAAGAATACAGTAGCAGCTTTGGCTGGCAAGTTGTTAAAGTTTTCTTCAAAAGAATATGCCTTTGCAACTGCGCTTAAACAAGAGGTTGCTAGAATTTGTGGAGTGACTGTTAAAGACATTGAAGCAGATAAAGAACTCTATCGTCCATTGCTACAATCATGGGCTGAATATCAGCGTAAAACTAAGGGTGAAGATTACTGGGTTCGTAAGGTTGCTTTACAGCTAAAGAATGAAACTGTTGATGCCGTGTTTATTACTGACCTTCGTTACAAAAACGAATACAATTTTTTGCGGATGTGTGGCGCTATTCTTGTGCGCGTGTCGCGTCCATCTGACTCGATTGACAAACATATATCAGAAGTTGACCTTGATGACGTTTACGAGTGGAGTTCAATAATTCTGAACACTGGCACACTTGACCATTTAGCTCATGATGTTCGTGAGCTTCTCCAAAAACTAAAACTACCAATCAAATGAGCCTATTCACACCAGATGGTGCGGTCAGTATTTCTGACCCATCCTATAACAAACAAATACGTGTTGCCTTGCAAGGTGCAGGTGGCACAGCTAAAACATGGGCATCGACTACGTTTCGTAACCCAATCTTTATCTCGTATGACCGTGGTCTTTCGGCACACATTGGCAAACCAATAGTAGAGATTCCGTTCTACGACAACAAGTATATCGAGAAGTTGTCACCACGTAAAGCTCCTGTCTATATTGACATTCGGACTAACGAACAGAAGCCTCGTCCTTTTGATAAGAAAGGTGCTCTTCTTAAATTCCTGTATGGTGATGCTACCAAGCTAACTAATGAACAGACATTAGTTCTCGACGGCAATACTGGTATTCAAGCCGCGTTTCATTCTTGCTATTGGACTGACCCTGCCATTGACAATAATGGTAAGGTTAAACCATTCGCGGAGTGGGGACGAAAGATTGATTATTATACCGAAATCATGATGTGCCTTAAGGCACTACAGTGTGATGTTGTGTTCATTTTCCATGAGTCGCCTGACCGTGATGATGAGGGTCGCCTCAACGGTAAAGTTCGTCCTCTCTTGTCTGGTGGATACGTTGATGAGATAAGCAAAGAGTTTACTGATTGGTTTCGTTGTCATGCTGTTACCAAACCAACTAAAGATGAAGAACAGAAGTTCATTGACAAATACCAGATTAACAAAGCCACTTTACTAGAATGGATGAAGTCAACTCCTGATGACCATCGTTCTATTTATCTGTGGCAAACATACGCTGACTCTTTCTGCATGGCAAAGACAGCACTTATTAACCCGCCAAAGTTTATACCTGCTAACTACGAATCGTATTGCAAGTATCAGCGTAAGGTATCATAATTTATCCTATCAGGATACAACGCCGCACAGTCGTTACCTGTGCAAACATAAACGCAAATGGCCACTCAGTCCTACCTGAGAAATCAAAATGAGTAAATGGAATATGAACCAACCGTGGCTGAAAGACAACTATATCGTTCGTATCGCCGAAGCGAAATTCGGTGCTTCGAAACGCACAGACAATCCAATGATTACATTGGACTTGGAAGTTGTCTTGCCGGAAACGGTTACAATCGGTGACGAAAGCGTTACCGTTGCAGGAACGCCCCTTAAGCACTATCTTGTGACCGGGGTTGTTGGTGACGAAGAAAAGACCAAAGACGCTCGTAAGCGCGCGATTGAGTTCTTCGACAAAGTGAAGTTCGACCATAGCAATATCAACTGGGATAATCCCGACTTGAGTGCTTTGTCGAACATGAACATCTGGACGCTTCTCTCGGCTAAGCCGAATGAGAAACGGAAAGACCCCACTCCTGCACAGAAGGCTGCTGGTGAATTGGGCGATGTGCTTGTTGACCCTATCACTGGTCAGAAGCAGGTTACTTATTACCCGCAGGTTGAGTCTGTCTATGGGCCGGCCCAAGTTGCCTAATACGTTTGGTTAACAATCCGCTGGCATACCGGAAGTAGAGTATGCCCACTCTTTTATTATGAAACAAGAATCGTATCCACAACAGTATCCACAACAGTATCCACAACAGTTGGGTGGTGCTCAATGTGCTGCTCAATGTAACTCTGTTGAACGTAAATCAGAACTTTGTCAAGTTTCAGAAAAACTTAATGAAGAAGTTTCTAAACTTGGTGAGTTGATTTCACAACTCCATTCTCGTCTTGAAACTGTTCTGAAGCCAGCAGCTCCAGAAGGAGAAAACTGTAAAGACGGGTCAGTGCCTATGACGGAGGCGGCTCGTCGAATTGAGCAATCAATTAACATTGTATTGCGACAACAACAATCAGTGGTATCACTGTTAACTCGACTGGAAGTATGACAATTAAACCTGTTCTAACTCTCGACCAGAACGACCTGAAACCATTCATTGACGAGTTTCGTAAAGTAATGAAGGTTAAGGAAGATGCTGTGTTCATGCTTGATAGTATCGTTCCAGTTGTGCTGCCAAATGAAACTGGCAAAAGTGACTGGTCAATCGAAATCAAAGGTCAGTTCGTCCAGCCTTCCTGAGTATGTTACGGAACAAACCTCGTCTTAAATACTGTGGTATCACGGTAGTTCTAGGCAACCCTAGTCGCTTCGACAAAGCAGCTTTGTTGACAGCCACAGGTGGTTGCTTGTTCAATGACTTGTGTTTGCGTCCAGAGTTCAACCAGATGCAATGCGATATTCGTTTAGCAGACGACCCTAGTCCTCTGTTGCCGGATACGCATTGCATCCTTTTGCTTGGTGAATCAGCTTGTCATAAATGGATACCGGCTTCACGTGGTAACTCAATAGGTGAAATCCGTGGGTCAGTATATTTCTATAACGGTATACCAGCAATTCCCACTTTCTTCCCACAAGACGCCTGCGACTTTAAGAACCTGGAAGTCAAACTAAACCCGCTGAATCCAGAGTATTCTCCTGATGCCGAGGACGAAGTTGAAGATACTGACGATTATGAATCCATCAAAAGACACGGTAAAACTTCTCGAAGGAATTTCGCTTTCTGGATTAAACAGGACTGTGCTAAAGTCAAAACTATTATCACCAACGGTGGTAAAGTTCCTGCCTCTGACATTCAGAAACCATCCTATCGGATATACCCAAATTCATCTGAGGTTATTGATATACTTTCCAGCACTAAGAATCAAACACTCTTCTTTGATATAGAAACTGATTATGAAGAACAAAATTTACAATGCTTCGCGTTCAGCTTTGACGGCGTTAATATTTATTCTGTTCCTATTCTTGATTATTTGTATCATCCTGCCTACAGTTCTTATCATCTCATTTTGCGAGCATTGGCGGTGGCTATTAGGGACAATTTGCTTATCGCTCATAACGGCGCTTGTTTTGATTTCTTTGTCCTCGCGCATAAGTATCATATCGCAGTTAATAAAACATATGATACGATGATAGCACAGCATCGTATTTACCCTGATGTTGAGAAATCTTTAGGTCATTGCGTCTCTCTTTGGACATGGGAGAACTTCCATAAAGATGAAGACTCTAAGGGTTATATGTCCCGCGAGCAGATGGAAGCTCGTTTGCGTTACTGTGGTAAAGATGTTTATACTTTAGCCCTAGTCTATAAAGCACAGCAAACCTATGCTAAAAAAGTTGTTGGTTTGTCTGACTCAATCTCATGTGCTATGGCTGCTATTAGGCCTTACCTTATTACTTCTCTCCAAGGTATCCAAGTCGCCAAGGAAAAAGTGATTGAGGCCGCGCGAGAAAATGACAGACTTATGATGCAATACGACCGCATTATTAAGTTACTTATTGGTGAGAAATCGATGGCGGCCATTAAGTCATCTATCAAAGGTAAAGCTGGAATGTTTGCTGGTTCTAACAGTCAATGCATTACTTACTTCCATGAGATGCTTGGTTATCCGGTTGTTGCTCGTTCTTCTAAAACAGAGAAGCCTTCTCTTGGCAAGAAAGCAATGTATAAACTGGCACTCAAATTTCCAGAGAATCCAGTCATTCAATTTGTTTTGGCTTACAGAACTATTGCGAAAGAATTTGGCACGTATAAGTTTATACCGTGGCGCAATGATGATGGAACTTTGGGCACTCATTCGTTACTTGAACAACCACCAGAACAACAGGAGTTTGTGGTATGACCATACATTTAACTGAAAATGTATCTAAAGAAATATCTCGTTTTATATGTGAGATTAACAGAAACCCAACTATCATCTATCTTGGAGATAGATATGTTAGAAGTCTTGAAGCAGAATTTGGATTTTTTAAATCATGCACTGTGCAGTTTATGGGCTTGATTGTCGTAAAAGTTTTTGACGAAAATTATTGCAGAGCTGGATTATGATAGAACTGCCTTACAGAATTACAAATGGTTGTTGTGAATACTACAAAGATAAGCTGATTTTTCTTTACGGTTATGACGTGATGGGCAAATCAATGGATGGTCAAGCAATGATTAAAGGTCATGAGAATACATTCCCGATTACGACAATGTATAAATTTTGTAATAGTGGTGCTCGTTATTTTACTGATGCTGACCATGCTTGCTTTGAGCATATTGATTCCTGCTTTGCAGCTATACCTAACGATGGCAGGTTAATTATACCGCTGCGCAAGATGGGAGAAGGCTGTTCTCGTCTGAAAGAACTGGCACCGAGAGTTCACATTTATCTTTATGAAAGACTTAAAGCAATTGGATACCCAGAAATCATTTGGCAATACGATTGGCAATAAACAATAATAAAACTATGAAAATAATTGAACCATCACATGAAATACTAACCCCTGTTGAAGGAGAAGCTGGACGCAATATGCTACGGTTAATTGAACGAGCAGCTAGAACTTGCTATAAATCAGAGGATGCTATTACTTGTGATAGCCATTCTGCTTTTGTTACAAAGATAGCTACAGTATTTAAGCATGTATCAGTCATAGAACATTGTTCCGTTACTGTTAAGTTTATTTGTGACCGTGGTGTTACACATGAAATTGTGAGACACAGGCTTGCTGCTTATTCACAAGAATCAACACGTTATTGTAATTATGCCAAGGATAAATTTGGCAATGAAATTACAGTTATTAGACCGTTCTTTTTTACTGATGAACAGCGTTATGGATTTTGGCAAAGAGCTATGAAAGAATGTGAAGATTTATATTTATCGTTACTCGGTGCAGGCGCTTCGGCACAAGAAGCTCGTTCAGTGTTGCCGAATAGTCTTAAAACTGAAATTGTTATGACAGCTAATCTTCGTGAGTGGCAACATATCTTTAGACTTCGCTGTTCGTCAAAAGCACATCCGCAAATGCAGCAGTTAATGAAACCTTTGTTTGCCGAGTTTCAGCAACATCTTCCTGAATTATTTGCTGATATTGTTCCGGTATGAGAAATTCAACTTGTTATAAACTTACCGGAACTAAGACCTTCAGATTAAGCAGTTCTAAAATACTCGGTAAATACGGAGGCAACCTTCAGAATATAGAAAAAAGCATGAGGGAAATATATGTCCCCGACGAAGGTAAGATTTTCGTGCAGACAGACCAAGCTGGTGCCGAGGCACTAATTGTTTCTTATCTGACACGTGCCGGTAACTATCGTGCTTTGTTTAACAATGGTATTAAACCACACACGTATATTTGTGTGCATCTGTTTGAGGACGTGTGGCCGCGAAAGATGCAAGAGCATAATTTCATACAATCGCGTGATGAATTAGACATTAAGAAAATCATAGCAACTCCGATTCCAGAGCTGAAAAAGAACCCACTTTGGAAGTCTTTAGACGGCTGCATTAAGTCCAGTGACGGCTGGCCTCTTACAGAACGCTATTACTATCTAGGTAAGCAAACAGAGCATTGTGTCGATAAAGAAACGATGCTACTAACACAATGTGGCTGGGTTACTGCCGAACAATATGATGGGAAAGAATCAATTGCTATCTACGATAATGGAATAATTAAATTTGAGCGACCATTAAAATGGAATCAGTTTGACTATGAAGGCGACATGATTCAATTTAATGGCGATGAAGTTAATCAATTAGTAACGCCTAATCATAAAGTTTTGTATGAAAGTAATGGTAAACAACATTATAATCAAGCAATAAATATCTTTAGAAATCAAAGATTAAACATCCCAACAAGCGGAGCGTATGTTGGTGGATTGACGAATTTAGAAAATTGGAGAGTTAAATTATTGGTGGCCATTCAAGCAGATGGACATTGGTGTAAGTCAGAGGAAGCTCATTCTTATGAAATGTTGCCAAAGGTTATTTTTAGATTAAAAAGACAAAGAAAAATAAAGCGATTATTAGAAATTTTACATGAAGGAAATTGTCGTTACAATTTAGCTAGTCACGCTCATGGTGTTACCTGCATAACTGTATTTGATTTAGAAGATACAGTAAAATATTTTGGACTGGTAAAACAATTTGATAGTTGGATTTTTACTTTATCAAAATCAAACCTTGAATTATTGGTTTCTGAGCTTCATCATTGGGATGGAACAAAAGAAAGCTCTACTTTGCACAAACGTGAAGCTTATTATTCCGCAATTAACAGAAATGCACATTATGTAAAATTGGCTTGTCACCTTGTTGGAAAACAGGGAACATTGAATTATAATTCAACTTCACAAATTTATTGTGTTGGCATAAATAACAGAAAAAATTCAATAGCTAATTTTAATACAAGAATAAAAGGATATTTTGGAAAAGTTTATTGTCCAACAGTTTCATCTGGCTATTTTATTATCAATAGAAAAGGTAAAATCTCTGTTACAGGTAATAGCAGTAACTACGATATTCAGCCGCCGACATTCCGAATGAATATTCTGGAAAAGTCTGGTGGTAAAATTGTAATCTCGAAAACCGATTCAGAACGGTTTATCTCTACCAAGCATAGACTTTATCCAGAGATAAAAGAAGATTTCCATATGTCGGTGCAAGCGCAGGTTAAACGTAACCGTGTGCTTTACAATTTGCATGGGCATCCTTATCAAATAACACAACCCTATTTTAAGGATTCTGACTGGAAGGAATACTACTCTTGGATTCCGCAAAGCACGGTTGGCGAGATAACAAATATTGCTTATGCACGTTTGCAAGAATTTATAGAACAAGAGAATTTGGCATGGGACTTGCTTGCTAATACACATGACTCGTATCTTTGTCAGTGTCCTATAACTGATGCGTTAGTCTGTGGTGCTAAGATGAAAGAGTTTATTGAGCAAGAGTTAGTTTCACCTTTTGATGGCACACACTTTAGGATGCGTTCTGAAACCTGTGCTGGTTTCAACTGGCGTCCGTTTCACCCTGAAAAGAATCCGATTGGATTAAAAGAGATTAACGTATGAGTAATACCTTCAAGTTTGTTAAGATAGAGCATAAGCTAGATATACCAATTTTTGAGTTTTTAACAAAAGAAGAAATTCATCCCATTGATGTTGATGGTTGGGACAAAGATAATTTACCAAAAATTGGTGATACAATTATTTACAAAAAAGGATTTTGGTTTGATGCAAAAGGTAGTATAATATGACAAATCATGAACGCTGGATGGCATATACAAGTGGGCTAGCCTCTCCTGAGAATTACATCCAATGGGGAATAATTTATGTAATAGCCGCCGCCTTGCAACGTCGTGTTTGGTGTCCACCGGAGCATCGTAGAGTATACCCAAATATCTATGTAACTCTTGTTGGCAAGCCGGGTATCGGTAAAGGTCAGGTTATCAGACCAGTTGCAGAACTTCTGTCAGCACACAAGCTGCAAGATGTTAAACAACCTATCATTGGTTCTACGCCGGAAGAACAGCAGTTGGCACAGATGATGCAGGAGGCAACTATTCAAGCTGCCAACAAGGAACAGAATTCTGGTTCCAAAGACCAAATCGCGGAACCAGCAAATGTGATTCCAATGGCTGCTGACGCGGTAACTTATGAAGCACTTGTCCAGTCAATGTCACGCTGCATACGTCGTATCAACTACACAGCTTACGATGAAGGTGCCAAACGAGAAGTTCTGAAAGCTTATTCCCATTCTTCACTTTGTTTTTGTCTGGAAGAAATAGCATCTTTATTTCGCAAGAATACAGAGTCATTGGTTAACTTTCTAATACAAGCTTACGATTGTGGTGAATCATACGAATACGTTACCAAGACTCAGGGTCGCGATAGAATACGTAGAGTATGCCTTAACTTTTTCGGAGGAACAAACCCAGATTTCATGCAGGATACTTTTGACGACAAACTATTATCTCAAGGTTATTCCTCTAGGACATTTTACATTTATGCAGCCCGTAATCGTAAGTCAGTGTTTTTTCTTCCTGAACTGACGGCGGAACAGAAAGAACATCGTAAGGTTCTAACAGACCACGTCAAGAAGCTAACAGAACTTTACGGGCAAGTTCAGGTTGACCAGACTACAATGAACTGGTTACAAGAATGGTGGTCAGACTACGAGAATGACCCGTCAAAAAGAGCCTCAAAATCTAACAAACTAGACGCCTATTATTCTCGCCGCAATATTCACACTATGAAGATTGCCATGGCTTTGCATTTTATGGAGTCTACAGAAATGTATATTCCTAGAGAGACATTTGAGAGAGCTATGGCATTTCTGGACAAGGAAGAAAAGACAATGCATCACGCTCTTGTCTTTGAGGGTAAGAATCCTTTGGCTTCTACTTCGCGTCTTGTGGAACTAGAGTTGACAAAAGGCCACAGAGAGTTTGTTGACCTGCTTGGCTTATTCTACGACCAAGTTAATAAAGCCCAGCTAGAAGAAATTTTATCAGCGTTGCAAGATTTAGGTAAAATTACAACGCGGACAGAAACGAATCCTGTAACGGAAGAAAAGACAGTTTACTATCAACTAATAAAGAGTAAGTAAGTCCTTATCTCATCGAAGGAATCATGGATTCCTTCATCTTGTTAATAGTATTCTGTCTCATGTAGTCAGCCACTCTTTGTTGTGCTGCTTCTGGCCCGATTGTCTTCACCAGATACTGATAGTATTTTGCATACTGTAAGGGCATATTTTCTGGCGAAGGCATTGTTTGATAACTGTTCTGCTTCAACGTGTTAAGTTGGTTCTTCAATATCTCTGGATTTCCTGCTGCTCTTTCTTGTGCTAGAGCAACCAAATCTGGAACTTCTTTTGCAGCTTCTCCAATATCAGTAGTCCTCTTGAAATTCTTCTGCTCCATATTCAAATACGGATTGTTAGAAGTCTCTGTTTGTTGGTCATAGGGCATACCTTCTGCCATCTTGAAACGACGCAAGTCTTGTTCCGAGGTATTGAGCTTATACTTGTAGTTCTCAGTTTGTGTGCTAACACCTTTATCACTCATCCAGTTGTCAGCAATACGAGCAGTTTGCACGTTCTCTTTCGCCAAGTCAATCATGGCTTGAGGAAAGATTTTCAAGAAGTTATCCGCAGTTGGGTTTTGCTGAAACGCACTAACAGCTTCGGTAATAGTTTTACCAATATTCGTGACAGCTTCATCTAACGGGAACGTGGCAGACTGTGGAATATTCTTGTAGGCAGTATCAAATGCCATCTTACCAAGAGAAGAACCAATTCCCATCATGCCAGTGAATGACGCCATCTGCATGAAGTTGTAGGCCAGCAAAGGAATATTACCTTCTAGTCCTTTGCTACTCTTTGCAATCTCTGTTAGAGATGGTATGTTGGATTTCTTGTCCATCATCTGCTGGCGCAGTTGCTGAATAACATAACCACCAACAGCAGCACCAAGCGTGGACATAAGTAACGGTTGAATGTTACCTTGCGTTGCAGGTTCCCAAACGTGTTTCATCCACTGGTTAGTCTGTGACACTGACCAACTTTGCAGCGACAAGAATGGCTTAATGATTGATTCTCTGGTCATGAATTCTGGCAGAGTCCGGTAATCATGTGCACCGTGAATCAATCCACCAAGAGAGCTAGCCATGCTCGCGATTTCTTCCTTACTATAAACCTTATCTTTTGACCAAGAAGGGTCAAGTTGCATTATCATCTTCTGTGACCACTTGTCTCCTTGCTTTGCACCTTCAATACGCAATGGCACAATTTGTTCTCCGAGTGCCTGAGCAAAAGTCTTCGATACTCTGTCAGTCCACTCTCTTCCATTTACCTTCCCAATAAGACTGGAGATAGCTTGCATCCTGTTAATAAAGGTGCTCTGTGAATCAGTAATATCTGCCAAGCTATTTAAGTCTCTTCTTTTGTAGCCATTCTGATAAATCTTCTCGGCTGCTTCACCCCAATTAGCTAGTGCTTTAGGATAAGCTGTTGCCAGTTCGGTAGCTTTGAGATACTGAAACGGATTAAAGATTGTTGACCAGCCAATATGAATGTTAGTCATTGGCCCTAACAAAGCAGAAGTGAATACTTTATTGAAGGCGCGAATCACGCCAGCATCATGGTCGAAAGGCTCGCCTTTGATTTGCTCAATAATGTTCTTAAATTCGTGGTAAACACCTTGTGAATTGTCAGGCTGTATTGCTTTGTTGACTTCTGGATTCTTCTCGACAAGATTGAACCAAGCTCTGTCAGTTGCAACCTTGTTAAAATACTTTGAGATAGTCTTGCCGTAATCCTTAACACGCAGTTCAGCAGGTAAACCAGCACCTTCCGTTAAACGGTTTGCACCGAAACGAGTAGCGTTAGGTTTACTGGAATCACCAGCAGCTTTAAGTGATTCTAGTTTGGCAATAGCGTTCGGGTTATTGACACCACCCCAATGTTCCAGAAGCATATTCTGGTAGCGTTTGTAGTCACCGGTATGGTTCAAGATGGCGTCGAGAACGTCAGGACGAAGAACGCTAGGATAGTAGAAAGGATTAACCTGTGCATCGCGCATGAAAGGTTTGCCTTTTGCGTCGAAGTCACGAACTTGCTGACCATCTTTAATCTGGTCAAGTTGCTTCTGCTTTAGAGCTTCTCTCGTAGCTTCATAAAGAGCTTTCTTTGCAGGACTATTCATCATGCTAGCATAACTCTTCTGGTCAAGGTCTTCTTTCATCAACCAGTTATGAACATAGTTCCGGTCAGCCACTGGCATTTTGTCAGCAAGTGTCAACAGTTTATTGCTATATTTGCCATAGAACTCGTCTCTGATTGTTGGAAATTTTTGGAATACATCCGCGACAGGTTTACCTTCCGGCCCAGACAAATGACGAGCTTTGTCAATGGCTGGCATTAGGTGCAGGAAATTGAACTTTTGTTCGGGAGTGATGCCTTCTTCTTTATCTTGATGCTTATTAAAGAGTGTAAAACTGTCACCACTGTCAAGTTTATGCCCTACTGCTTCTAACGGATACATACGACCAGTGACAGAGGTTTTAGGCGTGCCGTCAGCGTTCCTGAAGATGAGGTTGGAGCGTTCTACTTGGTCAGTCACTTCTGGCATCTCTCCACCAGTATCAGGTCTTTGTCTCTCACGTATTACTTTAGTTTCATACGCATTCTTATGCTCCCCAAGACTCACCTTCTCACCCTTACTCCCTGTGAGTTCTTCGGCTATCTTTGGGAGGATGGTGTCGTAGTTGAGACGCATGCCGGGTTCTTGATTTATTGGTGAGTGAGTCTTTTCTACCCACTTCATCCCTTGACTTAGCAGATAGTGTCCATATTGTGTATTTGGCCCTTCTCGGCTTTCGTGTATCTTACCGTTTTTATCTTGGTATCTGTTGATTTCATACCCCTGTGCATCATGCCTCTCCGTCATCATCGCCGTCTCTGCATCACTCACCATGATATGCGTCGCACCTTCTTTGCGTGCTTGTTCGATAGCGGCTTTGAGGATTAGGCGGTTGTAGTCACGGAGGAGGGAGTGGTTTTCTACTGCATCTTTGCCACCTAGCGTTTGAAGCACACCTACTCTATTATTGTCTTTAGCGTCTTGTTCCAGCTTTCTACGCTCCTGCCCCCACCTACTCTGTGCCTCGGCTATCACAGCTATCTTCTCGCCCTTCGGCCCAGTCTTATACTGTATCATCGCCCAGCCGAGAGTGTTGGGTAGGTTTTCGTGGAGGTCGTCGGGAGGCCACATTAGTCCCTTATCTTGTGTCTCTTTCCATCCACCTAGTTTATGTGCAGACCTCACATCATTAGCACTTAGTTCACCCTTTAGCGGTATCACCACATCCACCCTCTGCACATTCCTCCCACTCTTCGTCGTCGTCCACTCAGGCATTGGTTGAGTAGTGTCGAAAGCGGAGACAGTGGAGTAGTAGGAGGTTGCTTTTGGGCCACCACTTGTGTCCTCCATGCCTACTTGCTTAGCCAGTTCTAGGTAACGTTCAGCCTTAGCCTTCCATTCAGGTGTTTGGCGTAGCGTCCACAAGTTTCCACCTGAACGTCTAGCACCATTAGAGATGTAATCATGTAGTAGTTGGTTACTGTTTGGACGAGTTATAGCTTCGTCTATTTTAGTGCGCACAGATACTGGCTCATTATCATACCACTCATGCGTCATCCTATCATACTCCCTCTTCGCCTCACTCACCTTCCCTTCCATGCCATAAGTATGCACCTCCACCTTCGGTGTGTGTTCCTGCACCCACTGAGACGCATCTTGCTGGCTAACATTTCTTCCTCCGCCAAACTCTTTTTCAATACCAGCTTTTTGTAGAATATCCCACTCTACTGGCGAAAGATTATTTTTCAAGACACCAAGTAACTGGTTGCCGTTGAAAGCTTTACCACTATTCAACTGACCAGACTTTGGATTCTTGATTAGTTGTTGTGCTTTTGTGGTAAAAATTTCTTTTGACTGAATACCTTCTTCTTTGTCTTGATGCCGCAAGTCTTCTTTCGGAATATTCTTCTCAATCCAGCTCTTACTATCAAGCTGTGTTCCTTCCGGCATTGCATCCAACTTGGCGATATGTTCTGAGAACCTGTCGTCACCAAATCGTTCCTGCATACCTTCAAGCATGCCAGCAAGTTCACCGTTGGTTGTGTCAAACTTCTCGTTAATCTTGCTGGGAATTTCTTCAATTGGATTCTCTTTATGAGTAGTCTTTTGTTCTAGCTCAGCAGTTTCATTTCCTTCTGCGTGTTGTGCACCGGCAAGAACATCATGCTGTGTTCTGCCTTCACCCGCAGATTGGTCAAGAGAAGAAGTCTTCTTAAGAGTTTTCTGTTCTTCAAGCCATTCCTTGAAGAATTCTTGCGCCCTTCTTCCAGCCGATTGAGCAACCATGTCAGTTTTTGCAACAGCGTCAGGATGTTCAATATCAGCACCACGACGTTCAATACCACTTACGGCGTTAGAAGTTGGCACACGGCCAGCCTTCATATCAAGACCATCTTTAATCAAAGATTGCTGGACTTTTCCAACAATATCTTTGATAGTTTCTTCTGGCATAAACTTGCCAGACTTACCGGTTTCTTTGTTGGTAACATGGCTAGGTAAGCCAGCCCTTAACAACATACGAGAGAGCTTAGCTCTTACAACATTGTTAATAATCGGAACGTCAGAATCCTGTAAGTTAGCAGGAATACGGCGCGGTGGTGCATTACGAGGCGGAACATAGCCAGTCTCGTCAACAGGATAACTAAGAGGCGCACGACCAGCTTCACGTGCAGGAGCGCCATTACGAATGGTTTCCATTTCTTCACGCTGTTTAGTTCTTAGTTCACCCTGCTGTTGACGACGTTGTTCGTAAGTTAGTTTGCCACGGGTTACTTGGCCAGTTTTTAGTTCTTTGGTTGGCTTAGTAATACCTTCTTCACCTTCTTGATTCCTCTGCACCGCTTCATGCATCTTCTTGAACCAGCCCTTCTGCTCGTCTTTCTTTTGCGCTTCCTGTGTCACTCTACGATATTCTTCTTCCTCTTTACCAGTTCTGTTCAGCGGAACTTGATTGCCTTCTTTGTCAACTTCCTGATTCTTACTAACAGCACCAGTTCCAGCACCTTTCATTCCACCTTTCGGCAGTTCAGAAATACCATTAACTAGCTTGTAAGTATTGGCACGATATAGGTCGTCAACACTCGGCTCAGCACCATACTTAGCTTTCCAGAGAGATTTGGTGTCATTCCACCAACCTTTAAGTGGTGTTTCGTTGTGAGCGTTAATTAGTCTGCTAATAGCCTTGTAACCAAACTGCGTCGCCAAGTATTCTTCATGGTCAAATGGTTGTTTACCTGCTTTAACACGTTCAGCATTATAGGCATCAAACTCTGGTTTGGTTGCCAACAATAATTGCTGTTTAGCTCTGTCAGGCATCACGTCAAAAATGTGATGGAAGTTCTCATGAGCTTGCGTTCCAGCGTCAGCGTTCTTGGTAAAAATATCAGTGGTCTGTGTGCCAACATGAGCAGTTCCTTTGAAGGGAGCCTCACCTTCAATAGCAGTATCTTTGATACCATGAAGTGCACTAATCTCTTTAGCCCACGTGTTGAATAATTCAGGAGTAACTTTACTAACGTCAAGACCCATCGAATGAGCTTGTTCTTGAAGCATTTTGCCAGCTTCCGTTAGGATAGGTTGTCTGCCAGTCTCTTGAAACTTGTCCTGCTCATTCTTTGGTATTCCAGCTAACTCTTGTTCTTTCTGTCTCCCAGCCAAGTCAGCAGCGTTAGCAACTTCGTCCGTCGCAACAGCCTTGTTGTCTTTCGCAAAAGGAGAGAATGGAGTCTTGCCTTTAATCGTCTCTGGACGGGTAATGTTTGACCCGATACCAGACTGTTGAAGTTCTTGACCAAGTTGTCTTGTCTGGAGGTCTTTTTCATTCTGTAATTGCTCCTGAATTGTCTGGACAGCTTCTTCACCTTTAGCCCTAATGAAATCAGCCGCGCGTTGAGGATTGGCTGGAAGTGCAGTAACTCTCCTGCGAAGTTCTTCTTCAGCATTGCGTTGAGCAACCAGTTCTGGGTCATTGTTAACTCCGCCTTCTGCTTCCATTGCAGCCATCTGGCTTTCAGGAGTTTTGTCCATCCTATAAGTTGCCATTGCGTTGGCAGCTTTACCTTCCTTTGTGGTATCTTCTGTTCTAACATCTTGTTTAATAGGAATACCACCAATGGTGGTTTGAACATCTGGTAAAGTTGCAGGAGCAGGATTAACAGCGTCAGCGGCAGGAATACCAATTTGTTCTTGCTGTTGAGCAAGTAACATCTGACGAACTTTCTCTGGGTCAGAAAGAATACGCTGATGGTCAGAAAAACCAAGGTTACGACCAATAGCGTTAGGCTTGTTAAACAAGGCACCTTCGGCAGCGTTTTTCAGTAAGTCAGCAGGATTATAGTCACCTTCTGCCAGCGGTTGCGCAGCACCAATAACTGTGCCAGTTCCAACGTTTAGAAGATTGGCTAGTTCTTCAGGTGACTTTTCAAGACCAGTAACCACTTTACCGAGAGTCCCTCCCGCCCTAACAAGGTTAGAAGGAGAGGCATTAAATCCGCCTAAAGGCATTGCAGCAACTTCGCCTAACTCTGCTGCAACAGGATTTGCGGCTTGTGACTCTTGTAACTTCTTCTTGTATTCTTCTGGTTCAAGTGCAGTTTGAGCTGCACGAACACCCTTGGAAGCAGCATAAGCACTGCCAAGACCTACTAGAATATTAAGAGGAATACCAACAGGCGGATATGCGAGTGCAGGTTTAGCAAGCACGTTAAGTAGTGCCATACCACCAGCAGCACCAACACCACCAGCAGCCATTGAAGGAGCAGCATCAAGTGCAGAACGTCCAGCTGTTATGATAGGACTATCTTGTCCCTGCAAAGTTGGTGCAACTTGAACAGGAGAATCCTCAAAATCTTTATCAGTAACAATAGGTTTGTTTCCTAGAAGACTTTCTTGAGTTGGTTGCTGAATAGCAAGAGCAGACTTTGGAAGTATTTGTGTCCCATCTGGAGACATTTCATACTTCAAAGGGTCTAGTCCGTGTGCAGCAATAATCTGTGCTTGAACCTCTGGTGAGTCTGGCATATAGATTAGTAAGCAGGAGAAGAATCAAGTGTATTGACGATAGGCTGAGCTTGACGAACTGGGGTCAAAAGTTTATTAATTAACTGCGCATATGGATTAACACCGCCATTTATAGCAGCAATACCAGTTGGAACTGGATTAACTGTGGAAGGTATAACCTGCTGTTGGTTATCCGGCAAAGCGTCAGCATCCTGAATATTGTTATCCGGCATTGGATTAACTTGTGCCGCAGCAGCCGCTTTTGCTCTAATAGCATTAGCAGCATCTTGGTCAACAGGAATAGCAGCAGTTATACCAGCTCCTTGTCCAGCACCAGAAGTGGTGCGCTCAACATCACGCGCAGGAATAATCTGTCCATTCTGCATACCTTGACCAGTGCTAATTTTTTCAGCAGTAGTTGTCGGAAAACCAGCCTGTCCAGAACCTTTAAGAGTAATACCAGAGAATGGGTCATACTTAAAACCAGTTCCACCTTGAGGAAGTTCCATTTGATTCTGCTCAAGATATGGAGCAGCAGCACCATAGGTTTGACCAAGAGTAGCAGCTTTAGCAAATTGCGGATTAGAGAGAATATCTCCCTGTAAACCACCAGCTTTCTGTGCATTAGTTTCACCAATAGACTCAGAACCACTAGTTCCAGTAGCAGTAAGTTGTGAAGGTGTTAGCTGAACACCGTCTGGATTAGCCATTGTTCTGCCAGCAGCAGAAGCTGTATTTGCAGCTTGTGTTGCAGCCAACTGTTTGATACTATCGTGTGCAGCAGCAGAATGTGTTGCTTGGTCAGCAGCAGCTTTTGCAGCAATGATATCTTTCTCAGAACCAGTTGAAGCAGCAAGACGAGCCAAGTAGTCAGCTTGAGCTTTATCCTGCTGTGCTTTCTGGAAAGACATTTGCAAAGCAGTATCATTGGCTTTACCACCATTCAACAGTGCATCAACCATCGGATGTGCAACAGTAGCGTTACCATTAGCATCAAGTGTTATTTTATTACTGCCTAAGCCACGTCCAAGAAGACGCAAAGGAGAACCAATAACGCCGAGTAAACCACTACCTTCAGAAGTAGCTGCTGGCATGGGATTAACTTGTGCATTACCAACTTGTGAAGGCGTGACTCCTGCTGGACTTTGTGCCACAGAAGGTTGCGTAAAAGTTTGTGGCACAGCCAGTGAAGCAGCAGGTTGTTCTTGTCCTGCCTGAAAAGCAAGAGGACGTTGAAAGAAACGAGGTTGTGAAGCCATAATAAATTATTGTTTAGTTCAAAAGAAACTACCAATGGTTTTAGCAATATCACTTACACCGCTTAAACCACCTTTCGTCAAAAAGTTTACTCCGTTAGTTTGTGAAGTGTTTTCTTTGGAAGCATTTTCGGCAAGACCGCTATTGTAAGTGCTGGAAGAACCACCAACAACAGAACCAAGCGCACTACTAAGCGCACTTGTATTAGCACCACCAGAAGTATTGGTAGTTCCAGAGAACAATCCAGTAGCACCAGCAGCAGTATTAGTTGCTGTGTTAGCTCCACCAGTTGCAATGTTCCAGGCATTCATTCCGCCAACACCAGACTGAGAAGCCGGCAAGAAAGAAGTAGCCTGTCCAAGCGCAGAAGAAAGGTCATTTTTAGCCTGCTCCTGTCTATTGTAAACAGCATTACCATAGTTCATGGCATTAGCTGTTGTCTGAATAGCAGAAGGTGTATTGAAGGTGCCAGTTTGATTACCTTGCTGTGCAATAGATTGTCCTATTGCTGTTATTTCAGTAGGATTAAGTTGTCCAGAAAGACCAGCAACATCTGTGCTGAGAAGTGACGAAAGAGCATTACTCTCATTTGCTCTTGAAGTATAGAACTCTGGATTAGCAGTTTTGTCAGCGTTAATGGCAGCTTGCAGAGCACCTTGACCACCTGTTGAATTAGCTACTGCCGCATTAGCATTAGCCTGTCCTTGTTGAATTTGCTGGCCTGTCTGTAAACCAATCTGTGCAAGTTGTGGTGCATACTCGCCAAGAAGTTGTGTCAACAGTTGGTCATACTGTGGAGTAACCTGTTGTGCAGCAGCAAGATTAGCTTGTGCCGCTGGCATGATATTAGCATTACTAGCATCATTAAGAAGTTGTAAAAACTGTGGTGCATTGTCATAAGCTGCACCAAGCATTTCATTTACGTCTGTTCCAGGGCTTGCCATATAATTATATAGTTAAAAGCATTTTTAATGCCAATGTTGTTTAAGTTTGATTTCCTGCTAGGACTGCTGTTCTTTGTCCATCACTTGTTCCTTTGCTAATATCAGTAGTAACTAGACGAACTTTCATTAACGAAGCATCTGTATTCCATGTAATAGCATACCCAAGTTTAAAACCACGTGCTGTATTATTAAAGTTAAAAGTAATACGCTGTCCTTCTGATTCAACCAATGGTTGAATGTCTGGCAGGAGTTCATAGTCATCTACTGGATTAGCTTTAGAAAGTTCTTTTGAAAGAGTTGCTTTTTCTACACCATTACAGAACTCTGTGCAATAAACTTTACCGGCAGAAGAACCATCGCGAAAGACTAGGTCAATCTTCTGTGATTTTATTTCTGTAATTGGGCCAGCAGATGCTGCCACGTTTGCATAACTGGCAATACCGGAATAATATTGGTTAATACCAATAGTTGAATATGCCCGTGTAAACAGAAAGGGCTGCATTGGTGCAGAAGTAGGAGTGTAAAGTGTGTAAACATCATTGTTGTCTGTAATTGCATACAGCACAACTTCTGAAGTTAAATCAATGAGTGCTGTTTGAGTTATGTTACCGATATTAAACAAGTCGAGTGCTACCCACTTTCCGGCAATTGTGTCATACACAGCACACACTGTTCCACAAACTGTGTTTACGTTAAATATTGAGTAGTTATCAAACGAGAAAGCAACAGCTGAATCTTGTGTTAAGCCATTGAATAACTTTGATACCCCTTTTGAGAAAGCAGAATTGCGGCCTTCAAACTTTAGTGCTTGAACAGCATTGAAGTTACGAATACCTTCGCGCGTTACGAAAGCATAATCACCGTTAATCTCTACCAGCGCATACTGGTTTGTAATACCGGTTGCAATCGAGGCTGCTCTGGTAAACAAAGGTTCACCAAAAACAGTGCTGTTGTAGTTAAGAGTAATAGCATAGGTATTATTTTTAGTAGCGTAAATAAACGAGTCAGTTACATTGACAGGTTGTAGACAGGTAATGGGGTCATAGTCAAAAGCAAATGAAGTTGAGGGTGCACCATAATCTGCTTCAGTTCCAACAGTTGTAAGTGAACCACTATTAGGCCAACCAGCCGTGTTTACGTTTAGAGCAAAATTAAGAGGTTGTCCAGAGATAGATTGATAGACAGATTGCTGGTCAGGTGCAACAACAAATAACTTCTGGTTCATGAACATCATGAACAATCCGATAGGAACATATTCACCATTAGTCGGTGTCCAAGAAGCAAAAGCATTAAGTTGTCGTGACGAGAAACTTCTATTATTCTCGTTAAACGTTATGAGCCAAGGTTGATTAATACCATCCTGACAAACAATACCAGAAGGAGTTCCATTTGGTCTACTATTAGCACTAAGCAACATGTCATCGGTAATGTTGCCGGAAGTATTTAACTTGCGACTATAGTTACGTGATGAAACAGGAACAGCACAAGAATAAATATTTGGTGCAGTAGAACTCATTACAAAGTTGGGAACTTTAATCCACTGTTGTGAAGTATAAAGTTTATACCAAGCTGCACCAGCAACAAACATGATTACCGCGTTACCAATAGAGATAATTCCTTGCTTAAGGCCAACAGGAGCAGCAGCATCTTTTACCGGTGAAGCAACTGGCTGAACGTAACCATAGCGTGAACGACCATTGACAAGCCAGACATAACCAGATGTTGAAACTTGAACATCAGGAGATATTAAATCTAGCCCGTCAGAGAATGTATCCTGTTCGATAATCATAATAGTTTAGTAGTCACAAACGTCAGCCATATACATTCCGTAATCGTTGCCTGAAAGACGGTGACGACCTCTCGTGAAGATGCCATAATATTTATTACGACCCCAGTTTAACTTCTTGTGGATACCTTGTTCAGCACCATCTTTGACAGCTTTCAGAAGTTGTGTAGCTCTTCCAAGTTCGGCTGCAGCTTGCTGGTCTTTGCCACCCATTGCCAAGAAGTTAAGATGAAGTATCATGTGATACAAAGCTTCATCATAATCGTCACCACCAGCAAAACTATCAGTGTCACTGTAAGCTGGTTGAAAAGGAACCTTAAAAAGAACGTCAATGAAAGAGTCACCACCAACAGTATCACTGGCCGGCCAGAAGATTTGGCTAACATCAATGATTTTGTAACGTGTCTTCTGCTGGTTATTTAGCAGAACAGCCAACACGTTACCATTCATGTCCGACACAGTAATATTATTAACGCGATTCGAGAAAGAAGCAATGTTAAATATCTTCGGGCCAAACTGGTTTGTTGTTGTAACAGTTGTGCCAGACATTGTAATTGTTTCTTCAAGACTTTCTGCCGCGTTTGTCTGACCACGAATTTTAATAACTGCTGGAGTGCTTTCAACAGCAGAAGCAGTAAGAGTAAGTGGGCCGATTGTCTGTAAGTTAGTCTGAACCGGTGATTCACCAAGGTCACGCCAGTTCTTAATTTTGTAAAGAAGCGTGCTGTTAGTATAGCGCGGCACGTTCAATGATTGTAATGGAACAATCATTTCGGTAGTATGAACTCGAATACCACGAATCTCGCCAACATAAGCTGGCAGAGAGATAATAGAATCAGGAGGCACAACAAGTGTTACCTCACGAAACATTTTATTTGCTTCGAGTTCAGAGTGAAATATCCGTGAAGCAGCATTGTAATAATCTACAAGACTTTGACGGGATTGAACCAAATCAATTCCAGTGTCGGCTGCCGCTCTAGTTATTACGTTTAGCAACATAAGATTATACTCCGAGTTTGACGCGTTTGAACAGGAGATTCAAGAATGTTCCGCTAGTATTAACTATTGTGCCAGAACCAGTAGTAACACTAACAGAGATAGTTTGGTTACCAGACGCTTTCGGAATGGTAATAGTTTGCATTAAATGCAAGGCACCACAGTAACCAGCACCAGCATTATTAACAAATGTTTTTGGACTAACAAGTGTTCCAGAACCACCAACAACTACTGACATATATGCAGCGTATGTCGCACCAGCAGATGCAAAGTAAAATTGTCCAGAGAGAACAGCAAAAACTAGCCAAGTTCCGGGTGGAAGATTTATGCCAATATCAAGTGTTACAGCCTGTGCTGCACCACCATAAGACTGTGTGCCAGACGCAGACGTGTAATAAATGTCAGTTGCAGGGTCATACCAGACAGGAGTATTGACCGCAGCAACAACATCCACCTGCATTTTCTGTCCAAGAGAACCGGGTGTTAGATTAGCAACTAACTTTGCAGCAGCAGCATTAGTAGTAATAGCAGTAGTATTGGTGGCTATCTGCTGATTCATTCCACCAGTATTAAGCGTGGGGTCAGTAGAAGAACCAGAAATCTGCGTGTTAATACGACCAATCATTGTTTCATCGGCAACCTGAGCAGTTCCAATATTACCAACAGTGGTAGCAAGCGGAGTTCCACCAACAGGAATATTAACAACAGCACCATAAACTGCTGTAGCTAAAGCGTTAACATCTGTTGCATTAGCTTGTGTTCCAGCTTCCGCATTTGAAGCATTAACAACTGCTTGTGTAACCCAGCTGAGAAGTGTATCAGTATGCGTTCCTGTAACAGAACTAATGGCAGCAGAGATAGTCAGGAAAGCATTGGGGTCAATGACAACCCACTTTTTTAGTGTTGCATCATTGGTCTGATTATCATTCCACTGATAAAGTGTTCCAACAATACTTGTGTTGCCATAGGAACGTCTATTCCAGAGATAACGTTTCCATTTTGCATAACCAGCAACTGTCGGGTCTGGCACTTGTGGAACATTCAGAGCCGTGTCAGAACTATTGATGATAAGACCAATACCTTGAGCATCGTCAGCACCATCTGTATAGGGTGCAGACAAGTCAACAAGTTGATTATGCTCGGCAGCAGTTTGTGAGGCAAGACCGGTAAAGTCTACGCCATGAAGTAAGTCTTGAGTTGTAGCAGGTAATCCCATAAGTATTATAGTTAATTAGAGAGCCAAGGGCCAGCAGCATTTTGTGGTTCAACAATAGGTGGAACTCCGGTTGGAAAACCAGTTTTTAAAGTTGTGTAATCTACCGATTGAATTGGCATAATTGTAGGGCCAGAATCAGTTTCGTCTGTAGGAATATAAATCTGTCCTGTCTTAAAAAGAAAATCGGCAGTAACACCAACATTCGCTGCAACTTGATTCAGTTGCCAAAACTCAATAACAAAGTTACTTTTAATAACTTGGTTACTGTAAAATGGGTATGGTATCTTAGAACGTGATGTTGCGTTAAGTGTCTTCGAAAGCAAGTAACGATAGACAGTGTTACCAACACGATAACGCAGACAAATAGCAACATTATTTAGAATACCTTTAGCCGGGTCAAGAACAATATCAGTCGTGTTGATAATAGTGACAGGATAACCAATGGTATAGTTATACTGTCCGACGATTAGAGGAACAACAGGCGTAACTGCACCAATATAAGCTGGAGTAAAGTTAATCTTCGGAACAGCAATAGAAATAACTTTCGTCTCGACAGCATTTACTGGCGCGAAAACTGTGTCAATTTTCCTGTCAGTAAGGTTATCCTCACTGACAGGAGTAACAGTGAATGGCTTAATTAAATGTTGCCAGTCAAAGTATGACATAAGTATTAGTGCGTAATACTAACCGAACCATTGGTTGAATAGACCGCACCAGAAGTAGAGACAATATTCTGGTCATGTTGTAGAGCAGAAATGCCGGCTGTGCTGTTGGTTCCAGTGTTGCCATTAACACCAGTGGTTGAGTAGGTATTCTGCGCAATAGTCACAGCCGTATTTGCATTGGTTGTTGACGGCTGGACAATCTCATTATCCTTGATATCTCCTGCGGCAAGACTAACCATCAGAAAAGACATACCGCCAGAGAATGGAATAGGAACAGATGCAGAGGTTTTAAGACCGCTGACATGACTGTTATGAATAACCTGCGTTCCTGCGCAGCCACACAAAAGAATAACAGGAAGTGTGAGGAAGAATTTTTTCATAAATATTATTTAGAGAGGTCAGCAATTTCTTGTTTAATTTGGTCACGTTTTTCCCACAGTGAATGTGCAACAGAACCAAGCACAAGCAAGGCACCAGAAGCATCGGCAAGTTGGGACTGACTAAGAATACCACTGGTTACAATCGTCGCACCAGCCGCAGTTGCCAAGCGACGCAGCAACCAGCTACGCACAGTTGGACTTTTCAGTAGACTCATTAACATACTATCAGTTCTTTCTCTTTACCTCTGTGGTTATTTCTGCAAACGATATGTCAGAGGCATCATACCGTTTTGTTTGACCAAGAGGCTTACCGCCTTCTTCGACATTGATATTAAGCTTCCATTTAAGGGCATGCTCAACAGCAGTAATTGATTTTGAGTTTTCTGTTAGTGTTAAGTGGTCTTGATAACCAACCCATAGCAATGCTAATAACAAAACTGTATTGAGACTCTCCTTTCCATGTTTGCTAAGCTTCTCCATTGTTCCTCCTAGAAGTTTAAGTAAAAGGTCTGCGAACATAACAATTATATTAAAACGGTTTCCAAGTTGCAGTTGGTGTTCCGACAGTATAAGTTTCGCTGAAATATTCCCCCGATTGAAGTGGTAATGTTATGTCATTAGCAAGGCCACTGAATACCTGTGTGCCGTTGATTTTAACAACCGTTCCAGTAACACCTAGATTGTCAATAAAGACAAATATGGTTTTGCCAAACGTGTTTGTCCAATTCGCTGCCGACGCCGGAAACGTAATAGATGCTAAGGCTAAAGTGTTGCTGGCTAGTGAAGAAAACCCATTGGTGGCAGTTATCGAACCGCCCACAATCGCATTAGAACCGTAGTTGCAAAAGTCATTACCGACTTGAGGGTTCGAATTGTTTGCAATATGAAATCCTCCATCCAACCTTGTTTTCCAGCCACCAGAGGCACCAGCACCATCGGTTAAAATATTATAGCCTTGGCCAACTCCCAGGGGACTCGTGCCTGTTAAAGTCGTTAACTTTGTGGTTCCGCTATAAAAACTGCTGCTTCCATTTGTAAAACTAAAACCTCCTATTGTTCCGTTTCCAGTTGAACCAACACTAAAATTCGTCCCGTTCTGCACGTTGTAACCATTAGCCGTCAGTGTGCCTTTAAAATTCGCATTGCCCGTGCTGAAAAATTGAAAGGAGTTTGTGCCAATGCCGGCCACGCCAACCACTAAATCGCACTCACTTCCAGCTTGATAGTTGGATAGAATCACGAAGTTACCCGCGTTGGTTGAAAGTACAACAATGCCACCATAAATAGTTGAATTAGTTTTTTGTGCATATTGTCTATCCTCGTTATTATCCCATACAGCAACGGCATTAGAAGCCGCTAAAACTGTTTGGTTACTTACAGTGTTGACATAGGCGCTGGTAGCAAAACCGGCGTCGTTGTTCAGTTGTGAGTTATTTAAACCAGCGATAGTCGTTAAAAAACCTGAATCGTTAACAAATACCGAATTACCTTGGCCGTTCGTAGCTAAACCTAAATCATTCACAAACACGGACAATCCGCTGCCATTCGTGGCGATGGTGCTAAACGCTGGCAGATACGTTCCAGTTGAATCGTGAATGCCATATTCAGCAAACAAGTAGTTGTTCGGCACGGAGCCAATCGAAATAAACGCGCCGTTTGTCAGGTAGATACGTCCGCCGGTATTTATTCTTCCATTCGGGAAGATAAGCGGGTTGGCAACATTTCCAGAACTGGCTAAATTAAGCGTGTTTGACAAATTAACCGGCGTGGACTGGTTATTAGTCAGCGCATTGTTGATGTTGTTGGATTGTAGGTTTGAAGGAATCCATCCTCCACCAATAATATTTAACAATCCGCTTTGTGCTAAATTATAAGGTGTCAGTGGTTTGGTCTGGTTCAAACCATCAGCAACTTCTTGTGGTGTAGCTGTATAGGTATCAGTAGCATATTGACCATGTGCCACTTGATAACTAACCGCCAATAATGCAATTAAACGTTTCATTGATAAACAATAGTAATGGTGAAGTTGCTCCAACTAGAAACAGTATTGCGAGTTCCATGTGCTGTAACGCGAGCAGCAGAAACAGAAGTGTTCACAGAATCAAGTGTGATAGTAGTGCCACTAAACACTGTATCAAAATACGGTTGTGAATACGAAGCGTCTTGCACGTTCAGCAATGGCACAGATTCACCCGTAACCATGCCGCCATCATTACTAACGCAATTTAAAACACCAGCAATATACGTAGGTTTACTTCCATAACCATGTGTCCAAGAAGTAGTGCCACCTGTGAGAGTATTAAACGTATGAGTCAGGATAACTGCGTTAATACCATTGGTTCCGTTAGTTCCATTAGAACCAGCAGGGCCAGTTGCACCAGTATTTCCAGTATTTCCAGTATCACCTTTAGTGCCATTAACACCGTTCGTTCCGTTAATACCATTAGTCCCGTCCGCACCACGAGGAATAGCAAAAGCAAAAGTTAAATTACTACTTCCAACAACACTAACTGTCGCAGAAGAACCAGCAGAAAGTGTGCTAATGGTAGCAGTAGCAGAAGCAGGAAAGATATTAGTTGTATAGATAATATTAGTTCCACCTCCACCAATTGGGGAAAAATTCTGCGAAAAGCAGGAAAGTGTAAGAAGAAAAGATGAGAATAAAAGTGTCGTAAATTTCATATTGTGGAAAAAAGAGGTTGTGTCATAGTTCCTTTGCTATGACACAACCATTGTTAGCAAGACTTACTTATTCGGCGTGTAATACAGAATAGCCGTAGCGTTTGAAGCAGACAGCAACGTGATACCCTGCTGGAAGGAAACAGGGCTAGGATACGTTGCAATCTGACCGTTAATTGCAAACAACGAAGCCTGCACAGGAAGTGCATTAGTTGAAGGACTATTGGTCACAGGATATGTCCACCAACCAGTATTCGTGTAATAGTTAGTGTAGAGCAACAGAGTTCCAGAAACGGAATAGTTGGTCTGATAACTATACGAAACATAGTTCGTAGCCATACCTGCCTGAGTTACATACGTATAACTGTTGACAGAGTTCGTGCCGTAGTATGGTGCATTTGTGTTATTGCAATCATACAGATTAACGAGTGCACTAGCAGCAGTAGTCGTAAGACTAATTGACTGGACAGTTACATTGTTTGACAGCACACAAGTAGGAGTGCCAGCAACCAAGTTAACAACCAGTGGAGTCGGCGAAGGTTGACCAGTAAAGCCAGTGCTTCCGTAACCGAAAGCAGAGACTGTGGCTAGACAAGCCGTGAGACTAATCAGTGATTTAATAGTTTTCATAATCAATTTGTGTAGTTAATTGTTTTGTTACAGTGTTGATTATTGACCACGCTTACGCGCGAACAGAATCGGAATAATGTTACGCGGTTGTTTACGCTTGACACCAAACGTAACCTGACTGATGAACTTGAGGTATTCACCATACTGGTTGGTTTCCCAGTAAAGCGTGCCAGTATCATCGTAGCACGGAATAAGGAAGTTCTTGGTAATCTGGACTTCACCGTTCCAGAACATCTTACCAAAACCTTTCGGCATACCATTACCAGAGAAGGCAGACGGAGGAGGCCCAACTTCGATACTCTCGTAACCTTCTGCACCAACAAGAAACGCAAACTCGTAAGGTGAACCAGCTACAGGGTCAAGACTGGTGTAGGAAGGATTTGGAATACTCTCCCCAACGTTATAGGCAGCCGGATTCAGTTCGCGAACTTCGGGAGCAGCGAAAGAACCGTCAACCTTCATACGCAAAGGTTTATCTTCCAGAACACAAGTAATGCGACCAAACAGAGAACCACGGAATCGGTCATTCACCACATCGAGTTGGCAATTCTTGTTGTTCAACAACCACGGGTCAAAGGTGAACTGATTGAAAGCTTCGGACGAGCAAACAAGCACATACTTGTCAGCCATACCTTCGCTATCTTTCGGAATACCTGAGCCAGAGAACGGAGGAACACGCAAGTCGGTTTCCATCACAGTCAACATCTTGTTGAGAGTCTGGAAAGAAAGATTGCCGAGATTACCAATCTGCGGAATTAACGACTGCAAGAATCCCTGAACTTTACCATCAGGAGCGATAGTAGAACCAATACCAACCGGGGCAGATTTGAGCGGATTATCCGCGTCAGCAACCCAAACCCAAGGCGCGGCATGGAACACACGGCCACGAAGATAAATGTCCTCGAAGCGTTCCTCTTTTTCCATAATGTCTTGACCACACGCATCAACGTGGTCAGTCAAGAAGTCACGGAAGGAAGGAACGAAGTTAAGAACATTCGACTCGAAACGATGACGATACACCATTTCATCAATCGAACGCTCACGAATATCAATAACGTCCTTCTTCGGAGCAATACTGATTTCGTTAGGATAAGCGAACTGACGAATATGCGGAGAAGGTTCCTTAGTAACGGAACGCATAACCGGACCCATATTCGGAGTCCACTTTGTTTTACCAAAGAAACGACGCCACGTAGTCCACGTTTTGCGCCGTTCCACCTGCATTTTGGCGAGATAGAAAGGTAACTTGTTGTAAAGGTTGATATCCTGTTGAGTCCAACCTGAACAAATGTTAGCATCTATCGCCGGAATAGTTGCGAGAGGCATAATTTTGTTTAGTTAAGTTAACGAACAATATTGGTTTTCGGAAACTATCAAACCAACAAACTTCGTTTCTCGGCTCAAAGAAACAGCGATAGAAGCCAGTGAGTTGCTCAAGCTCGTAGAAGCAAAATACTAAATAGCAATTTCTGTGCCAAGCGGTCTTGGCACAGAAATATGTTACAGACTTACATGACGGTTATCAACTAACCATCTTAGAACACGTGCTGTTGCTCTTACATCCGATAATGCATCGTGTGCACCTTTGAAATCTTCCTTAAAACAAAAGTTATATGCCTCTTGAAGTTTAGGCCACTTAAAGGTTTGTCTCTGCGAAGGAAGTTTACAAATTGGTGTCATTAGTTGCATTGTGCACAAAAACTTCTTTTGTGTCCAATCAATCTGAAAACTGCTGCCTTGATTCTCAATATCAATTAACTGCGAATCAAAGTTAATGTTGTGCGCTACAACTAAGTCGGCTCGCAACAAATGAGAGTTAAATAGGTGCATAACATTGTTAATGCTTTCACCGTATTTATTACAATCATCTGTTGAGATACCATGTGCTGCTTGTGCGCCAGAAGCTATTGACTTACCTTCTGGCAAACACACAAGTGATTTGAAACAAGAAACTTCTTTAAAGTTTTTATCCAGCAACAAGAAGGCTAGTTGAACTATCCTTGCCTGTGCTGGATTTTCTTTCGGAAGATTCTTTGATGGAAAACCAGTTGTTTCGGTATCAAAGATAAGAAACATAATGATTAGCTTTCCTTGACTTTGTTGAAATCGTCAAGCGTTACATCGTCTTTACCATTAGTTTCTTCTGCGCCAGAAGCTCCACCAGAAGTCGGGCCAGCTTTCTTTTGCGCTGCTACTTTCTTTTCTTCTGTCGTTGGTTCAACTTTACCACCAGTTTTCTTTAGTTCGGTGACAATATTTATTAACGCCGTCAGCGACGTAAGAGCTTTAGCAAGCGGAGCAGCTAACACGTTATTCTGAACTCCAGCCGGAAACTTGGCAAGAGTATCTTTGTAGGCTGGAACAAGTGGATGTTTCTCATTCTCAAACACGTCAAAGAACTTCTTTTCCCATCCACGAATATCATTAACTAGTGCAGTGTGTTTACTAGTATATTCAGCTCTAACTGCCGCCAACTTCTGTTGGTATGTTCCAGCTTGATTATTGGCGTTAAAGAAAATATTCTCAATGTAAGATTGTGTGCGTTGGTCAACCTTCTGATTCTGCCCATAAACCAGTTGTTTGGTTTGCGGGTCGCGAGCCAGTGTTTGATACTCTGTTGCACCATTACGAACAGCGTCAAGTTGACTACGCCAGTGTTCAAGAACTAACTGTGATTCTTGTGCTGCATTGGCAGCGGCAGAATATTCTGGCGTTAGAGTATAAGCTTCTGGATGCTCGTAGTAAGAAGCAGGAATAGCGTTCTTGTCAGCAACAGGAGGATTCTTTTTGAATTCTGCCAACTCAGCTTGTGCCTTAACAGCTTCCATGTAGAAAGGTTTCAGGGCATCAAAAGCTTGATTGCCCATAGTCTTGAACAAAGGAACCATGTTCTCTGGAAGACCAGAGTAATCACGTGCAACAACACCTTTCTTACTAGCAGTAGCTAAAGGTTGTCCAGCCTTGTTTGGTTCTGATTCTTTCCCTTCCTTCGGAGGTTGTTCACCAGCTTTGTCGTCAGTCTTAACTTCACCTTCAACTTTGACTTCCTCTTCCTTCTTTTCTTCTGGTTTCTTGTCACCAGCTTTTGACATTAAAGGCTGGTCTTTAAGAGAAGCGAAATCTTCAAAAGAAACTTCTGGTTCTGCTGCCGCCTGAGTTTCTGTGGTAGTTTCAGTCGTAACTGCACCACCAGTTTCCACAACTGGTGCTACTTCTCCTGCCGGAATTCCATCTGGACTAATTTCATTTTCTGCTGGCATATTTATTCACAACCTTTCTCAGGCAATCAGCCTGCACTAACTTTAATACTATTTGTTTACTATTGTCTTGCTGATGGTTGATAAGTGCCAATCCCATAGCATCAGCTACTAAGGTATTGGAATCGTTCAAGAGTTCCTTGAAAACCTCTTGTGTCCTTTCAGAAGATAACCATGCCAGTCTCGAATTAACTTTTCCAGCATCTTCTTCTTGCTCAGGTTCTTGTGGTGTCGGTTGCTTACCGATTGCTTTTTCATAAGAAGTTAACATTAGTGGCCACTCGCTTTCTTCTGTTGTTGTTCAACTGTTTGTTTAATTTTGTCTCCTGCCATCATTAACTGACCAAGTTTAGCTTGGTCTTCTGGCGTCAATGATTGGATGGTTACATCATGCTGTTTCACTAACTCTTGACAGAGAACAGTGAAACCAGAGACAACTCCGGCCATTTGCTGTAACTGTTCTTGTAGCTGATGAATCTGGTTAGCATCACCATCCATAATAATCTTGGCATATTGTTCGCCTTTCGTCGGGTATGAGAGACGAACAAGGTCAGCCAAGAATTGTGTAGCAAGTGCTGTTTTCTGAATAACTGCCCAATCTTGTTTCATCTGTTGCAACAATTCAGAACGCTGAATAACATCCACGTCACCGGCAGCCCTTACTTCATATTTAGCAGAGATAACTTCAAGGTTATTAACCCAGTTAGGACGCATCAAAGGTTGGCCATTCTGGACAATCGGTTGTCGTGTTAAAGGATTGATAACAGGTTGTGGTTTGTTGACAAGCAAGAAAGTAATCAAGTTCTGTTGTGCTTGTGACTGAACAATCAACCAGCACAAAGAATAGATACCACGAATGTAGGACGAAAACAAAGTAAGTTGAACACTATTTAACAAGTTACTCTGTTGTTCTGCCAGAGACATTTCTTTGGCAGTTTTGCGGCTATCTTGCCGATTCATTACAGCAAAGTTGGTCTGATTCGTTTCCTGTGAGTTACTGGTATCCATATACTGTAACGCTTTGAGAATCTCAAAGTCAGGATATGGAGGAGAAAAGAAGTTAAAAGGTTTGTTAAGAATAGTTCCGCCCTCAAGAGGACTATCAGCAATCTCTTTAACAGAATTACCAGAACCATCATCTTGTGCAGGAGAGGCTAGAATTTTGGTAGCTCTCTGGACACCATTAACAAAAGAAGAAAGAACACCAGTTTGGGCTTCTTGTTTTGGCGCGTCAAGGAATACCCTGCCATGACGTTCAACCAACTTTGGTTTCTCTGATTCACGATAGGGAAGAATAAAGTAAGGATATTCTTTTTGCGGAACAGGTTCCCACTTCGTGACAGGCTGTTGCGTAACAGGGTCAACTGATTGTGTTTCTTTGTCAATGCCAAGATAAAGGGGAGTAGGTGCTTTAAGCCAATCTGCAACACCTTCTTCTGTGCAGAACCAAGCTACCATCACAACGCCTTCTTCCTTATACATTACCTTATGAACACGCGTGGTTTCACCTTCTTTCTTACCCTGCTTGCGCGCATTGATAATTTTGTTAACCTCAGTTGCACTCCATCCAAAACTCTCCACAAACTTCTGGAGTTCAATTAGTGAATAATCGTAGGCACGAATAACTCTCGGAGCCTGCTGAATATCTTTGGTCGTTCTCGGCCAATAAAGATGGTCAAAACCAACGTGTTCAATACCAACATTAAATGGTTTGGTGGTATCATAAACCACTTCGACACTATCCCAACCGTGTGTGGCAGAACCATCAATGGCTTTGAAGTGTGCTTTCTCCCAATCCTGATATGTCATACCACGTGTGAACTCTAGCTCAAGTTGGTCTGTATCAATGTCAGGATTGGAAAGAGAAGTAAAGATACAAAGACGACGAGAGTTCTTGAGGTAGTTAATATAAGGCGGTTGTTCTCGCTGAATATTCGTATCAATGATACGCACAGGAATCATTGTTTCATCTTCATCAAGAGTCCCTTCACGACGCAAAGTTTCTGTGGAAAATTCCACATCTCTTGTTTTACGGTTCTCTTTAGCCTTCTCGCGGAAGTGTTCCCAATCATTTATCAACGCTTTTAACTTTGTTGATATTGACTGGTAGTCCTCTACCTTTTCAATCTTTGTCAACTGTTCCGCTTCTTGGTTTGTTGAACCATTGTGTGGAATAGGTGGCAAAGCCACGCTGTCTGTCATTTCTCCTGCTCCCATAATAGTTTTAGTTTAATCCTCTGGATTTTTGACTGCGTTAAAGGCACCGATATCATCATCAGTGTGATGCAACTCACGTTTCTTTTCTTTCTTCTGCCTTAACTTCTCTTCGTGTTTAAAGACTTGGTCACGAACAAAACCAAGTTCATCTTCATTTGCACCACCAAGATGGTCAATGGTCCTAGCCTGAAACTCTTCAGAGATAGGAGCTTTTGACATTGTTCCTTGTTCTTCTGCCGGAGCTTCTGCTTCCGCTTCGTTAGCGACTGGTTGTTTAGTTGTTGGAGTTGAGGCCATATTTATCTTCGTTGTTATGTGCTCCTATTCCTAGGGCAACTTGCAAGGAGCCATTTGCTTTAGTGCCTTTGTTAGCGTTACCTTGAATCATTTCATACTCTCCGAAAGTAATACCGTCGTAGTATGTCTGAACATCATGTGATGTTTTCAGAACCTTTCTCTTTGGAGTATTGTCTTCTTTTGTCCGAGTCTCGTCTAGAAAGTCTTCAATACTCAAACCGCAAAAACAAAGTGCAAACGCATCCGCGCGGTCAGGAGAATGTAAACCTTCAGATTTTGCCTGTTTCTTAGACTGCAAATACATTCTACCGCCTTGCTGCTGTTTATACTTGCGAGAGACTAATTGTTCTCTGCACTTCTTCGAGATATTAGAAAGGTTAAATAGTCCTTCCTCGAACACTCGTTTCAGAAAAAAGTATATCTCAGCACCACGATTACCGAACTGCTTTCGTTTATAGGCTGCACTCTGGTTGAGAACTCGCTTAATGTTCCACCCATAAGTGGAGACTAACATATCTATTACAGCATGTCCTATGCCACCGTCATCGGCAAAAATAAACTCGTGTTCCTTTGACACACCGATTTTAGTCAATCGTGAGTCAAGCCAAGCTGCTGTAACAGTGGTATCCTTCTCGACAAGGAATTCTTCGGTTAGTTGTTTAGTTCCCTTGCAAGAAGTGATTACTGTTTCGTCACCACCCGCTGCTATATCAATACCAATTCTAATAGGCCAAGAGGCGAAAGTAAAAGAAGGAGGATTAGAGATAAGTTTATCAACAATAGTGGCAGGAATTACTGTCTCGGTATCGAGGTAGGTAAACAGGGCAAGATGTTTAGAACGATACTCTGGACTTGTCTCGCCAAGTTCCCTCTTATCTTCTTCTCGTTCTTGGTCAGAGATATGTGGACAATCAAAGGAAGTTACCGACCGGCCATTCGGCCAATTAGTTGCTGCGTAATGAAATGCTCCTATTGGTGCACCTGGTGAACTTATCTCTAACCAATAGTTATATCCTGTGCAACGTTTAAGCGCTTTATGAATCTCTTCTGAAATGGACTTTGACTCATTCTTGATGATGGCCATTTCAGCGTTAGGTTCTAGTGGGTGATAACCTTCTGCTTTACCGGCTTCATCAGTTGCGAACATTCGTATAACAGAACCAGTCTTTAGACAACGAATATAACGCTGTCTAATTTTAAAGATAGGTGTTCCCATCTTCTGATTTACACGCTCGGCTAGTGAACGTATATAGGATTCTGTCTGGGCGGTTAGCTGTGTTCCTGATGCACTAGTGATGATTACTTGACTACGAACCTTTGACAGAACAAACCAAACAGCAAATGGTGCAATAACAAAGGCATCTTTGCCAGAACCATTGGCGGCTACTAGATAATATTTAAGTGGATTCTTGGAAGTTGGTTTAATGGCAGGTGCTAACTCAAGATTAACCTCTTTTTGCCACTGATGCATTGTGACTTCTCCGGTCATAATTGCATCGTTAAACATTGCTAGAACATGGGCGGGGCTAGGAAAATCAAAAGCTATCCAACCTTCATTAGGACGTTCTTCGTCATCACAAAAGTCACCAGCATATTTACGACCTTGCGTATATGTTATTTCCGAGGATGCTTTTTGTTCGATTGATTGACTAACAGGAATAGAATTGCAAGTATCAACAATAGGTGCATGTTCTTCCTTGGGAATTGGTTCAGGTATAGGCTTGCTGGTTTCAGAGACTTTAGCCAAGACTTCACTTCCGCGACCAGAGTTTACAAGAGACTCTAGGTATTCTGGAGAAAGTTCGGCTGACTTTGACATACGTTATTTAACACCTTCCTGTGTTATTTGCTTAAGACCGCCATAAACTAGTTCGTTAGCCCGCTTCATTTGTTCGTTAAACATTAGAACATTGAACGTAGTTCCGGCCAGTGCTTTAACAGCATCTAGACGGCCTTTCTTATCGTTACGAATATACTTACAAGCCTCCAGAGCAACCCCCTCGTTTTCAGCACCAACCGCGATATTAAAGATACGTTCGTTTACACGTTCAAGCTGTTCGTCCGAAAAATTAAGGTTAGCTCCATTTCCACCAGTAACTTTCTCCTCAAGACCACAATCTTTACGATATTTCTGGGAACACGAAGCCAAAGCCATCTTAACCGCTTCCGGTTCTAGCTCTCTATCCTGCGCAATTTCGTCAGGACTCATTCCTAACTGTTCGTAGGAAATCCTTATTTGTTCTTGCTCGGAAGACATATAACCAACACTTTCAGAGGCATTTTAGTCTCACTCTGTTTCTCCTTCAGAAACCACTGTCCAAAGTTGCTTAGGAGGAACTTGCTGTCCTCTACCACTCGTTGAGTTGTTATTTCGCTCATACCTATGTTAGTTAGCAAGAAGTATGCCAGAGGGAAATAGAGTTATATTAGGAGAAAAGTTGTGGGTGGGGAAAATTGTAAGAGAAGGGTAGTATGTGAATTCGGGTTCGTTTCTGGGTCATTCCACTTTTCCCCCAAAGTTAAGCTCACCTTTTGAAGTAGTAACACTGATAATACTAGGGCAAAGTGGCATGGTAAAGGAATTAGAAGTGTTACTGCACTAACTAATAAGTAACACTTATGATTGTATATGTAGGCAGTTCTTTGAAAGTTTGCGGTTGGATGGGCGGTGGTAGTCATATCACTTGCGAAGTCTAACACGTTCCTTGTCTAGTTGTCAAATCACAAATTTGTGGGCGCTCTTAAAGTGTCTGCGAACGGTGTGGAATACCACACTGAAATTGCTAACCATTGACAACTCATTATGAATACGACAATCGAACAATCCGCGACGAACAAACAAGCAACCAAAGCCATTGACTTCGGCGGTGGGCGTTACAGCCCGCTCATGTCCGAGTCATTCAAAGATGCGAAAATCATCTTTGGATTCAATGATGCTTCCGCCGAAAAGTTGGCGCGGCAGATTGGCTCTGATTTTGGTGCTGCAATGAATGGCACTATTGCTGCCAGCAAAATCGGCAAAGCCTTGTCGAAAGACGGCAAGGTTACGTTGTCCGAGGCTGCGAAAGCGAAAGTGTCTGTCACGAACGCTTTGACGCTCATGCGCGTTATGGCCTATGCGAATGAAGCCGGTAAGTTTGGCTTCAGCCGCAATCAAACCAAATGGGCGTTTGATGAAGAAACCACCAAAGTCATTGACTTGTTTGAAGTTGCCGATTAGCAAACAAGAGTGTCCTAATCCTGAAACATGGGTTGGGACACTCTCCTTTTCATTTTCCACAATCCATTAGGAGAAACTGCGGTTGCTTAATCGCGAGAACTGGTAGTAATATCAGGTGCAATCAAAGTCCGTCTCAATAGCAAGTCCCACTCTAGAGCAAGCAAACCGCCTAGAGACTGAGCAAAAATAGGGTATGATTAGACGTATGCCGACAGTAACGTCCAAGGCAATTATTAAATGCCAACGCTTGACCAGTGGTGCGCTTCTGGCTGCACGCTTCAAGATGGTTAGTTGACCCTCAAATAAAAGAAGAATAAGGATGAGTCGTTGCCGTGGTGAATGTCCACGGACTGAAAGTAGAGACTATTAACTCTGCTTCCCTCTCTGCACGAAACTTCTCCCAATAAGTGTTATGCAAAGAATCAAAGTGGCCGGTAGTAGGAATAGGAAAATCTGACTTACTACCGGCCATCTTCTCTCCATGGTTATATCGTGGTTATATCCCAGTTGCCAGAACAAGCGACCAGTGTTATACTTCTACTATACTGTATTTTACTGGATATTTTACTCGCTAATTCTTATGCTGTTAAGTAGCTCATTAACCCTTAAGAAGGCACCATGCTCTGCTAACAAGGTTATACTTCCCATTATACCACCATACTCCGTTAAGTAGCCTTCATTGGCTCTGTTCTTACGGAAGACTCGTTTTCAGCCTCTAACTCACATTTGTGCCACCTTCTCCCCTTCTAGAAGTGGCATTATATAAGTCAGGTATAAGTGTAAGTTATACTAGATATTATACTTTTTTGTCATGAGCTATGTTTTAGCCTCCATTATATATACCCTATATAATATATAATATATATATTTATATTCATATATGTATATAATAATAAATATAATTTATAGTTATACTCCGTTAGTATAATCTTTAACTTTCCCACACACTTAACCAACAAATCAACCAGAAAACAGGCAACAAATCACATGACCACTCACGAATTTACCCAGTTACGAAGATGGGAACTAGGCAGACAGCGGTTTAATAGTTTCCGTTCGTCAGTTACTAGCAGACGTAGTGCAAAACATCCAACAGTAGGAAAAGTTTATAAAGATTCCAGAGTAACTTCTGAAGTAGGACTGGAACGCGTATTTAATAAACCGGGATGGGTTAAAGCGGCACAGGTAGCCTAACTAACAAACTATTATGCCAAAAAGAATCCCTCACAGTACTCCAGACTCGCTGAATCGCGCCACAATGCATGATGCAGCACTGGAGTTTAACAATTTCGCAACAACACCTGAACAGCGTGTCGAACGCTTACTACAAATCCGCAGTTACTACGAAGGTTATTGTGATGCTTCCGGTTGGGAAAAGACAGAAGCAGTTATCACATTTCTTTCGCGTTAAGTTCAAACCGAGAAGGCTAGCGGAGCGCGAAGCGCGGAGCGAACCAGTGGTCAGTCTAACCAGTGCAACCATCTTAACCACTACTATTACCAACATTTTCAAGTTTAACATCACAAAGGAGTAATACTATGCAAACATTTCTAGCTTCCCATCGTCTTGGTCGTTGTCTATTACACCTATGCTGTATTCTGCTTTCTGGTCATGTTTCATACCATTGGCAACATATAACTTCCGAGTTCTGGAAACATTGACATTGGTTGGCATGAAACTTGCTATGTATAATCCCAATATAACATGATAACCATTGACAATATCGCGAATGTCATCTGGAAAGTTGAGGGCGGAACTAACACAGTCCATCCATACGGTATCTTACAGCACTTTCAACACACAACTCCTCGCCAAGCTTGTATCAATACTATTAAACACGCTTTACACGACTACAAACTACACACAATTGACCGAACTTTCATCTATTTTCTTGCGGATAGATATTGTCCATCCTCGGCAGACAAACAAGGTAACATTAACTGGAAAGTAAACATGGTTAGAATCCTGAACATTCCTAAATAACGTCATTATGGCAAAACTAAATTTGCAGCCTGAACAACGCGTTGTAAACGGTAAGACCATTAACTTCTACTCTCTTACCCAGTTAGAAGCAATAACTCCGCCAGAACAACGTCTCCCAGAACAGCGTAAAGAGCAAAGCTACGCATCTAGTGGGACTAAATTAACGACACATTTCGTCAGAGATTAACCAATTTGCAGGATGGCAACCAATCGTAATCCGATTGCACTTAACTAACACTCATCGCAGGCTTGATTGGCTTGTTTTGTTAGTATGAAGCAGATGTTCAGTTTGACAGGAATATATTCAACTTAATCACTTGAGTCCTGTCATTGTAACAGATGTTGCCACCAATTTTGGATACTAGGTAATTGAGTAATCGAGGAGAATATTCTCCAATGACACCAAAGATTACCTAGTATCTTTTCAAATTTCCCATTGTAACAACACTTAAATAATGCAAACTTTCCTTCCCTATCCTGACTTCGCTGCTAGTGCAGCCTGTCTTGACAACAAACGTCTTGGCAAACAACGAGTTGAGTGTTTGCAGATACTTAAAGCGTTAAGTGATGAAACTTATGGTTGGCAGAATCACCCTGCGGTTGAAATGTGGTGTATCTACAAACGCCCATTATTAAATTACGGAAAAGCGATATGTGCCGAATGGTTAAAAAGAGGATATAAGGATACTTGTTACGGTAAAATGGTAGTATTATTGGATGAATTTGACATCGTCTATTACAGAAAACCAACTTGGTTAGGCAACTCTGCTTTCCACGCTAGTCACCGCTCTAACCTCCTACGAAAAGACCCTATTCACTATGGTCAATTCGGCTGGACTGAACCTAACAATCTACCTTATGTGTGGCCTGTATAAAAGAAAGAAGCGAACAACCAAACTACGATAAGCATGTAAAACGTATGATTGAAATTTATAAATACTCCTACACTAACACCCAACTGAAACAAGCTCTGGCGAAGATGTTGCCGGAGAAAGTAACAATGCGCGACAGCTATCTGACAGAACAATTTGTCCGAATAACAACACCAAACAAAGAAACTCTTTGTTGGAATGAATCACTTGGTGGTAAAATTTCTGCACCTGTTCTCGACACCGAACTCTTGCATCTTTGCTGGTTAATGGAGGAGACACTCCCTGAACTTCAGGCTCTACACTATAATGATATGCTTAATACATATCTGACCACACAGAACTACTACAAACAATATCACGCCACATGGCAACAACGCGTCATTGCCCTGTGCAAAGTGAAAGGAATTGAGATATGAAAATTAACAGAACAATAGTCCGAGAAATGTTAACCATTAATGTTCAAGTTGCAAAATACTTGAACAAGATGGCAAAGCAACATGGTCATTTAGACGAACCAGATATGGTTCTCTTTAACGACGCACAGCGCAAAATGAAATTTCTGGCAAAGACCTACCAAGAAGAATGGACAGTTTTCCAGTCACGCAACAAACAAACCAATGAAATAGAACAACTATGAAAACAAGAAAAGCCTTCATCAACATGCTTGGCAAAGAACCATTTATCCTTCCTATTGTAGAAGAAGGTTCACATGGATTTCTTTGTCGCACTAGCCCTAACGATGGGCCAGCAACAGAGTGGTTTCCGTTTAACTCTAACAACACTACCTGCCATGAAATCCAAGATAACTAAACAGAAGTGGTTCGTCGAGAACTATGGACAACCGTTGGCGGAGTCACAAATGCTCTATCAGAAGCAGGGTGAATTCTTTCGTGCTAGTGCAACAGCCAATGAACGCTGTGGTCATAGCTATGGTCATAGCTTTGCAAGAGCTTCATTCTTTATTGGTAACAAACCGGACAATCCTATTCAACCCATCACCGAAATGCAAGCCAAAGTATTCTGGCCAAACCTAACGAAAGACTAACACTATGGAACAAGCTAAACTAAGAGGCACTCTTGAACAACGAGCTACTCTGGCATCACGACGTAACGAACAACTATTGCGTGACATTGAGGACAAACCGGAACTCAAGAAGTATGCCGCTCAACATTCTCTACAACGCTTAGCCGCTAAACTTGTGGCAGCGCAACTGACTCCATCCATGCTAGCAATTCAAGTTGCTGTTGAACTAGAGGCGCGGCAGCATAACCCCGATGCGAGGAAGGACTAATATGAAAGCAACCAAAGTAATACTAACCATTAAAGTGGAAGTATTATCCGTTCAATCTGCGCCAGCACTTCTGGGAAAAGTCATAGGTAGTTTACAAGATGAATTCCAGAACGGGCAACTGGTTGCAGATGATGGTGATACTGTCACGTGGTCAACGAAGCAGGAGCCAGTTACTATTTGATGTAACCAACCATTATACTTCCATTATACTTTAGTAGTATAATGTTTGTTGGCATGGAAATTGCTATATAGAATCTCCCTCTGCGGAAGCAGAAGCACACTTTGTTTGCAAGTAAGTAGTGGTCGAGTAAGCCACAACTGCACGCGTGCAAATGAAAACAGCAAGCTAGATAGTTGTTTAAGTTCTTGAGGAACTTGTTTGGTCTGTCTAGGCATTGCTGTCCAACACAAACAAAACAAACGTAGAAAGCAAAGTAAGTTATGTCCGAAAATACTAAACAAGAGCCGATTGCTCGCCAATATAACATCAGCGTCACTCGTAACGATGTGACTCTGTCAAATGAAATCATCCCGTTCAAGCGTCTGAAAGGTGACAAAGCGAACACCTTCTATCCGGCGATTGATTTGACCCTTGAGAACAAGGATAAGGTGTTCAAGTGGTTGGGTGATGGCAACCTCATCAACATCGTGCGCAAGGCTCTCAAGTCTACCGCTCAGTCCATTGCTGCTGACAGCATTGACGCTGACGGTCGCTTTGATGAAGCGTTGTTCGCGAAGTATCTCACTGACTTCTCGTCTGCTGGCTTGAAGCTCAAGGAGATTAACGACCTCATTGACGAGTTGCAGGCTCTGGCCATTCAGATGATTGAGAAGGGTCATGCTGTCATTGACGGCGTCAAGCAGGAAGCTATCGTTGATGGTAAGTTCAGCCCCGCGCTGATGAAGCTCAACGATGACATTCGCGCTTACCGTCAAATGAGGGAAGATAAGCAACGCACGCCTAAAAAGGAGGAAGAGGAAGTTCCTTCTGTTGCGGCGTAAGTGGTTGCCGGTTAAAGTCTCCTGCTGTGATATTGGTTATTGCAGCAGGAGCATTTAGCTTATAACCATTCTTTACAAATGTCAAAGACTATCCCACTTCCTGCACAGGGCCAGATACTTATTGACGTAGCAAAATACGTTGATGATGTTCTAGGCAAAACTCAACAAGTTGACAGTGACAATTATCTAAATGATATTGACTGTCAATCTATCCCGCTCGACAGAGCAGAAGCTATTGTAGCTGTCACTAATAACCAGCACACTTGCTATGTTCAGTTTCCTTCCGACGAATGTCCTGACCTGACACAGCCTGTCCTTTGGAATTGGGCAGCGTGGAAACAATCAGTAGAACGTCACCGTCTTCACAAGGAACAATCACGGAAATTCTTGCTGGAATACAATCTCCAGAAAGCTAACATTGACCAGCTTAAACGTGCTATCCTGCGACAACTTAATTTCACAGAGTTGCAAGCAACCATTATTGCGACACGTTGGATACGTGACAACCGGCAGGATATGTTTACAATATTTAATATCAAACTCAAGACGAAGGAAGAACTTTAACCATCCAAATTTTATGGCGTTAATCCAAGTATATCATCCAATCGAACGTAAAAACATTCCAGTATCAAAAGATAACAGAGCTAAATGTTGTGTCTATGGAGTAATAGACCTAACCGGCAAAGGCCGCGATTTAGTTTGTGGCATTCCAACCAAGAAGTTTTGGGACAAAGATGCTGAGTGCTGGGACTGGAAACCATTCTGTCCAAAGCATCAGGCTATGGCAGAGGAACAAGACAGAAAAGAACTCGAGGAGGAAAGTTAATTTATGAGCCTAGACAGTTTGCCATCATTCACTGACGCTGAACTAAAGAAACGGCGTAAGCAACTTAGTAACTTGTGTGAGCGTGTTAAGTTTCAGTATTCAATACGCAATATCAAAACATGGGCTGATGTTTATACCTTTACTTCTGTTCCTGCTAACGTAACACCAGAGCATCTAAAGACAGAAGTAAAGTTTTCTGAACTAAAAGAATTCTTGACCAAACTAATCAATGAATTCGAACAACAAACCCGTGAAGCGAAACGTGCAGCTATCATTGCGCCGGTCGTTACAAAAACTAGTGAAGTTCCATCGCAGGAAACAACCAAAGTATCCAGTGTTACAGATAACACGCAGCACGTCTCTATTAACAAAATCTCTAGTGAGGAAACAAGCGAGGCAATTTCTTCGTCAAATAATTACGGACTCAAACCGTCGCCTAACGAAAAAGCGTTCCTTTATTGGTTCCAAAAGAAAGCGGTAGCTGAATTGCTGGATGGCATATTGGTTCGCAAGTATCGCTCCATGTTACTTCTCTCGCCAACTGGCACAGGCAAGACTTACATGGTTGGTGCATTTATCCGTCGTCTTGTTGACCAGAACTTCCACTACGGTAAGACAATGGGCATTGTCAATTACCTGTATGTTACCCGCGCTTCTATTGTGGAGCAAACCAAGCGTGTCTTTGAGAATACTTTTAACCTACGAATCAAGGACGGTGTAGAAGTCTTGAACATCGAACAGTTACGTTCACGTGCTGGTCAGTTGTGGGTTACAGAGAAATCAGAAATTGTTAACGGTGAAGAACAGTTTTACTGGGAGTGGAAGAAGTTCATGAATCCAGTTGTTATTATCTGGGATGAATGTCAAGCTCTCAAGAACACTGGCAGCACACAAAGCAAGATTGCAGCAGCGTTAAATAACGTGGATGGCGTTGTGCAAGTCCATGTTTCTGCCACACCATTCACTCGTGTCTGCGAAGCCAAGTGTTTCGCTGTTTCGACACACAAAGATATCTCCGAAGTTTATGGTATCTCTGGTGCGGTTCTAACCAATGCAACATGGCCTACTTATGCATCCAATATTAGTGGTAGTCAAAAGGCTGCCGATGACTATAACGAAGCAGCAGTTGAACGTCTTATCAAAGACCTTGAACCCTACATCGTTAGAGTTAAAGGCGTTCGTCCGCAATTCGATGCAATCAATGACATTCGTCTCATCGAATTTCGCAACGACACTGAACGAACTTTCTACCATGATGCCCTCAAGCGTTACGAAGAAAAGAAAGCAAAGCTTGCCAAGAAGAAAGAAGAAGGAGATGCAGAAGCCGGTATAGAAATGTTGGTAGCCTTTCTAATGTTCCGTATGGCGGCAGAAATCTGCCGTGCTGAGTATATTGGTGACGAGATGTTCAGGACAGTAACTGTTGACAAGAAAGCTGCTGTCTGTGCCTATAACTTTAAGGGTTCACTTATCAAATCGGTAATGTATCTTATCGAAAAGAAAGGTGTTCCGCGTTCACAGATATCTTTGATTTGGGGTGGTGGACAGACACAGCTTAACAAGAAACAGAAAGCCAAAGCAAGCATCAAAGCACAGGCTGACAAGCTTGCTGCGGCTGGGATGAACACAGATGAGCTGTTAGAAACTCTTGACCTTGACGAAGTTGAGGACAGAGAGTTACAGGACATTCCAGAAGAATACAAACTTGGTGCACAATCCAAAGAAGAAAGGCAACGTGAAATCGACCGTTTTCAAAGTGGTAAATCATTGTATTGTTTCTTTACATTCCGTGCTGGCGGCGTGGGTCTTTCTCTGCATCACTCAGACGAGCTATCACCTGTTAAGGTTGGTCACAAGGAATCAGGTTACGCGATTGAAGAAGATATCCCTAAGGTTCCTATTCGTGAACGTCGTCTATTCGCGGCACCTACATATAGTGCTATTGAGATTGTTCAAGGGTTGGGACGTTGTCCTCGTCTTACGTCCTTGAGTAACACAGAACAGTTTCTTATTTTCTATAACGGCACTATCGAGAATGATGTTGCGCGTATCGTCAGCAAGAAACTTCGTTGCCTCAGTAAGGTTGTCAAGACACGCGAGAAATGGTCTGATATTATTACTGACGGTCGCGCTAAAGTTACAGACCATCTTATTGATTTGCCTGACGATGTTGAAGGTGACAATCCGTTGGAAGGTGAGAGCACAACAGACGAAGGAGAATAAACTTATGAACTGGCTATACTGGCTACCTGTAATTATATTCATTGGTCTGGCTTACTACCATGACTCTTTGAAGCATTAACATGAGCACACCATTCTACGAACCAATGTTGGCTTGTGCTCTGTTAGACGCAGACACAGAACACAATGACGAGACAGTATTTGAAGCAATGTCTCGTTGCATCTTTCCTGTTTGGGCTACTCTCAAACTGGATGGTGTGCTAGGGTTGCGACTTGACCACACACTCAAGTCACGCACTCGCAAGTTAATTCCTAATGAGATAGTG
>Ga0316232_1000681_pt1 | contig 49250 bp, 46 predicted proteins | sample TBHtaG_FD_206006 | JGI IMG/M metagenome (GOLD analysis project Ga0316232, IMG submission 206006) | Freshwater microbial communities from Trout Bog Lake, Wisconsin, USA - TBH18025_13 | ecosystem: Environmental > Aquatic > Freshwater > Lake > Hypolimnion/Profundal zone | place: USA: Wisconsin...
CTACTACAACCACCAACGACCCCATGGTAGCCTCAACTACAAGCCGCCCATCAGCCGCTCCGACAGTGGAACAACCTCTTGACCATCTACAGGCACCCAGTCTTTTTGTGGCTTAGCAGATGTGGGCTACCCGCCTAGTGGCTCGGAGAGCAGGTTGCGACTGTGTGATGCAAATACTGGGATTCTTTGCTACGCTCAGAATGACAGCAAAAAGACAATAACGACGAAGCAAGAACAAGAGCAACTACTGAGATTCTGGCTTCATCAGAATGACATGCCGACAACGTCGAGGACGGCACCCCTTCAACTTCGCTCAGGGCAGGCTCCATGCCTATTGGAAGGTCATTTCGAGTTTGACGCCGGGGTCGTTGATTCGTGGGGCGATGTCGCGGCCGTGGCAGGGTGCACGGAGGATGGCAACACCGTGAACGGGAAGATACTAATGTTTTGCGTCCCCAACATTAGTGCGTATTCGCCGGGTTCGAGGGGGGATTGCGGGCGGATGAGCCAGTACTGCGGCTCTGGCTGGGAGACATCGGCCGGAACCAGATCCGTCTTATTGGCATCGGCCATCTTTGAACCGCCGATGACTGGATAGACAATCATTCTGCCGCCATCGAGTTCCCTTGCGCCCTTTTTCGGATGCAGTCGAACGAGCACAGGGGCACCGGGGATAGAGATGAGGTGGCAAACGCAGAGAGTGGGCTGTGCCGCGTCCACCTGGGTGGAGGCGTGGTCGCCATCATATTCGGCCACAACTTTTGCAGGGACTATTCCATACGAAAGACCTGCCGCGAGGCTGTGCGCAGTTTTGGTTTTGGTTGCATTCTGATTCACTACCGGAGTCCATTCGCTCCCCTGGATAAATATCCCAGCGCGATTCTTCGGGTAATCCGCGGTGGGCCCTTTATCACCGAGTGGTGCCGGCGATGTCTGGTTCTGCGCGTGGACTGCAAGGAATACGGATGAAGCGACGACAAAGCATGACACCCATATAGCACGATGCATATTTACCATGGCCCGCGATGAAACCCTCTATAGGAACGGGACAAGGGTAGCAATGTCGATCCTGAAGATCAACTGCAATCGGAAAAATGGTCTAGGGCCCAGCAGGCGGTTGATGATGCGGCTAAGCAGATGCGGGGATTCTTCCTGCCCCAGCCAGCAAGCTGGCCGGGGACCCCGTTCGCTGCGCTCAGAATGACAATCGAGAGCAAGACAACCGCAGATTCCCTTCGGGAATGACGAACCAAACGACAAGAGCAACTACAGAGATTCTGGCTTCATCAGAATGACGTGCCGACAACGTCGAGGACGGCACCCCTTCGACTTCGCTCAGGGCAGCCTACGCGCCTACTGGAAGGTCATCTCGAGTTTGACGCCGGAGTAGTTGGTTCGCGGGGCGAGCTGGCGGCCGGGGCCTTGCTCGAAGTAGACCAGGCCATAGCGCTCCATGGTTTTGAGCGTGCGCGATAAGTTCGACTTGGCGCGTCCGGTCGTCTGGGCCAGCTCGGTGAGCGATTGCGGCTGCGTCTTGACGATCAGCGCCAGCAGGGCGCGGTTGCGGTCCGAGAGCACCTGCGACATGGTCTCCAGCGACTGGAACCAGACCTTCGGCTCGTTGCGCGCCGGGACGTACTGCCCGCGCGCGATGTCCATGGTCCGCTTCTTGTACTGTTCCAGCGTTGCGATGCCAACCTTCAGTGTGTTCATGGCTGCGTACTCCTTCTCTGCAAGATGGCTTCCACCTCTGTCCAGAAGTCCGCGAGCAGTGTTGCGGCATCTGCGTAGGTATAAAAACGGGCCCGTTGGCCGGAGTGCCTGTGATCGTACTCGATGCGGGTGCGCGCTCCCGGTCCTGCACTCTCGCGAACGGGGTGCGCGTTGTCGAAGCCAAGCAGCCGCGTACCGTCTTCGTCGTGCAGCGTCAGCGAGTAATCCAGTCCATGCGGACGCTGCGGCGAAACGGCGACCTGCTTTACAACAAACTTGACCCAACACTTTCCGTTCGCGTCCACCACGAAGCTCTCGTCATCGAGCAACAGGCGCGTATCAAGGCTGGGGTCGCGAACCGCCATTTCATCAATTGTTATTATCGGATGATAACTTTGTCAAGTTGAGAGCAATAAGAAACGGCAGAGCCGAAGCCCTGCCGTTTGGTTTTGGAACGCGATGCGTCAGAAGCGGAGAGTGGGGCCGAAGGTGGCGCGAAGGTTGTTATAGGCGGTTCCATTGTTAAGCCAGATTTCGTCGCCAGCTTCGAAGCGGATGCCGAACGGGCCAGCGAATAGCTCGATGCCACCGCCGGGATAGGCTGCGAAGTGAGTGTTACCTCCGTTATTGAACTGATTAAATGAGTTGGAGAAGGAGGAGCCGGAAGCTGCGTTATTGCTGTAGCTGTATTCGATGAAGCCCGCCTTGGCGGTGAGGAAGCCGCGCAGCGGGCCGGAGGTTCCTATTTGGAACCTGGGACCGAAGAGACCGGTAAGTGGGCGCAGTTGGCTGGTGACGGTGGTGCTGGTAGTGGTGGTGCCGACCGTAGTGGTGGTCGTGGTGGTGTAGTTCTTCTCGAAGTCGTAGTTCATCTCGGCTTCGAGTTGGACATGCGGGCTGACGCTAAAGCCGAAGCGTCCGCCAAGGCCAAGATAGTTGACCGTAGCGGCACCGGCGGGAGCGACGCGGAAGAGATCGCCGTAGACGCCGAGTTCGACGTGGTTGAGGCTGTAAGGATTGCCGGCTTGGGCCTGGGCAAATAGCGGGGAAGAAAGTGCAAGTACTCCGGCTAGGCCGGCACATGCGAGAAGGCGTTTCATAAGGGACTCCCAAAAAAAATTAGCTTCCGGCAGACGAAAGATCGTATTTCGTTTGCACCTGACGAACGCGAGCATCGTGCTGTTGCTGGCACAGTGCTCTTGAGTAAGAGATGCCGTGGGAAGGTTATAGGTTGGGTGGTAGGGAGTGGAGTGCAACTGCACAATGCGAGGATTCTTCGCAGCGCTCAGAATGACAGATAAGAGCAACTACAGAGATCCTGCTTCGCCAGAATGACGAGAAAAAACGGCAGAGCCGTAGCCCTGCCGTTGTTTGTTATTGAGCTAAGGCGCGAAGCGCTTTCACGCAAAGCGTTTATCGCCGTGACGCGAAGTCACTCAGCCGCCATTTCTTCTTGTTCGCCTTCCATGCGCATCATTTCGAGTTCGCGCTCTTCGGCTTCGATGGCTGCTGTAACCTCGCTCTGCACCTGGGCTGCCGCCTCTTCCAGTTCGGGGGAGAGCTGGACGTTGCGGTAGTACTCCATTCCTGTGCCTGCGGGGATGAGGCGGCCAACGATGACGTTCTCCTTGAGTCCGCGCAGCGTATCTACAGATCCGTTGATCGAAGCCTCTGTAAGGACGCGTGTGGTCTCCTGGAAGCTGGCCGCCGAGATGAAGCTATCGGTGGAGAGCGACGCCTTGGTGATGCCCAAGAGGAGGGAGCGGCCAATCGCTGGACGTCCGCCGGTCATGAGCACGCGCTGGTTCTCTTCGTTGAAGCGGAAGCGGTCGGTCTGCTGCTCGAGGAGGAATGTGGTGTCGCCGATCTCCTCGATCTTGACCCAGCGCAGCATCTGGCGAACGATGGTCTCGATGTGCTTGTCGGAGATGGTGACGCCCTGCAAACGGTAGACTTCCTGGATTTCGTTGACCAGGTACATTTGCAGTGCGCGCTCGCCGAGAACTTCGAGGATGTCGTGCGGGTTACGCGGACCGTCGATGAGCGGATCGCCGGCGCGCAGGCGTTCACCCTCCTGCACGTTGACGTAGACGCCGCGGGGAACGCTGTACTCCTCTTCCTGGCCGTTGTCTGCGGTGACGTAGACCTTGCGCTGGCCTTTGGCGACTTCGCCGAAGCGAACCACACCGTCGATTTTGCTGATGATGGCGGGATCGCGCGGCTTGCGTGCCTCGAAGAGTTCGACGACGCGCGGCAGACCTCCGGTAATGTCCTTGGTGCGCGTGGTTTCGCGCGGGATCTTGGCAAGGATGTCACCGGGGTAGAGCTCGTCGCCATCCGCCACCATGAGGTGGGCGCGCGATGGCATGAGATAACGCTTGTTGCCGCTGGCGGACTTGATAAGGATGGCGGGCTGACGCTTCTCGTCGGTGGAGTCGGCGACCACCAGGCGGCTGAGCCCGGTGACTTCGTCGACCTCATCGTTGAGGGTAACGCCCTCCTGCAGGTCCTTGAAGTGAACGGTGCCGGCGATCTCGGTAAGCAGCGAGAAGGTGTAGGGATCCCACTCGCCGAGGATGTCACCCTGCGAGATTTTGGCACCCTCTTCGATCTTGAGCTTGGCACCGTAGACGATGGCGTAGCGTTCCTTCTCGCGACCCTTGCTGTCCACAATGGCGATGGATCCGTTGCGGTTCATGGCAACCAGATCGCCGGACTTGCTGCGCACGGTGACCAGGTTGATGAAGCGCACCGTACCGTTATTCTTGGCCTCGATGTGGGAGGCGTCGGAGACGCGGCTGGCGGTTCCACCGATATGGAAGGTACGCATGGTGAGCTGGGTGCCAGGTTCGCCAATGGACTGCGCCGCGATGACGCCGACCGCCTCGCCCATCTCCACCATCTTGCCGGAGCCAAGGTTGCGCCCGTAGCAGAGGATGCAGACACCGCGCTTGGATTCGCAGGTGAGCACAGAGCGAATTTTGACCCGCTCGATACCCGCAGCCTGCACGGCGGAGGCAAGGTCTTCGTCGATCTCCTGGTTGATCTCGACGATGGTCTTGCCCTCGAAGTCCTTGAGCTTCTCGAGGCTGACGCGACCAATGATGCGATCACGCAGCGGCTCGATGATCTCGCCGGCTTCGATGATGGGAGTGACGTAGATACCTTCGACCGTACCGCAGTCGTGCTGCGAGATGATGACGTCCTGCGCCACGTCGACGAGGCGGCGTGTGAGATAGCCGGAGTCGGCGGTCTTGAGCGCTGTATCTGCCAGCCCCTTGCGCGCGCCGTGGGTGGAGATGAAGTACTGCAACACGGTAAGGCCCTCGCGGAAGTTGGCCGTGATGGGCGTCTCGATGATCTCGCCGGATGGCTTGGCCATAAGGCCACGCATGCCGGAGAGCTGACGGATCTGTTGTTTGGAACCGCGAGCACCGGAGTCGGCCATGATGTAGATGGGGTTCATGGCTCCCTCTTTGTCGGCGCGCTTCATGTTGTTGAACATCTCATCGGCGACGCGCTCGGTGACTCCCGACCACATCTGGATGACCTTGTTGGATCGCTCGCCGTTGGTGATGGCGCCGTCCAGATACTGCTGCTGCATGGCGAGGACGGTCTTCTCCGCCTCGCTGACCAGCGAGTATTTGGAATCCGGGATCACCATGTCGTCTAGTCCAACTGAGAGACCGGACTTGGTGGCGTAACGGAAGCCGAGATCCTTGATGCGGTCCAACGTCTTGACCGTCGTCTCCAGGCCGAGGTTGAGGTAGCAATAGTTGACGAGCTGGCCGATTCCCTTCTTCTTCAGCAGGCCGTTGACGTAGGGCATTCCCTCGGGTAGCGCGTCGTTCAGGATGGCGCGGCCGACCGTGGTGGAGATGAACTGCTTGTTGAAGTGGACGACTTCTGTATGGTTCAGATCCTGGTCGTCGTAGGCTGTGGTCATGTCCAGCACGGGGCCGGTGTAGCGCAGGCGGATGGGGGTCAGCGTCTCGACCTGCTTGGCTTCCAGCGCCATGAAGACCTCTTCAATGTTGGCGAAGACGCGTCCCTCACCGATTGCGTTGATCTTGGCCTTGGTCAAGTAGTAGAGACCCAGGACGAGATCCTGTGTGGGCACGGTGATGGGCTGTCCGGATGCAGGAGACAGAATATTGTGCGAGGCAAGCATCAACACCGAGGCCTCAATCTGCGCCTCCGGTGAGAGTGGGATATGCACGGCCATCTGGTCGCCATCGAAGTCGGCGTTGAAGGCGGTGCAGACCAGCGGATGGATCTTGATGGCTTTGCCTTCGACCAACACCGGCTCGAAAGCCTGAATACCGAGGCGATGCAGCGTTGGAGCGCGGTTGAGAAGGATGGGGTGGTCTTTGATGACCTCTTCGAGGATGTCCCATACGATGGACTCCTGCATCTCCACCATCTCCTTGGCCTGCTTGATGGTGGTACAGTGGCCGGTCTGTTCCAGACGGTGATAGATGAAGGGTTTGAAGAGTTCGAGCGCCATCTTCTTGGGCAGACCGCACTGGTGCAGTTGCAGCTCTGGACCAACGACGATGACGGAGCGACCGGAGTAATCGACGCGCTTGCCGAGAAGGTTCTGGCGGAAGCGACCTTGCTTACCTTTCAATGTGTCGGAGAGCGACTTGAGCGGGCGGTTATTGGCTCCGCGCAGGACGCGGCCGCGGCGTCCGTTGTCGAAGAGTGCGTCGACTGCTTCCTGCAACATGCGCTTCTCGTTGCGGACGATGACCTCAGGCGCATGCAGGTCCATCAGCTTCTTGAGCCGGTTGTTGCGGTTGATAACGCGGCGATAGAGGTCGTTGAGGTCGGAGGTGGCGAAGCGTCCACCATCCAGGGGAACCAGTGGGCGAAGCTCCGGCGGAATCACGGGGATCACATCCAGGATCATCCACTGCGGCTTGTTGTCGGACTTGCGGAAGGCCTCCACAATCTTGAGGCGTTTGGAGTACTTCAGCTTCTTCTGCAGTGAGGTTTCGGTCTTGATGCGCTCACGCAGTTCCAGCGAGAGCTCGGTGACTTCGACCCTCTTGAGCAGCTCCTTGATGGCCTCGGCACCCATCATGGCCTTGAAGCCTGACGGACGGTACTGTGCATCGAGCTCACGGAAGCGTGTCTCGTCCTTGATGACCTCGCGCTCCTTGACCGGAGCGTCGCCCGGATCGACCACCACGTAGGATTCAAAATAAAGGACGGCTTCGAGTTCACGCAGACTGATGTCCAGAAGATGTCCGATGCGGCTGGGCAGTCCTTTGAAGAACCAAACGTGTGAGCAGGGGCTGGCCAGTTCAATGTGGCCAAGCCGTTCGCGACGTACCTTGCTCAGCGTCACTTCCACGCCGCACTTGTCGCAGATGACTCCGCGGTGCTTCATGCGCTTGTATTTGCCGCACAGGCACTCCCAATCTGTGATGGGGCCAAAGATGCGTGCGCAGAACAAGCCGTCACGCTCCGGCTTGAAGGTGCGGTAGTTGATGGTCTCCGGCTTGGTGACCTCGCCATGAGACCAGGAGCGTATCTTCTCCGGGCTGGCGAGTTGGATCTTGATGGCGTCGAAGTCGAGGATCGGTCCGGTGAGTTCGAAGGGGCTAGAACGGAACATAGTTTGCGTCTCCGTAGGATGCAGCGGGTTGGCTGCGGTTCAGTAATCTGTTCCGCGATGACTTTCGGCGCATCGCGATGCCTTTGGTTCTGGTGCTGGTGCTGGTTTTCGATTGTGGTGTTGCCTGGCTTTTAGCTGTTAGTTCCTAAGCTTGTACTACGATCTGTTCTGTGTTCCGCCTCCGCCGTCAGTTCTAGAGCTAAGAGCTGATGGCTAGAGGCTAAAAGCTGCTTTTCTATTCGGCTAAAGCGAGTTCAGGAAGCGGAACCTTCTTCTGATCGACGAGCTTGATCAGTTCGACATCGAGGCACAGCGACTGCAACTCGCGGATAAGTACGTTGAACGATTCGGGCACTCCCGGCTCGATAGCGGCCTCGCCCTTTACGATGGCCTCGTAAATCTTGGTACGGCCGTAGACATCGTCGGACTTGGCGGTGAGCAGTTCCTGCAGGATATAGGCCGCACCGTAAGCTTCCAGGGCCCAAACTTCCATCTCGCCGAAGCGTTGTCCGCCGAACTGCGCCTTACCGCCCAGAGGCTGTTGCGTGATCAAGCTGTACGGCCCGATGGAACGCGCGTGGATCTTGTCGTCCACCAGGTGGGAGAGTTTGAGCATATAGATATAACCCACTGTGGCAGGCTGCTCGAACGGTTCGCCGACCATTCCGTCGTACAGCTGTGTCTTGCCGGAACTGGGAAGACCCGCAGCTTTGAGCAGAGCCTTGATTTCTGTCTCTCGCGCTCCGTCGAATACCGCAGTGCCGAACCATATACCGCGCTTCATGCCTGCTGCAACGCGGATGGTCTGTGCATCGTCCAGGTCCAGCAGCTGGGTGAGTGCAGCAGTACCTGCGAAGCGCGCCTTGAGCAGTTCGCGTACCTCGCTGGCCGACTTCATCTCCGCAGCGGCATCGGCAATCTGCTTGCCGAGTTCGTGTGCTGCCCAACCCAGGTGGGTCTCCAGGATCTGTCCAACATTCATACGAGATGGCACGCCCAGCGGGTTCAACACAATCTCTACCGGAGTGCCATCGGGCAGGTAGGGCATGTCCTCCTCAGGCAGGATGCGCGCAATGACTCCCTTGTTGCCGTGGCGTCCGGCCATCTTATCGCCGACGGAGAGCTTGCGCTTCATGGCGATGTATACCTTGACCATTTTGATGACGCCGGGGGAAAGCTCGTCGCCCTTCTGCATCTTGCCGATCTTATCGTTGGTGATCTTGCGCAGCACGTCGATCTGGCGCGAGGTCATTTCCTCGATCTCGTCGATCTGCTCATTCACGCGAGGGTCCTTATCGGCATAGCGAATGCGCTTGAGGTTTCGCGTGCTGATTAATTCGATGGTGTCGCGCGTGAGGATTTCTCCCTTGGAGAGCAGCTTTTTGTTGGTGCGCTCGTCGTGCAGGTCAGAGAGCACCTCCTTGGCACCGAGGATTCCTTCCAGGCGCTTCAACCGCTCGTCGGTAAGAATGCGGATCTCGTCGGCCAGGTTACGCTCCAGCTTCTCGATCTGTTCCTGCTCAATCAGCTTGGCGCGCTCGTCCTTCTCCTGCCCCTTGCGGGAGAAGATGCGCACATCGACAATAGTTCCCTCGATACCCGGAGGGCAGGTGAGCGAGGCGTCGCGCACGTCGCCCGCCTTCTCGCCGAAGATGGCGCGCAGAAGCTTCTCTTCGGGGGTCAATTGGGTCTCGCCCTTGGGCGTTACCTTGCCCACCAGAATGTCGTTGTGGCCAACACTGGCACCGATCCGAATGATTCCCGACTCATCGAGGTCGCGCAGTGCGTGCTCGCTGACATTGGGAATATCGCGGGTGATCTCTTCCGGCCCCAGCTTGGTGTCGCGCGCCTCAATCTCGAACTCTTCGATGTGGATGGAGGTGTAATAGTCGTCGCGGACAAGCTTCTCGCTGATAAGGATCGCATCCTCAAAGTTGTAACCACGCCAGGGCATGAAGGCCACCAGAACGTTACGTCCGAGGCCGAGTTCGCCCTGCTCGGTGCATGGCCCGTCGGCGATCACCTGCCCCTTGACCACGCGATCGCCGTGGCGAACGATGGGCTTCTGGTTGATACATGTGTTCTGGTTGGAACGCTTGAACTTGGTGAGCTGATAGATATCAGAACCTACCTCGCGCGAGAGCTGGGTGGGATGGTGTTCTCCCTCGACGCGCACGATAATGCGCTCGGAGTCCACCGAATCCACGATGCCGTTGCGCTTGGCCAGGATGACGGCCCCAGAGTCGCGCGCGGTTACGCCCTCCATGCCAGTGCCGACGTAGGGAGCTTCGCTGACCAACAGGGGCACGGACTGGCGCTGCATGTTAGCGCCCATCAGAGCACGGTTGGCGTCGTCATGTTCCAGGAACGGAACCAGTGAAGCAGCCACCGAGACAAGCTGTTTGGGGCTGACGTCGACGTAGTCCACGTCCGATTTGTTGACCAGCACAAAGTTGCCCTGGCGTCGCGCATCCACGATGTTCTGTACGATGTTCAGCTTCTCGTCCAGCTCGATGTTGGCCTGCGCGATGGTGTGGCGGTCTTCCTCCCAGGCCGAGAGGTAGAAGCTGTAGGGCTCGACCTCAATGGTTCGCTTCTTCTCTTTGCGCAGGCGATCGTTCAGCTTGCGCACTTCACTGGCCTCAATGTGATCTCCCTGGCGGAGCGTGCTCTCGCCGGCATTGCTGACCGCGAAGTAGTCCAGCACACGCCCGTCCTTGACGCGACGATAGGGCGACTCGATGAAGCCATACTCATTGATGCGCGCGAAGCAGCTGAGTGAGCTGATGAGTCCGATGTTGGGACCTTCCGGGGTTTCGATGGGGCAGATGCGCCCGTAGTGCGTGGGATGGACGTCGCGTACCTCGAAGCCAGCGCGCTCGCGCGAAAGTCCGCCCGGCCCAAGGGCGGAGAGACGCCGCTTGTGGGTAATCTCTGACAGAGGATTAGTCTGGTCCATGAACTGCGACAACTGGCTGGAACCGAAGAACTCTCGGATGGCCGCCATCACCGGCTTGGCGTTGATGAGGTCGTGCGGCATGGCCGTCGACATCTCCTGATAGACGCTCATCTTCTCCTTGATGGCGCGCTCCATGCGTACCAGACCAATGCGGAACTGGTTCTCCATCAGCTCACCGACGGCGCGCACGCGGCGGTTGCCCAGGTGGTCGATGTCGTCCACCATGCCGATGTTCTTGCGCAGCTTCAGCAGGTAGCGGATGGTGCCGTAAAAGTCCTCCGGGGTCAGAGTTCGCTTGTCCAAGCCGCTGGCGTCCTGGTTCTCGTAGAGCTTGATGTTGAACTTGAGCCGACCCACGCGCGAGAAGTCGTACTTGCGCTGGTCGAAGAACATTCCCTCAAAGAGTGCGCTGGCGGTGTCCAGGGTCGGCGGGTCACCGGGACGCAGCTTGCGGTAGATCTCGATGAGCGCCTCTTCGGGCTTGTGTACGGAATCGCGACGCAGTGTGTTGGTGATGATGTTGCCTACATCGTCGCGCTCCGGGAAGAAGACCTCGATAGAGGAGACGCCCGCCTGCACGATCTTATGCAGCTTGTCAGCCGTCAGTTCCTGGTTGGCCTCATACAGCAACTCGCCGGTGGCCATATCCACCACGTCCGAAGCGGACATTGCTCCGTCGAACTCACTCGACTCTACCTCGACTGAATCGATTTTGTGGGAGCGCAATTGCTTCAACGTATGCGGTGAAATCTTGCGCGTGGCCGGAGCAAGTTCCTCGCCCTTCACCGTGACGGCACCTGCCGGACGCGTTCCCAGCAAGTTGGTGGGCTGCGACTCGGGGACCACCTTCCAGAAGAGCTTGCCGTCCTTCACCTCGATGGTGTCCACGGTGTAGAAGGTTTTAAGAATCTCTTCATCGGTACGTAGGCCGAGCGCGCGCAGAAAGATGGTTCCAAGAAATTTTCGCTTGCGATCAATGCGAACGTAGAGAGTGTTCTTCTGGTCGTACTCGAACTCCACCCAACTGCCGCGATAGGGAATGATCTTGCCCAGGAAGTAGGTGCGATTGTTGGCCGTCTCGAAGAAGACGCCGGGCGAACGGTGCAACTGACTGACGATGACGCGCTCTGTGCCGTTGACAATGAAGGTGCCGTTAGCGCTCATCAGCGGAATATCGCCGAAGAAGACTTCCTGCTCCTTCATGTCGCGCAGGCTCTTGACGCCGGTCTCGGGGTCCTTATCGTAGACCTTGAGTCGGATAGTGACCTTCAGTGGTGCGGAGTAGGTCATGCCACGCTCTTCGCATTCCGCCTGGTCGTACTTCAACTGCAGGCCTACGGGGTCACCGCACTTGGTGCAGAAGTCGGGCGTGTTCTTGTTGTAGGTTCCACAGAAACTGCATAGTACGTCGCCAGGATGGAAGGGGTCGGTGATGACCATGTGGCCGCAATTGGTGCAGGCCGTGCGCAGATGGTTCAGTCCCTTCAGGTAGCCGCACTTGCACTCCCAGTTGCCGATGGAGTAATCGACAAACTCCAGTTCGCTGACATTGCGGAAGTCGGTAATGGGGAAGACTGAGGTGAAGACCGATTGCAGGCCATTGTCCTCACGCTCCTGGGGCAGCTTGTCCATCTGCAGAAAGCGCTCATAACTGCGGCGCTGCACCTCAATGAGGTTAGGGATCTGGATGGAGGTGGAAATCTTGGAAAAATCGAGGCGGCTGCGGACCGCACGCATTTCGCTGGACATGCTCTGTCTCCTGAAACATCTGTTCGAGGATTTCTGTGGAACGCTTCCGTTTGTTGTCGATCCGGTTGCGCTCACTGCCGGAGAACCGTATTGCAGCTCTCCGTGTTGATTACTGCTTGCGCTTGATTCGCCTCTCCGCCCCTCGATGCGGTTCGGCTTCAGCGCGGGTTATTGATCTCGTATCCTTGGTGCCACTTCAAAGAAAATTTTTAACTATCACCGAAGTGCGGAAACTGCTATAAAGTCCGCGTACGGATGATTGCAAGCGTTTCCGCGGCGGTTGGCGGAAGACGCGGAGATGCGCTCGCAGGGACAGTACGCCCCGAGAGCGCAAAGATCGACTTGTGCACTATTTCTTTATCTGACTGGATGCCTGCCACCCTTTGAAGCTCGCCTAGCCTCAAGGTTTGCTGCCGCTTCTGTTCCTGTGTCACTCTGCATGTCCGCCGCCAGACTGTAGAGTGGCCGGCCCCGTAGCCCGCGCTTGCGGGATAGGCCGGAAGAGTTGCCGTAGATGCCGAAGCCAGCCTTAGCTGGATGCCAAAGATGCCTAAGTCAAAGTTGCCGTAGCCAATGAATTTCCTGCGATGTCGAAACATCGCAATCCCGATTTGCGTTAGGTCGAAATTGTCCGAGGTGTCCGGAAGCGCTGTCTGCCTACTAGCACACCAAGGCAGAGGCGGTTCTCCATCGACAAGGATAGCGCGTTCTGCCCCGGCGTGCAAGCCGGTGAGTTAATTATTTGATTTCGACTGTGGCGATGCCATCAAACTTCTTCGCGATGGCGGCCGCGTCTTCCTTGGAGATGTTCTCCTTCAGGGCCTTGGGAGCACCGTCTACCAGGTCCTTGGCTTCCTTCAGCCCAAGGGCTGTGACTTCGCGCACGGCCTTAATGGTGGATATCTTGTTCGCACCCGCATCCTTGAGGATGACGGTAAACTCGGTCTTCTCTTCCGCCGGAGCTGCTGCTGCCGCTCCGCCGCCGCCTGCTGCCGGTGCTGCAACCGCCGCAGCCGCCGAGACGCCAAGACGCTCTTCCAGCTTCTTGACTAACGCTGATGCCTCGAGCAGGCTAAGGCTCACGATCTGATCTTCCAACTGCTGAATGTCTGCCATTTTCTCTCTCCTAAACTATTTTGATTCAGATACTTGATTATTGCGATACTGCGTTTCCATTCCCGAAGAATTTGTACTCTCTTCGTCGCTTCGTTCTCTCCAGGTTTCCGTTGCGGTGGTGGATGCCCAGACTAGCTATCCGCCAAACGCACCCAGGGGGAGCGAAGCCAAACTTTATGCGTCCTCGGCCTTCGGAGCTTCCTCAGCCGCAACTTCAGCCACGGGGGCTTCGGCTGCAGGAGCTTCTGCCGCTGGTACTTCGGTCGCTGGCGCTTCGGCAACTGGAGCCTCGGCGACAGCAGCCGGGCTGGCAAACTTGCCCTTCTCCACGCCCTGATTGATGACCACCGCCAAGTCACGACCAACGGCATTCATCACCGTGACCAACCGCTGCGCGGGTGACTGGATCAGGAAGAGCAGCTTGCTGAATAATTCTTCCTTACCCGGCATGGTAGCCAGGGCTTTGATCTCTTCGACATTCAGAACTTTGCCATCGACAATACCCAGCTTGAAGGTGAACTCCGAGTTCTCCTTCACCCAGCCCGCCAGCGCCTTGGCCAGTGCCACCGGGTCGCCCGAGGTGTAGGCCACGGACGAGACGCCTTTGAGTCCCTGTAGCGCCGCCTCAATCTTCGTTCCCTGCCCTGCGCGCGCCGCCAGCTTGTTTTTCACCACGTGGTAGCTGCCGCCTGCTCCGCGGATCGCCTTGCGCAGGCCATTATCCTTGGCTGCGGTCAGTCCCGTAAATGTGCCCACAATGGCGGACGTGGAGTGCTCCAACTCGCTGGCGAGCAGCTTCACCTTCTCCGTCTTCTTACCTCTAGTCAATGGCATAACTGCATCCTCTTCGCTTTCGCCGCCCGCTCCTCGCTCACGCGCCAGATTGGTGGGCCTGTTTCTTTAGACTGCCTGCTAAACCTTACCCGCCAAATCCAGCACGATGGAATCGAGCTGTACGCCGGGCCCCATGGTGGAGCTGAGGGTCATGCCCTTGACGTACTTGCCCTTGGCCGCCGAAGGCTTGGCCTTCAGCACCGAGCTGATCACCGTCATGGCGTTATCCACCAGCTTCTGCGGGTCGAAGGAGAGTTTGCCTACTGGGACATGAACCAATGCGGTCTTGTCGGTGCGGAACTCCACCTTACCGGCCTTGATCTCTTTGATCGCAGCCACCACATCCATGGTGACGGTGCCGGTCTTGGGATTCGGCATCAGGCCCTTGGGGCCGAGCACCTTGCCCAGCCGTCCGACCGACTTCATCATGTCAGGCGTGGCAATCAGCGCATCGAAGGCGGTCCAGCCTTCCTTCTGAATCTTCTCCACCATCTCGTCGCCGCCGGCAAACTCCGCTCCTGCAGCCAGCGCGTCGGCAATCTTATCGCCCGAGGCGATGACGGCAACGATCTTGGTCTTACCAAGGCCGTGCGGCAGTACTACCGTGCCGCGCACCATCTGGTCGGCGTGCTTGGGGTCGACGCCCAGACGGATGTTCAGGTCGACAGTCTCGTCGAACTTGGCGTACTTGGCCTTTTTGATGAGTGGGACTGCATCGATCAGGGTGTACGGCCGCCGCTCCACCAGCGCGCGCGCCTTCACCACATTCTTGGACAGCTTTCTAGCCATTCTTCCCTCGTCTCCCACCGCACGAACCATGCAGCAAAGTTAATGCTGAACCCATCCGGAGATGCTTGTGTTCAACTGCTGGCTGGATGAGCCGTTCGGCCGTGGTGCATGTGACTGGCCCCCGCGCAAGGCGGAGACACTCTTTCCAGTATGCCGGAACGCAAGATTTTCGTCAATGATTCCCAATTCGTGCGAGAATTCTGTCAACCTAAAATGCGACCTCTACCCGTTTTGATTCTCGTCGCTTCACTGGCAAGCTACACCGCCCACGGTCAGGTTGGAACCACCTCGATCGGCGTTGGTGGAGTCGTGATAACCCACGAAAACCACATTACGATCGACAAAGAAGTCCTCACCATCAGCCCAACCAAAGTCATCGCCGAATATGATTTCCATAATGGCAGCGACGCCGACATCACCAGTGATCTTGCATTTCACATGCCGGATTACCAGCCGGACCAGAGGCCACCCTCCATCCAGGGATTTGAAGACTTCAAGGTATGGGTCAACCAGGTACCGGTTCACTACTCCATCGAAGTGAAGGCCACGGCGAATGGTCACGATTACACCTCGATATTGCGCACGATGGGGATCGATATTCAGAGCTTCGGACACAAGTATGATCGCAATGTACCTTCGCAACTCGACCAGTTAACGCAAAAGCAGAAGGACCGTCTACTGAACGCGGGTTTATTAGATAAGCCAAACGACGTTCCCCACTGGGCAGTTCGCAAAAAATATTCCTGGTCGCAGACCTTTCCTTCGCATAGCACCACCCATATTCGCCAGGAATACACACCGGCTGCCGGTATCAGCAGCTTAATCTCTTATGCAACCATCGGCGATGCGAACAAGGAAGATTCCGATCTGGCGAGCGTATGCCCAACGCCGGAGCTGTTGAATACATTGCGTAACGACGCACAACAACCCAGCCATGCAGACAGAATCGATTATGTCGACTACATCATGACGACGGCAAATACATGGGTGATGCCGATATCGGACTTCACATTGATTGCGGATGGCGCACCGGCAAACCATAGTTCAGGCAACACGTCCTCTGCGGGTAACTTCGTAAGTTTTTGCTGGGACGGCCCGGTGGAGAAGGTCAGCGGCAATCAACTCCGTGTGCACATAACGGATTTTGTGCCGAAGAAGGAACTGCGCGTCGGCTTCCTGCAAAGCTACAAATAGTCTCCAATGCACTCTCGTAGTCAGTACGTTCGTATCCGGCTGGGTGCTCTGGATAAGGACGCCATTGCCTCGACGGATGAGAGACAAGGCCTTCGTAAGTTTATGGCAACTGTGCGCCGCTACTTAGCAGGCGGGGCCGCCGACGACGATGGCGTATCCGAGTCCGATGTGGAGGAGTCCGGCGACGCGCTCGATTTCTTCGCGGGCGTGCTCGATTCAGACGAATAAGACAGGCTTCCCAGGCGGAAGGTACGCTTCTTCTTCATGGCGACATTTGCCTTAGCTTGCGCGGCATGTGCCCTTGCATCGGATTTCGCGGCTGCTTTTTCGTCCATTGCCTTGGCCTTTGCGTCCATTGCCCTGGCCTGTGCATCTACACCAGCGCCAGTCTTAACAGTAGTGCCATTGTTCAGGTCCAGTTTCATGCCGGTTGCGGAGCCGCCGGTCCTTTCCATCTCGGCCAGCGGAACATTTCCGCTCATATGGATGAAGCACAGCTCCTTAGGTTCGGCGGAGATAATGACCATCTCGTTACCTTTGTCGCCAGCGGCCACGCGAGAGCATATGTCGGTTGCGCCATCCTTGTTGCGAACGTGGATGGAGCAGTTCCATGTTCCATCGTTGAGTTTTCTGCGGTAGACCTCGACATCTTCCATGTTGTACATCCCGGGCTTGTCGTAGGTGTAGTCCTGGATCACCATGAAGCGCATCCTGCGCGCCATGTAGCCAGCGTAGCCGCCCGGGACCAGGCCCATGGTTTTGGGATCAAGGTTAATCTCCGATACATCCGAGGCTCCCTTGGCGAACTTGCTGGTATCGCCGAAGAGCGTGTCCTTAGCCTGATTGCCCGTGGCCTGTGCCACCTGCACAAATTGCGCCGCGGCAGTGGAATCTCCCCCGCGGGCAGGTTGCACCTCCGCCTGCTGCGCTCGCAATACGGGTGCCGCAAGTATCACCATCGCCAGAACCAACTGCATTGTCTTCGTCATTTGCCCTCTCCTTATTACTGAACCCTCTATCGTCAATCCTTTTAGTGGTCGAATCGCACTCCTGCATCCGACAACTGCTGCTGCACATGCTCCAGAGTTCGGTCTGTGATCCGCATGGCCGTTTCGAACTGTTGCTGCGCGGCCTGTTCGCGCTGGTGGCGGAGGTGCGCCTCTTCGCCGAAGAAGACACCGACCAGCAAGCCTGCCGCAATAACTCCTCCGGTCCACTGTTGTACGCGGCGCGGCATCCATAGCAGCCTTGCCCGAACCGGCACTTCGGCCTGCGCGCGCGCCATCACCAGGTTTGCGAATCCATGCGGCGGATCCACGCTGCGCATCGCTCGCGTCAGTTCACGTTCAAACTTGTCCTGCTCAAATTCTTCGCTCAACTCTTCAGGCTGTTTCACGGACATACTCCTTCATGGTGACCGCGGCTTTACGCCGCATAAGCTTCAAGCCGTGGTGCAGATGGCTTTTGACGGAGGCAATCGATTTGCCCAACATCCGCGCAATTTCGTCGGGCAGCATCTCTTCCTGATAGCGCAGCACCACAACCACCCGCATCGGCTCCGGCAGCGCCCGCAGAAGTTCATCGAGCCGCGCCTGTAGACGAATGCTGCTGATCGGCGCATCGTCCTCCACGCTCTGATCGTCCTCCCACTCCTCGGCGGCAGCCTCCGGCCGGATGGAGTTTCGGCGGATGGCGTCGATGGAGCGGTGCGTAGCAACCCGGCGCAGCCAGTAGCGGATGTGGTCTGCGCCGACCAACTGATCCACGCTGCGATGCAGTTCCAGGAAGACATCCTGGGCAACCTCCTCGGCGGTCGAGGGATCGCCCGTGACCCGCAGGGCAATGGAGTAAACCATGCGCTGGTAAAACTCAATCAGTCGGCGGAACTCGTCGTCTGCAATCGCCATCGACTCCCTCATCCCCTTATACGCAGGATGCAGCACCAGGAGGTGCAAGAAAGATCAAGATGGAAGATTATCTGGATTCGTGCCACGCAACGTCAATGCATGCCGTCTTTGTCGAAGATTTATACAGCAGATGGCTGTTCTATTTGGATGGGTTGTTGCCTTATGGCGCTGTGACGCGAACGCTCACTCCATACCCTTGCAGTGGGATGGTCGTATGCACAGTATCCGTATCCGTATTGATCACCGTCATCACCTGCGAGTCGTTGCAGACCACATAGACCTTACCTGTGGGCGTCGCGTCGGTGGTGGCGATCCAGGCGGGATGCCCATTGATGGGGATCGTCGCCGTCACCGTGTTGGTGGTCAGGTTGATCACCGACACAGAGCAGAGCGTAGTGCCTGACCCCGCTAAGCCAGAGCCGCAGGGTAGGCTGAGATTCCCCGCATTGGCTACATACGCGCGCGTGTAATCGCTGAGCACGGAGACCATGATGGGGTTAACGCCTACCGGGATGGTGGTGACTACCTGTCCAAAGCTGGTTGCATCAGACGGATTCGCTGTATTGCAGTTCGGATTGACCAGTAGTGACGTTGCTGTACATAGAGGAACGTTGATGATCGTCACGGAACCATTCGAAGTGCCCGTCCCCTCATTGGCAACCACCAGTTCATCCAGGCCCGATGCAAGGTCGGCCCATACTGGACGCGTTCCCACCGAGATGGTATTCAGTGGAGTGTCCAGCGCGTTGGTCTGCGCGTTGATGACGGAGACCGTCCCGTCGGTCTGGTTTAGGACAAAGGCGCGGCGGTTGTCCAGCGTCATTAGGCCAAAAACTGGTCCGCGTCCCACCGGAAGTATGGCCGAGATGGTGGGCGAGGTGGTTGTGTTGTTGGGGTTGTCGATAGCCAGCACCTGACCAGGTCCGCCGCCGGTTGCCGCGGTGATGGCATAGATTCGCGGCGCTGCCGATTGACCCAGCACATACACGGGCGTGTACCCGGATGCAACGGGCAACTCCTGTTTGAGTGCGGGAGGCGTACCCAACAGTTGATCGACCGAGCTCACACCCGGGTCGGGAATATAGGTGGTGCTCGACGTGGCGTAGAGGCTCACTGGGCTTGCACCGGACAGCAGGGTCGACTCCAGCACAGTACCCGGAATATAGGCATTCGTAATGGGCCAGGAGGTGACAGTCCTGTCGCTGTTCAGCGTATAGGCGTTATGACCGGTCGAGTCCAGAGATAAGTAATAAGGATTGAGACCCATCGGTGCGATCACCAGAATCGTATCGCCGGAAAAATCCACCATGGTCAACGATCCGTTTGCCAGCAGCGACCAGAATGCTGTAGATGTGGCAGGATTGTGGCCTGTATTGGCGTTTTGCAGGCTTACATACTGCGAGCCCAGATAGCTGACTCCCTGGTTGATGCTGTAGGTAGTCGTCGAACTCCAGGCTCCGACAAAAGTGATGGGACCATTGGCTGGGATCTGGGTGGGGCTGGAGACAGCAATGGCATACTTGGCCTGCTGCTCCGCCGGGCCCACCGCGGCAATGGCGCTGACAACGGGGCGATAGTTGTTTCCACAGCCTGCAATCAACGCCAACGACGCGGTCAGTACGGCCACTGCAGCGACCGCGCGCCCAAGCGACGCGCCTTCATGCGCCATGCTATGAACCCTGCTTCGCTTCTTCATCCCTGCCAACTGCGCTTCCGCTGATTGCAAACCTGCTCCCACGTTCCCGTCGAACCTGCTGACGCTCTAGATTCGATTGTAAATCAACACGGAGCCGAGCGCGGCTCATCCCTGTAAAACCATCGCATCGCGCTTCCTGCTAACCACTCACAACTTCCTTAAGCGTCCGCCCTGCCGTGTAGCCAGCCGAAGTTCAGATGCAACCGCAGCAAGGTATAACTCAGCATCTCGTGGAAGTAGCGTAGCGTCAGATCGTAGTCGTCGATATGCCCCAGGGGTCCTCGTGGCGAGGTGTAGACGATCAGTCCAGCGTCCTGGCAGAGTTTGCGGACGCGAAACAGGTGGGTACCGTCACTGACCACCACGATGCTGTTTAAATGCCTCTGGCGAGCAATCTCCACCAAACTTCGCACCTGCTCCTCGGTATCCACCGACTGGGTTTCGGCCACAATTCGCTCGTAGGGAATGCCGTTGGCCAGCAAGTAATCACGCCCAACTCCGCCCTCGGTCATACCTTTGTCCAGTTCGCTGCCTCCGCCCAACGTAATCACAAGTGGAGCGATCTGCTCCTGATAAAGCTCCACAGCATGGTCCAGGCGCGCATGCAGCACTGGCGACGGCCTGCCACCGTACTCCGCTGCACCGAAGACAGCGATCGCATCCGCTGGACGCGCCTCATCCTGTCCCGCAACCGCATTGATCTGCAGAATGAGCCAGCCAGACCATCCCAGAACCAGCACCAGCAGAACGCCCAGCAGACGCCGCAGCAATAGATGCCGCGTGGATTCTCGCTGCTTCGCCGGGCGCTTTGCGCGCCTGGGCAGACTCATGCGGCGCTTCGACGGGCTGGCTGGGGAGGAACTCATACTATTAAAGGTCAAGGCTGCGGCACTGCATCTCAACCCATAAGATACCTATGGATGCAGGATGTCGTGTAGCCCACAGTATTATTCTTCTCATCCCAACCGACAAACATCCTCCGCACTGATCCTTTGGTGCAAGGTATGCTGGACGTGCGCAGTTCTCCAGCGCATCTCAGTTCCAGCCTAATATATAGGAGAAGAACTTGACGGCAGAGATACTCCGTATCCATCCGAACGAGCCTGAACCGGAACAGATTGCACGTGTGGTTCGCGCACTGGCTGCGGGCCAGGTTGCCGCTCTTCCTACTGACACTTTTTATGGTCTGGCCGTCGATCCCATCAATCTTCGCGCGGTTGATCGCATTTACGAGGTGAAGACGCGCGCCCGCCACAAACCGCTGTCCCTGCTGATCAGCGAGACTGCGCAGGCCTATGGCCTTGCCCGCGAGATCGACACCGCCTTCGACCGTCTGGCCGAACGCTTCTGGCCCGGCCCGCTCACCATCGTCGTCAAGGCCGGGACACGCCTGCCGCTGCGCGTAACCGCCAACACCGGTAATGTGGCCCTGCGCGTTCCAGAGGCAGCCATCGCACGCGCCATCGTCGCCAGCCTGGGCCTACCCATCACAGCTACCTCCGCCAACCTGCGCGGAATGCCCGAGTGCACCGACGCCGCCAGCGTCTCCGACCAACTCGGCTCGCAGATCCCGCTCATCGTGGACGGCGGCCCCACTGCCCGCTCCACACCCACCACCATCGTCGACCTCTCAGGCGGCGGCCTCTCCTGGATGATCCTGCGCGAAGGAGCCATCCCCACCCACGAAATCGCCCTCGCCCTGCAGCACTGAGCAGCTTTGGATGTGCGGCGAGTGTAGCACTTGATGGTAGGTAGCTACTTGATGGAGCTTCCAACCTCTGTTTAGCGAGCCTGATTTCATACAAGCTCTGTAGATTCAGCCAGAACTCCGCACTGGTGGTGAAGAAGTGTGACAGTCGAAACCGTATCACCGGTGATCGAACAACGTCCATTGAGTTTCTGAGTCACGCGGTTAGTGGGCGCGTCAATCTGGCGCGAGAACTCCGCCGCACTCATGCCCATTACATTCAACTCTTCCGCCAGATGTTCTCCAGGATGGTTCGCATCCAAAGGGTCTGCTATTCGTGATAGTCCACAACCTCTACGCTAACCGGATCCTTTGCTCACGGCCCATATTCAGACAAAATTAAGCTCATGCGTTTATCATTCGCATTGAATTAGGAGAAATCACTTGCGAACCATTCAAAACATCATCAAGCCTCTGGCCACGCTGCTTGTTCTGGCAGCTATACCCTGCCTCGCCCAGTCCAACTGGGGAGTTGTGAAGACCTTTCCCATTGGCGGAGAGGGTAGCTGGGATTACGTCACTGTCGACGCGCCGGGACACAGGCTCTTCGTCACCCGCGCCACCCACACCCAGGCCATCGACACCGACACGGGCAAGGTGTTGGGTGACATCACGGGCCAGGTGCGCTCGCACGGCATTGCCATCGTGCCAAAGCTCAATCGCGGATTCATCACCGACGGTGGTGGCCCCGGCGCCATCGTTGTCTTCGATCTGAAGACATACGCTGTACTGGGCAAGCTTGCCGCGATGCCCGATGCGGACGGCATTATCTACGACGCCAAACTGGACAAGGTACTTGCTGTCTCGGGTGATGGCAACGCGCTGATGACGTTCAGCCCGGACATCGACCCTAAGAGCGGCAAGATCGATCCTCCCATCAAATTAGGGGGCGCGCCAGAGTTTCTCGCCACCGATGGCAGCGGCAAGATCTTCGTCAATCTGGAAGATAAGGATGTAGTGGCAGTAGTTGACATGAAGTCGCGCACGGTCGTCCAGCGCTGGCCGGTTGCACCTGCCGGTCACCCGGTCGGCCTATCCATCGATGCAGCCAACCACCGCCTCTTCATCGGATGTCGCAATCCGCAGAAGCTGGTGGTGATGAACAATGAGACTGGCAAGATCGAGGCCTCGCTTCCCATTGGCTCAGGCGTGGATGCCACCGCAGTCTCCGCTGGGCTTGCCTTTGCCAGTGCCGGCGATGGCACGCTGACCGTGGCCGCACTGAAGGCCGGAACATACGACGTCCTGCAAACAGTCAAAACACCCGTCGGAGCCAAGACCATGGGCCTGAACGCGGAGACGCACCTCCTCTACCTGCCCGCCGTCGATTTGGAACCCGCAGTCGCTGGCGCACGCCCTAAACAGAAACCGGATACCTTCAAGATTGTGGTGGTCGGACAACAGTAGGAACAACCGGGGGAGCGTTGCGGAATGGGCGCTCCTCCGCTAATTTGCCCTCGTCCCTCCAGCACAGAATATCTGGCAAGCGGTATTCTGCTGATTGGAGAACGAATCATGCGCCGCATCAGGCTTATTACCACAAGTTTAATTCTTGGCTTTATCCCCTGCGTACTGGCTCAGCTCACTACACAAAATCTTGCCGCTCCTGCCACCATCACGCAGAAGATGGCCGCGACCGTTCTTCAGCAGAACCCATCTACCAACCCCGCCACCTGCACCTGGGGATACGAAGACGGCGTCCGCCTGGACGGGATGATCGCCGCCTGGCACACCAGCTACAACGCTGCGGATTACAACTTCATCCGTGCCGCAGTCGATCCATGCATCGCCGCTGACGGCAGTATTGTTGGCTACAAGCCTGAAACACACACCCTGGACAACATCGAGATGGGCCGCGCCATCCTCTTCCTCTATCGCACGACGTCGCAGGCAAAGTACGCCAAGGCCGCGAAGTTCCTGCACGACCAGCTCGACCAGCAGCCCCGCACACCCAGCGGAGGGTACTGGCACAAGCAGATCTATCCAAACCAGATGTGGCTGGACGGCGCCTATATGGCCGAACCCTTCCGCGCCGAGTACGCTGTCACCTTCCAATCGCCTACCGATTTCGACGATATCGCCAAGCAACTCCTCCTGATGGATGCCCACATGCGCGACCCCAAGACTGGCCTCCTGCGCCATGGTTGGGATGAGTCCAAACAGATGCCGTGGGCCGACAAACAGACAGGCCTCAGTCCCGAGGTCTGGGGACGCGCTATGGGCTGGTACGCGATGGCATTGGTGGACACGCTGGAATGGTTCCCTAAAGACCATCCGCAACGCGCGACTCTGGTAGCCGCGCTGAATCGCACCATGGCTGCCGTCGTCAAAGTGCAAGACTCCAGGACTGGCCTGTGGTGGCAGGTAATGGACCAGTCTTCGCGCAGTGGGCCACTGATGCAAAAGCAGCCGGACGGCAGCATCCGGATTGGCGTCGCGAAATCCGATAACGGAAACTACCTCGAGGCCTCAGCGAGTTGCATGTTCGCATACGCCCTGGCCAAAGGCGCGCGCATGGGCTACCTCCCACAGTCCGATGTGGCGAACGCCAAGCGAGCATGGGATGGCATCCAGAAGCAGTTCCTCACCACCAACCCCGACGGCACACTCACACTGCACGGCACGGTCAAGGTCGGTGGCCTGGGTGGCACGCCCTATCGCGCGGGCGACTTCAACTACTACATCCACGAGCCTATCGTCGATCAGGATAAGAAGGGCGTCGGTGCATTCCTGCTAGTCGGCGCGGAGATGGACCAGCCCTTCAACATGCAATCCATCCCATCCAAAACAGGTCTGCTACGCAGTTCCAAGGACTTCCGCACTGGTCAACAAACATCGACGCGACAGAAGACCGCGCTCATCGACGCCTGGTTCAACTCGCAGACACGCAAGAACGCCTTAGGCCAGACCGAGCTATACCACTACAAGTGGGACGACGACACCATCAACGGCTACTCACTCTTCGGGCGCGCTTTTGAGAGCTACGGTGCCGCGCTTGCCACGCTACCCACCGCACCCACCGCCGCTACGCTGGCAAAGGCCCAGATCTACGTGATCGCATCGCCCGACGTTCCCATCAAGAACCCCAACCCGCACTACATGGACCAGGCCAGCGGTGACGTTATTGAGGCATGGGTCAAGGCAGGCGGTGTGTTGATGCTCTTCACCAACGACCGCGACAACACGGAGTTTGAGCACTTCAACACCATGAGTGATCGGTTTGGCATCCACTTCAATCCAGTGCTGTCGCATCACGTCACCGGCAGCGACGGTCCCGGCGAGGTTGTCATTCCCCCCGGCACTGGGATCTTCGGCGCGGGCTTTACAGCGTTTATGAAGGACACCAGCACCATTACCGTCAGCGGCCCGGCTAAGGCAGTCGTCACCAGCGACGGAGACATCATGATCGCCATCTCGCACCTCGGCAAGGGCGCTGTCCTCGCCGTCACAGACCCGTGGATCTACAACGAGTACGCCGATGGCCGCAAGATGCGCCAGTACGACGGCTACGAGGCAGCACAGTATCTAGCGGCATGGGCTGTACGCGAGGCGAAGTAATCATTTAGTCGAATGACAGAATCGCCTTGCGCAGCGCATGCACCAGCTCGCCTAGTCGCACAGCGTCGGGAGCGTCCTCACCCAGCAAGACTTCCAGCTCGCGCGCTAGGCGCGTTCCTTCGTCGAATCCATACATACCCAGCGATCCGGCCAGTTTGTGCGCTGTGCCGCAGGCTTCCTGCCGCAGATCATCCGTCAGCGTGCCCGCTGCTGCAGTCGAGGCAGTCCGCTCCAGAAGGACTAGGCGCTCTTCCACCAGCGGACGATTGCGCTGCCAGACGGCCGCAAGCAGTGCTGCGGTCTTCTCGTCGGAGCCGGTCATTTCACTCCTTGCAGTGTCACAATTGCCAAGCAATTGGATTTGTATCTTCCCAGAATTCCCTTGCCGTCAGTCCACCCAGCCGAGCTTCTCTGATATCTGTGCAGCCAACGTCAGCGGGTTGAAGGGTTTGAATAGGATAGCTGAGACTCCTAGCCCGGCAAAGCGACGCTGGTCCACACCCTGCACCTTGGCGGTGAGCAGAACTACCGGGATACCAGCCAGGTCGGGGTTCTGTTGCAACAGGCGGAATGTGGTGGGGCCATCCATCTCGGGCATCATCACGTCCATCAGGATGGCGTCGGGAGCGGGATTGCTGTTGGCTGCGGCTCGAATGCCGTCGGCCCCAGAGCTGGCGGTGACGATCTCCCACCCTGCCGTTGTCTCCAGCGAGAGTGCTGCCACTTCGCGGATATCGTCTTCGTCATCGATGATCAGGATTCGTCTCATGGCTCAACAACTCTCTCAAACAGTTAGGCGGCTGGGGGCCGTGTCGTCTTGTGCGATCGGCAGGCTTACCTTGGATTTCAGAACTCGAGCAATCTCTCCCAGCAGAAGGTTCTCGTTGAACGGTTTCTGTACCCAGCCCTGGGCCTCGCCAACCAGCAGCGGCCGTTCCGCAGGCGAACTCACGCTGAGTACAATGACGGGAATGGAAGCGGTAGCGGGTGAACTCCTGAGCTGTCGCAGTGTCTCCCATCCGGTGAGCCCGGGCAGATAGTGATCCAGCAAAATAGCAGAGATGACGGGGGTAGGGACGTTGCGCATGGCCTTCTCGTGAGCCAGAGCAATCACCTCTTCGCCGCTGCCTGCCTCGATCACGTCATACCCGTGGCGACGCAACTGTTCGCAGATTACGGTGCGGATGCCTGCATCGTCGTCGCACACCAGAATCAGCCCTTCTCCCTGCTGGGTCATCGGGGACATCAGGTTGGTCATCGCGGTATCGCCAGCCCGTACACTACGCGTGAACTGCACGCAGAAGGTTGTTCCCGGGGCAATCTGGTCCGGCTTAGCCCAGTCGCGGTTGGGTTGTGCCCATATCATGCCGCCATGTTGTTGAATAATGCTGCGGCATATCGCAAGTCCCAGGCCGGTGCCACCCTTCTTGCTTGCGTCGGAGGACTCAACCTGCTGGAAGCGGTCGAAGATGCTCTCCAGCTTATCTGCAGGAATACCGCGGCCGCGATCGATTACCTTGATAGACAACGCCTCGATGTTGGCGTCGATCTGCACGGAAACGGTGCTATTGACCGGGGAGAACTTAATCGCATTGGAGAGCAGGTTGGTCAGTACCTGCAAGATGCGATCCGGATCGGCGTCGAAGTAGTTGGCGTCGTGCGCCGCGTAGCTGTTTAGTTCCAGACGGATCGATGAGGCATCGGCCAAAGCGGTCATTGTGTCAACTGCTTCGCGCGCCAAATCGTAGATGGAGCAGCGACGAAGACTGACGGGGGCACGTCCCGATTCCATGCGTTCCAGATCCAGGTGTCATTGATCAAGCGGATCAGCCGCTCGGTGTTGCTGGATGCGATGCGCAATAGGTTTTGCGCCCTCGTATCCACGTTACCCAGCAGGCCCGACGAAAGCAGTCCAAGTGCACCGCGAATGCTGGTCAACGGTGTGCGCAGCTCGTGGCTGACCGTGGAGATGAACTCATCCTTGGCAAGGTCCAGGTCTGAGCGTTCTGCCAGCCGGTGCTTCTGCTCCTCGGCGTGCAGGCGGCTACGCTTCAGCGCTTCGTTCAGTACGCCAAGATCGCTCTGATGGCGGCGTAGCTTGCTATATAGCCACAGCGTGACAACGACGAGCAGGACAACGCACGCCGCACACATGCCGAGCAGTATGGAAACCTGTTGACTCATCGTCGATGGCCTTTATGCTACAGCGGGATCGGACGCTAAGAGATAAAATGTGGCAGGGTTGCACCAATCAATATACCCCTTAAATGATTCATGCAGAGACAGTTTCGAGCTTACGGTCCAATACCCGACCCCACCGATTGCCCTTGCGCCCTGCCGCCGCCCGCTTATGCAGCGCATAACCAGCCACCAAAGGCAGTGCCATCGTGGCCTCGGCGTACACCATCTGCTCGAACGTGGTGTCAACTTTGCCCCAACTGCTGGCCTCCTTCAGGGTGGACCCAGAGAGCGCCCCGTCGCGCACATCCGCCACCGTAATCTGGATGGCGTACTTGTGCATCGGCGCATCCACCCCCAACACCTCCGCCGCTACCACAATGTCCTGGGCAAAGTTCTTCGGCACGCCGCCTCCAATCATCAGCAGCCCGGTGGTTGGGTTGGCAATCTTCAACTGCGTCAACTCGTAAAAGTCCTTGGCCGAGTCGATCGACACCATCGCTTGACCTTGCCGGGCGTGCTGATGCACCACAAAGCCAAAGCCCGCCGAGCAGTCCGAGAACGCCGGGCAGAAGATGGGCACATCCTTCTCGTACGCCGCTAACAGGATCGAATCGTTGTTCCCCTCCGCCGGTGTCCGCCCGTTGGCCGCCAGGTACGCGCCAAACTCGCGGAGTATCTCCCGCGAGCTGTAGGGCCGTGGTTCCAACGAGTTGATGATCTTCTCCGTCGTTTCGTCGCAGATGCGCAACTCCTCCTCGTCGATGAACGTATCGTAGATGCGGTCGATCATCAGCTCGCGCAGCTCCCCATCGCCATTGCCGTACTTGTACTCGTCGCCCGCAATGTAGTGGCGGAATCCAAGCGCCTCGAAGAAGTCCTGGTCCACAATGTTCGCGCCGGTGGACACAATCGCGTCCACCATGTTGTTGCGCACCAGGTCGACAAACAGCTTCTGCAAGCCCGCCGAGATCAGCGACCCCGCAAGGCACAGGATCACTCCACACTCGGTATCGCGCAGCATCATCTCGTAGATAGCCGCCGCCCGAGCCGTATCGCGCGAGCTGTACGCCATCGAGGCCATCGCGTCCACCAGCGCGACTACGTTGTGCTGCGTGATGTCGATGTGCTTAACAGGCGTCGTGAGCAGTTCTTTTTTGGTTGGCATGGTGTGCGTTTCTTCTTTCGTGGGATTCGTCAGCTAAAAGAATATCGCGTCCCGCCCACTCAAGTCCCAACCGCCGATGAATTTCGCGTACCTAACCCGCAGCAGCAAGCGCGGTAACGCGCCGTAGGCAAATCTTCCCCTCGCGCTTACGTGTCTCGGCGGCTAGGCTACTTGTAGCTTCCTCAACTTGATCCGGCTGGCCGGCACCTGGGCCAGGTCGTATTGCGCCTGCTGTACGATCCAGCTCTGCGCGCTGCGGCCAAAGACCTGCGAAAGCCGGAGCGCCATCTCAGGTGAGATGCCGCGCTTACCGTTCACCAGTTCGGACAGCGTCGTGCGCGTGACCCCAAGAGCGGCGGCGGCATCCGTAATTGTCAAGCCAAGCGGCTCAATACACTCACGGAAGATAAAGCCTCCCGGATGCGGCGGGTTCTTCATAGGCATGGCTAAAAAAGCTCCTTTCAGTGATAGTCCACGTAATCGACCTCAAATGCGTCAGCGTCAGCGAAACGGAAGATGACCCGCCAATTTGCGCGAACAGTGACAGCCCACAGGCCTTTCAACTCGCCCTTTAAGGGATGCAGGCGAAAGCCGGGCAAATCCATGTCCTCGATGGTTATGGAAGTGTCCAGCGCGTCAAGGATATCCCGCAGCTTCTCTGCGTGCTCGGCGATCACTCCACGCGGGTCGTCCTCTTCATATAGACGTTTCAGCCCCTTGTGGCGGATCGATCGAATCATCCCAGATCGTAATGCGTAACGTGACGCACGTCAAGAGGACCCCCTCACATCTCATCCGTGAAGATGGCCTCGATGCTGGTCTCGAACAGCCGTGCTATGCGGAAGGCCAGCGGCAGCGACGGGTCGTACTTGCCGGTCTCAATCGCGTTGACCGACTGGCGCGACACCTCCAGCCGGTCGGCCAGGTCGGCCTGAGACCACTCCCTCTCCGCGCGCAGCACTCGCAGCCGGTTCATCATCGGTTCCTCCAGCGCAATGTTTGCCAGGTAACGCTTTGGAATACCAGAAAGAAGGGGAAGGTCCAGATGGTGAAGTAATGGGTGATGTGGGTATAGATCTGGAGCCATCCCCATACCGAGGTGAGCACCATGATTCCGCCAACGCCCCACAGGATCGATTGAACAAACAGATGACGCTGAAACTCATCCGTCTCTTCCCCCAGATACATTCCACCGCTGACCAGGGTTGCAATAATTGCAATCGCCGGCAGTACCGCAAACAGGTAGGCGACTAATCCTTTTGGATGGAAGCCGTGCAAGGACAAATACGCGAGCCCTAAGCTAAGCAATACATAGGCAAACATCGCCCAACTAAGACGGAAAGCGTAACGACGTGCAGATGGAGTCTTCTGCAACCACTGCGGCGAACAACGCATATTTGGCTTCCTTTCCATTACCTGTATTTCTTCTGCAAAATGACCGTGGCAATCCCCTGGAAGCACCAAAAAAGCGGAAACGTCATGAATGGCTGAAAGCGATGGATGGGAGTGAATATCTGTAGGAATCCCCATACCGTCGTAAGCACCATAATCGCGCCCAACCCCCAAAGCATCGATTGGATCAGCAGGTTGCGGAGAAACTCGTCCTTCTCCTCGGCCAGGTACAGACCGACGACGACGATGATTCCAATAATCGGGACCGCAGGCAGCACGGCCAGTCCATACAGCAGCGCGCCCGTGGGATAAAACCGGGGAATATACCACTCCACAAACAGGAGAACGGCGACATAGGCAACCATCGTAGGGATAAACCGGAAGAGGTAGCGACGCGCGGCGGGATTCTTTTGCAAACAGCCCATGATTGCCTTCCTTTCGTTTACCGGTACCTTCGTTGCAAAAACGGCACACCAATGCCGACAAATATCCAGAAAACTGTGTAGGTATAGGTGGGGTTGAAGTGCGGGATGTGCATAAACGTCTCCAGCAATCCCCACGCCGAGGTGAACACAAGCACACCGCCCAGACCCCAGAGCAGGAGTTCCACCATCAGGCTGCGCTGCACCTCATCCTTGTCCTCCATCAGATACAGTGCGATCGCGATGATGTTTCCCAGGATTGCGATTGCGGGCAGAACAGCCAGAACATCAGCCACCAACCCATGAGGACGGAATTTATAGAAGTACAAGGCGATCGAGACAATTAGCACAATGTAGGCAGCCGATGCGGCTAGGGTACGGGAATAAAAACGCCGTACTGCGGGATTATTAGTCATACAGCCCATGACTTGTTTCCTTTCCTTTATGACAAGTTTACTTTACATAGTCTGCCGCACCATGTCAAGCCTCCTTGTCATAATTATTGAAATATTCTGGATGAAAGTGATATCAAGCTAAGAGCGCCCACGGCTCCCTACTCTTCCCGCTGCTGCTTGGCCGCTATCTGCTCCAACTGCCGCCGCCAGTCCAGCTCCTCCACAAAGCCGCGGCTCGATCGCCACTCCTCCTGCACCTTGACGAAAAGTTCCAGAAACACGCGAGTACCCAGCAGGCTCTCGATCTCCTTGCGCGCCGCCGTCCCAATGGCCTTCAGCATCGCGCCCTGCTTGCCGATCAGGATCGCCTTCTGCCCGGTCCGCTCGCAGTAGATCGCCGCAGCAATCTTGGTCACCGGCAGTCGCCCATCCTTTAATTTCTTGGTCGACGCAGGCTCCTCGAAGCGCTCGATTACCACCGCCGTGGCGTAGGGAACTTCTTCGCCGGTCAGCATCAATATCTTTTCTCGGATCAGTTCGGCCACCAGAAAGCGTTCCGGTTGGTCCGTCACCTGGTCGCGCGGAAAATATCGTTGCCCCTCCGGCAGCACCGCAACAATCTTCTCCAACAGCAGCGCCAGCCCCTCCTTCTTACGCGCAGAGATTGGCACGACCTCGGCGAAGCTGTGCTGCGCGCTCCAGTGCGCCATCAGCGGCAGCAGCTCCTCCTTGCGCACCGCGTCAATCTTGTTCAGCACCAGCACCACCGGGCAGTCCAGCCGTTTCACCAGAGACAGCGCGTAGTCATCCTCCGCCGCGCTCATTGCCATGCGTCCTGTAGCTTTTACTTTCTCACCCGGCGTCTCCGCCTTAGCCAGCCGGTGCGTCACATCCACAATAAACAGCACTGCGTCGCGCGACTCCAGCGCGTCCTGCACCTCCTGCATCATGCGCCGGTCCAGTTGCGTCTCCGGCTTATGGATGCCGGGAGTATCCACCAGCACCACCTGTGCCGCCGGATGGCCCGCCGCGTCGTTCGACTTCTTCTTCAGCGGAACTTCCAGCACGCCGTGGATGCGTGTCCGCGTGGTCTGCGGTTTGTGCGTCACAATGGCCAGCTTCTGCCCTAGCAGGGCATTCAGCAGCGTCGACTTGCCCGCGTTGGGCCGGCCAATAATGGAAACGAATCCAGAGCGAAATGCCATCCCACCATTATCGCCCGTAAGTGCCTGCAACGATTTCCTTCACCGCATTGCCAGCCTTGTCGGCAACAAAGAGATTTCCCTTCGAATCAACCGCAATGCCCATGGGAGTGAAGAAGTTGTGGCCAACCTTCTTCACCGTGGAACCCGACGAAACAGTTCCAACCACTGCACCGCCAGTGCCCGCCATAATCTCATACACCGCACTGTTACAAGTATCGGTGACGAAGACATTCCCGATCCTATCTACCGCAACCCCATAAGGATGATTTGAGTCGTTGCCCAACTTCATAACTTTAGAGGTGTAGGAGACGATGCCGCCCATCGCAACAACCTCATATACCGCAATGTTGCCCGTGTCGGTAACAATGACGTTTCCGCTCCCGTCCACCGCAACTCCCGTGGGATAGCTAAAACCGCTGCCCACGATCTCGATCGTTGAGGTATTGGTGACGACGCCGCCCGATGCAACAATCTCCTTTACCGCATGGTTATATGTATCGGCAACGAAGACATCCCCCTTCGCATCGACCGCAATACCCTGGGGACCACTGAAACCGCTGCCCACCGTCTTGACCGTGGATGTGCTCGAGACGACACCGCCCGTGGCCACAATCTCATTCACGGCACCGTTGTACATATCGGCAACGAACACGTTCCCACTTCTGTCCACCGCAATGCCCTGAGGGGCTTTGAAACTGCTGCTCACGATCTTAATCTTGGACGTGCTGGAGACGACACCGCCCACAGTCACAATCTCCTTCACTGCCCTGTTGTCGGTATCGGCCACAAATACGTTCCCACTGGCGTCAACAGCCACACCAACTGGGAATTTGAAGCCACTGCCCGCCGTGATTGCAGTGCTGTCGTTCTGCGCCTGGGCATGGATCGCGCAGATTAACAGCAAAACCAACAGGCACGGCAAAGCCGCACCGGGCCAAACACGCAGGGCCATAGGCTTTCGTGGTTTGTCTTGATTGTGGGGAAATTCAGAAATTAATGCAGAGGAAACAGAACAAACAACATGGCCCATGGTAGATCACACTTTCCGGAGTGAGTACGCAGTCCTCGTACTCTGGAGAAACACAGAAACCCTAGAACGTCTTAACCCTGATTCGCATGAATTGTAGTGCTGAAAGATCAGTTATCACACCTAAATAACAGAACATATGTATGCAGTCAGTTGCAAGGCTGTCGTATTACTCAGCCGACTCCCCTACTCACGTACATCTGTTCCACCCTGCTGACGGCTGGCAATCACACCTCATCTCATTGATTAAAATTCGTACGCTTTTCTAAGGTGCGGCAGGTGCCGAGACGGGCATCCCCTGCTGTCGTCGTTGCACAGTTTGCGTCACGCCGCTCAGGTAGACCCGCAGAGCAGGCCTTGCCCAGTAAACATCCTGCGATACCTCAATCAGTCTCCCGGTTGGAAGCATTAGATAGACAAATTCGTGCTTGGTCACGGTAAAGGAGCACTTCGCCATCGGCATGGGACGGCCGGCAACCGGGATGGTGTCGGAGGGAATCAGAACCTCTAGCGTCTCACCAGGTTTCTTCCATCGTGCCGGCAGCGATTGGAAACCTGGCTGCGCTCGCACCCGGTAGCAGTCTTTATATTGGAAGCTGATGCCCAATGTCCCGTTGGGAGGAGATACCAGGTCGCCGCGCCCCTCGCCTGCGAAAGACTCCGCTGTCTGAACATAGAGCAAGCCGCTCGCCATGGGCCCCGCATTTAAGGAGCACGGATCGCCGAAGTTGCCAGAGATTCCGATTCCCGACGCCGTGCCATCCGAGCTGTCTAAGCTCGAACTAAGCATGTCGTCGAAACCATCGCACGATACTGCCCCCGACGCGCTCATCCGGCCCTGCCTTTGTGCCTCGCCAGCGACCAGCACATGCACGCGCAATGGATACTTGGAGGGTTTGGGATTGCGTGCGTCAGCCGACGCTGTCCATAAGAATGCAATCAGAATAAAGGCAAGAATCCTGAGTGTGGGTAAGCGGAATAGAGGGAGACCGGGCCTTGGCATGGCTCTCCTTTCAATACTGGGTAGTTCATCAACTATATATCCGGCGCAGCCCAGCAGTGAATATATCCAGACGAATGGCCCGGTTTGGATCAGCCAATCATCGTAACCAATCCGGGACTAATGCCTGGTGCCCGTTCTCGATCCGACTCATGCCTCGGCAGGCATTTACTCCGCTGCAGTCTCTATCAGCCTCACCCTAAGACGCTCCACCTTGCGATCGGTCGAAGCCAGCACCTCGAAGCGCAGCAGCTTGCCCTGCACCACTTCGCCGGGCAGCGGGATGTGCCCAGCAATCTCCGACACAAGTCCGCCCAGCGTTGTCGCCTCGAAGTGCTGCGGTAGATAGAGTGTGCCACGCGCCTCGCGCTGGGGATCACGCGCATCGCGCTTATCTTCCTCTGCATCATGCACCTTAATCTGCGCGCCCTGCATCTCGTCCTCATCTTGCTCTGGTTCCGCAAATAGTTCGCGCAGCCGTGAAACATCGAAGCTCCCTGGCACCACGAAACTCCCATCCGCCTCGCGCACAGGCTCATCCACCTCTTCCGCCTCGTCGTGCTCATCGGCGATCGAGCCCACGATAGCCTCCAGCAGGTCTTCGATCGTCACCAGCCCGGCCACGCCGCCGTACTCGTCGATCACCATCCGCATATGCTGCTTTTCCTGCTGCATCTCGCGCAGCAACTCAGCTACCTTCTTAGTCTCGGGAACAAACTCCGTTGGCCGCTGTAGCTGAGCCACCGTCCGACTAGCCAGATCTGCGTCCAGTACATGCAGCAGGTCGCGTGCAAACACAATACCCGTCACATGATCCAGCGTTCCGGCAAAAACAGGGACCCTCGAAAAGGCGTTTTCCTTCAACTTCGCCAGTAGTCCGGCCAGGCTCAGTCCTTCCGGCACGGCGAAGATGGAGGGGCGCGGCGTCATCACCTCGCGCACCACCTTGTCGCCGAACTCCACCGCTGAGCGAACCAACTCCAGGTCGCTCTCCTCCAGGATGCCTTCTTCCTCGCCTGCCTCCAGCAGTGCATCCATTGCCTCCGACGGATGCTCCTCTTCCTCCGCATCCTCCGGCTCGGCCAGCGCCACAATCGACAGCAACAATCCAAGTAACAGAGTCACCGGCAGAATCAAATAGAAGAGCGCCTCCAGCAGAATTCGAATGCGTGCAATCCATAGCCCGCGCGTGCGGGCAAACAAGACCTGTGGAACCAGGCGATCAAAGATCAAAATCAACATCACCAACTCGATGAGCTTGATCCCGACCTCACTCCACAGCGAAACCCCATATACCACCGCCCCATACAGTCGCAATCCCATCAGCAATGCAATTGCCGCCAGAGAAAGCTGACGCAGTACTGAGGCCGACAGAGCCAGGCTCTCCCGTCCCAGTCTCAGCTTTGGCTCTACCTGTTCCGTCCATGCATCAATGTTGTCCTGATATTCACGCGCCAGAAACTTACCCATCTCGCTGTAGACGCGGTCCACATATGCTGCCAGCGCAAGAATCGCCAACAGGACTGCCAAGGTCAATTCATACGTCCCGCTCATGCGCGCACCCGCTTGCCTTTGTCATTCTGAGCGTAGCGAAGAATCCCCGCATTTAGCCTTTGGCTTTTCTTGCCCGCGCTCCCATTCACTCTTGCAATCAAATTCGTCTCTAACCCCAGCTCGCGCCGCAGCTCTGCCTCGCGCGCCGCCATCTCGCCAGCATCCGCTTCATGGTCGAATCCCGCCAGATGCAACACCCCATGCAGCAGCAGCACTCGCACCTCGTCGCGTAACGAGTGGCCAAAGCGCTTCGCCTGTCGTGCCGCTGTCTCCAGTGAGATGGCCAGATCGCCCGCCACGCCCGACGCATTTCCGCCGCCCGCCGGAAACGATAGCACATCCGTCGCAGTATTCTTCCCGCGAAAGCTCTTGTTCAGCCTGCGCAGCGTTGCATCGCCGGCCAGCAGCACATGCACTTCGCCAGCGAGGTTCACCGCGGCCTGTGCGCGATTCACAAACCGCGCAAGCCCTGCGTGCGATAGCCCCAACTTCTGCCAGGGCTTCGCCTCGCCATCCAGACTTCGCGGAGGTTCCAGAGTGATCATCTGTTATCTGATGCTACTAGACCTTCTTCGCCCGTACCGTACCGAAGTGCGTAGCATTGAAGATCGACATCAGCAGCACGCCCAGCCCCATCGCACCCCATCCCAATGCAATTGCGCAGCACGCCGGCCAGAAGAAGTGCAGTAGAAGCGCCCCCACCAGAAGGTTTCCAAATCCCCACAAAACATTCACCAGCGGTGACGACTCGCCCACTCCCGGCGGCTTCGCAAACGGCGATTGAAACGGGTTGCCGCTGATGCCCTGCACAAAATGCGGAACTCCATTGGCCAGAAACGCGCCACCCAGGAATTCCAGCAGATAGAAGTACCAATGCATCCCTGAGCTTCTTTCTTGCATAGCCTACTGCAGCTTGGTTTCTATGCTTCCCTGTTCCCTGTTCCCTGCTCCCTGTTCTGCAGTTCCCTGTTCCACGGCATCTCCCAACACCAGGGGTAACTGCTGCGCGCGACCGTAGCTGTCGTAGGCGCGTACGATCCGTTGCACCAGATGATGCCGGACGACGTCGACCTCTTCGAAGTGGCAGAAGCTAATCCCCTCCACGCCATCCAGCACATGCAGCGCCTCAAACAGCCCCGACTTCTTTGGATTGGGCAGATCGATCTGTGTCAGATCGCCCGTAATCACAGCCTTCGAGCCATGCCCCATGCGCGTCACGAACATCTTCATCTGCTCCATCGTGGTGTTCTGCGCCTCGTCCATGATGATGAACGCCTCGTTCAGCGTACGTCCGCGCATAAACGCCAGCGGCGCTACCTCGATCACATTGCGCTCCAGCATGTTGTCCACCTTGGCCGGGTCCAGCAGATCGTAGAGAGCGTCGTACAACGGTCGCAGATACGGATCCACCTTCTCCTGCAAGCTGCCCGGCAGGAATCCCAGCCGCTCGCCCGCCTCCACCGCCGGCCTTACGAGGATGATGCGGCTCACCCGCTTCGCCATCAGTGCCGCAACAGCCATCGCCACCGCGAGATAGGTCTTGCCGGTACCCGCAGGCCCCAGCCCAAAGATCATGTCGCTCTGCTCGATTGCCTCAATATACTTTCTCTGGTTGGGCGACCGCGGCTGCACCATCCGCTTCACCCCCACAGACCGCTGCTTGCCCGAATCCACCAGCGAGCGCAACGTCACAGCCGGGTCCGCAATCACCAGCTTCAGCATCCCTTTCAACTCGCCGTTCTGCAGCGTTACGCCCGATTTGCGCAGCGCCTCGAAGTCGGCAAAGATGCGCGTTACCTGCTCCACACTCTCCGGCGAGCCTGCCACCTCGATCGCATCCGACCGTAGATCGATCGTTACCTGAAGACCATCTTCCATCAACCGAAGGTTCTCGTCGCGCGTCCCGTACAGGGGCTCAATGCCAGGCGTGATCTCGAGGGATTTTTTGATCAAGTAGTTTTCTGACCTCCGTCAGGATGTGCTGGGGTTGATTGTTGCAAATTGGACGCGTGGGATATGTTGGAGAGTTCCGGCAGAATGAGCAAGCTCCGGGCAGCGCGGCGAATCGTCAGCGGGCTTGCGATCGGATTGGCGAGGGTTGCCAATAATTTGCCGAAGTTGCGCACAGACTAGATCGCGCCCTGTGCGCAGTCAAGTCAATTTTTAGATGCATCCAGTATCCCCCGCGATACACCCCTTGCAAAGTTGTCATTCTGACGCAGCCCCATTTGAAGTTGTCATTCTGACCCTAAGCTTGCGAAGGGGAAGAATCCCCGCATTGGTTCTTGTAGTTGCCTGTCTTGCCGTTGTCCGTTTTTGCTCGTCATTCTGGCGCAGCTAGAATCTCAGTCGTTGACGTTGCCTGTTCTTGCCGTCATCCTGAGCGCGTCTTTCAAGCGCGAGGGACCCCGACAAGCTTCGCGCTTCCATAATCCTCCGCCCCTTTCTCTCATCAAACTCCAGCCCGCGCATCTCTCCTGTAAGATTCTCCCAGAGAAGGATTTTTCCTCGCCATGAGAACGCGTACCCCGCATCAACCTGCCTTCCGCCTCTTCATCCTCTCCCTCGCCACATTACTCGCACTGCCCCTCGTCGCAATTACAGCTTTCTGCCAGTCCAAGCCGCAGCAGCCCGCACCCGCAACGCAGCCCACACCACTACCGCAAGCCTTCGAAGCCGCCTCGATCCGGCTCGAAGACCCGCGCTCCACGATGGATACGAACAGTCCAGCCTTCCGAGTCAACCAGACCACGTTTCCATCGAACCGGCTCGTCCTGCGCCACACGAACCTCCAAAGCATGATCGCCGACGCCTACGGAATCGATTTCGACAAAACCGTGGGCGGCCCGGACTGGCTCGGCAGCCAGCACTACAACGTCACGGCAAAGGTCGAGGGCAACGCCATGCTCAGCATGGAACAAATGCGCCCGCTCCAGCAGGCCCTGCTCGAAGAACGCTTCCATTTAAAAGTCCACCGCCAGCAGAAGATCGTCCCCGGTTATGCGCTGGTCATCGCCAAGGGCGGGCCTAAGCTTCAACCGAACAAAGGCGCTCCTTTCATTGGAATCAATGCTGGCAACGAGTTCAAATACCAAAACGACACCGTGGGGAATTTTGCCAAGGCAATCGGTTATTGGTCCCTCAAACAGCAGGTCGTCGACAAAACCGGAATCCAGGGCCAGTACGACTTCGACTTGAAGTGCCGCCCCGCAACCGGCCCCTACATCGACGACCCCCGCTTCGCCAACCTTCCAGACCTCTTCACCGCCCTACAGGAACAACTCGGCCTCAAACTCGTGCCCGAGAAAGTCCCCGTCGACACCCTCGTCATCGACCACGTCGACAAAATCCCCACGGAAAATTAGCCCATTTCATGGAACCGCGTAGCCTGCCCCTGCGTTAAGGTTGATACAGCTTTGTCCCCGGGCCCCCTGCGTCCAAGACTCATCATTCTACCTAGCAAGGTGGTTCCGACTATGAAGCGAGCATTCGCCTGCACGACTCTCCTCACCCTCCTCACAAGCCCACTCTTCGCGCAAACCGCCGCTACTGCAGCCGCGCCCGCGACATCACCCGCTGCGCCCACCTTCGAACTCGCTGATGTCCATTCCAGCGCCAAAACCACCACGCCTAACTTCACCGGTGGATCGTTGCGCGGCGACCGCTATCTGCTGCACAACGCAACCATGGTCGACATGATTGCACTTGCCTATGGCGTCGAAGACGATAAAGTCCTCTCCGGCCCGTCCTGGCTGGACATCGACCGCTTCGATGTCTCCGCCCGCGCACCTCGCGACACCTCGCCCGACGACATCAAGTTGATGCTGCGCGCCCTGCTCGCAGACCGCTTCCACCTGGTCACGCACAACGACACCCACCCTCTGCCCTCTTTTGTACTGCGTGCCGACAAAAGCTCTCCCAAGCTCAAGCCGTCCAATGGCAGCGCAAAATCAGAATGCATTAGCACGCCCAACGCACCCTCCACACCCGAAGGCGCTGTTCCCTATAACTACGTCACCTGCACCAATCTCACCCTCGACCAGATCGCCAAATACCTGCATGATATGGCCAGCGGCTATCTGACCAATCCTGTGGTCAACGCAACCGGTATCCAGGGTTCGTGGGACTTCGACATTCATTGGACTTCGCGGGGCAGTCTTGCAAAAGCAGGTGCCGATGGGATCTCCATCTTCGACGCAGTGCAGAAGCAGCTTGGCCTCAAGCTCGCGCCGGAGCAGTATCCCACTCCCGTCATTGTGGTGGATAAGGTGGATGAGAAGCCCACCCCCAACGCTCCCGGACTGGACAAGGCCCTTCCTCCTCCGCCGCCCGCCGAGTTCGACGTCGCCGTCCTCACTCCCAGCAAACCCGACGCACAGGAGACGGGACACATTACCGCCAACCAGGTCAACGTAACCCACTTCACCGTGAAGGACCTCATCGACTACGCCTGGCACCTCAACTTCAACGACGACGAGCTCATAGCGAACGCGCCCAAATGGCTGGGCGAGGACCACTGGGACCTGTTGGCCAAGGCCGCGCCCGAGGCGCAGTCCATCGGCCCCGACGGCAAGCCCCAATTCGACACCGACCTTCTACCCCACATGGTGCAGGCCCTGCTGGCCGACCGCTTCCTGATGAAGAGCCACATCGAAGTCCGCACCATCGAGGCCTTCACCCTGGTCGCCGCCAATCCCCACATGACCAAGGCCGACCCACTCAACCGCACCGGATGCAAGGAAGGCCCCGGCCCCGATGGCAAAGACCCGCGCATCGCCAACCCTGTCCTGGGCCGCCTGGTTCATTGCCAGAACATGACCATGGCGCAGTTCGCCGATCAACTCCCCAATCTCGCCAACGGATATGTCTTTACTCCCGTCCTCGACTCCACCGGCCTCAAGGACGCCTACGACTTCACCCTCAGCTTCAGCGGCGCAGGCGCGCTCCGCGGCACCAAACCTCCCTCCAGCACATCCGCAAACGACCCCTCTGCCGCAGTCGATCCCACCGGCGGCCTCTCTCTGCCCGACGCCATGGCCAAGCAGCTCGGCATAAAAATGATCAAGGAAAAGCGCCCCTCACCCGTCCTCGTCATCGACCACATCGAAGAGAAGCCCACAGACAATTGATTACCACTGGTATTAATCATTAGTCGGTATAAATATACCGATATTCGGTATTTTTATGTTGACAATCGCAAGAGCGACATGGAATGCTTTCGCCAGCATCGAGAAAGGAGGCGCTAGTGACGCCGCAAAACGAAGCGCGGCTGCGCAGGATTCGACGAATGTCAATCGTGCTGCGTGTGGTCTGCAAGTATTTTCTCGCCACAATCGTTCTAGGGATGGCTGCGGCCGTCATCGCTCTAAGTGTGGGACGGGGCGGGAGCGTTGGATTCTTCGATATCTGGTTCAACGTATCCGACCTCACTCCTCTTCACCGCATCTTGATCGGAGCAATGGGTGCGACTACGATCGGCATCCTGTTCAAGTGTTTCTACCACCTGCACAGGTTGATGACCAACTACTCACGCGCGGAGATTTTCACCATGCAATCCTCTTCGCATATTCGCCAGATAGGAATTTGCTGCGCGCTCGTTGGCAGCACAGAAATGCTGTGGCCGTTCGTGCCGCATCTGCTGCTTGCTCATCCCGCAAGGCCGGGAATAACCCACGGGGCAGACCTCATCCTCTGCGGGTTGATTGTAGTTGCCATCTCATGGTTTATGTCCATCGCCGCCGAAATGTTAGAAGAGAACGAACTAACCATATGAACGCGGAGTCGCAGATATGCCCATCGTAGTGAACCTGGATGTGATGCTCGCACGGCGGAAGATGCGTCTGAATGTGCTGGCCGAATTGGTCGGAATTACACCACATAACCTTTCGGTGCTTAAAACGGGCCGCGCGAAGGCAATTCGATTTAGCACCTTGGAGCGGATTTGCGAAGTGCTCGAGTGCGAGGTCGGGGACCTTCTTGATTACGAAAGGCCGCTGAAGAGTGTGGCCCAAACGCTCCCCGAAGCAGCGCGTTCGCACTCACCCGATGAGTCCGCGGAATACGATCTCGTTCCAGTAGAAGCCTGAACCAACTGAAAGGTGGTTTGCATCTAGCATGAGAACACACGCTCCTCTACTTGCTGTAGTCCTCGCCAGCACCATCTCGGCATACGCACAGATGGCTGCAGCGCCCGCCTTCACCGTAGTCGACGTCCACCCCAGCCCCAGCCGCCTGCATCCCAGTCTCGATGGCCGCTTCACTCCCGACCGCGTCGTACTGCGCGACGCTACCATCACCGACCTCATCGCCACGGCCTATCACGTCGATCCCACTGACATCCTGGGCGGTCCCGCATGGCTCGACTTCGATCGCTTCGACATCAATGCCAAGCCACCCGCCGACATCAAGTTGACCAGAGACGAAAACGATCCGGTCGCCACGTCCATGCTTCGCGCGCTCCTCATCGATCGCTTCGGCCTGGTCGCACACGTTGACACGCGCCCGCTTCCGGCATTCGTCCTCTCCGTGGGCAAAGCCAACCTCATGAAGCCCGCCGTCGATCCCACCTCCGGCGGCTGCGAATATCAGCAACAGGCCGCAGGCATCTCTTCGCCGCTCATCCATTTCTCCTGCAAGAACGTCACTATGGACTACCTTGCAGGCTTCCTGCATGAGGCCGGCAGCCCCTACTTCAACCGGCCCGTAGTCGATCAGACCGGACTCAAGGGCGGCTGGGACTTCGACCTCCAATGGAGCTACAACAAGCCCACCAATGGCGACGGCGTCTCCCTACCCGACGCGCTCCTGAAACAACTAGGTCTCAAGGTTGAGTCCAGGCCCACACCCACTCCCGTCCTCCTCATCCAGAGCGTGAACGAAAAGCCCACGCCCAACGTCCCAAACATCGCCAACCTGCTGCCTCCGCCACCGCCAAAGCAATTCGACGTTGCCGTCATCCACGAGGCCAACCCCACGGAGAAGAACTTCAACATCGATACCAATGGGCACCGCGTCGCTGTCCAGTTTGCTACCTTGCAGACCCTCATCTACAAGTCCTTCGACATGGCACCCAACTACATCGACAACAAGCCCAAGTGGCTCGACGATGTACACTACGACATCCTCGGCACCGTCGATTCCGGTGGTGTCACCGTCCCCGGCCACGAAGCCGACATCGACTACGAAGACGTAAAGGAGATGCTGCGCTCCCTTCTCGCCGACCGATTCAAGCTGGTCACCCACATGGACACCAAGCCAGCCACCGTCTACGCCCTCACCGCGGACTCCCCGAAGATGAAGGTCTCTCCTGACACCGAACATGCAGGCTGCGGCGAAGGCCCCGGCCCCGACGGTAAAGATCTCCGCATCGACAATCCGCTGCGCAACCGCCTCATCTCATGCCAGCACATGACCATGGCGCAGTTCGCCATCGAGCTCCACAACCTGGCCTCGGGTTTTGTTCCCGCGCCCGTCATCGACTCCACCGGCCTAACCGGTGCCTATGACTTCTCCGTCAGCTTCAGCAAAGCCAACCTGTTGCGGGCACCTTCGTCAGCCCCTTCCGCTGCTGCCCCTTCGGCCTCCGACGCCCCCGAAGCAACCGATCCCGGCAGCGGTGGACTGCCGGCCATCTCCCTCTTTGACGCATTGCAAAAACAGCTTGGCCTCAAACTCGTCAAGAAAGACAGCGTGCCACAACCAGTCCTAGTCATCGACCACGTCGAAGAGAAACCTACGGACAACTGATCGCAATGCCGGGTTGACCCCGCCACCCGCCTCCCATACACTAGATAGTTGCAGGGATAAGGTGTGTCTGCCTCCGCCTGCATCCCAATTCTCCGGCGTCGATCCTAATCGCCCGGACCCAGAAAAGAGTTCAGAACTATGGCAAATCATGTCTCCTCGCTGAAGCGCGCTCGTCAGACCGAAACCAAGACCGCGGGCAACCGTGCTAACAAGAGTAAGCTACGCAGCTCTCTACGAACCTTGCGCGAGGCCATCGAGGAAGGCAACAAAAAGACCCTCGCCGCCACTTACTCCGAGACCGTCTCCATCCTTGATAAGAGCGTGCAGAAGGGTGTCCTGCACAAAAACACCGCCAGCCGTTATAAAGCCCGCCTCAACGCGCGAGTCAAAGCCGCCGTCGTTCCCACCAAGGCAGCATAAACAGGCCCTCGCAACACAAAGCCAGCCCCGCTCCAGTGGCTGGCCTTTTTGCGTCTGCTCACTTCGACGGACTTCCCCCAGGCGACTCGTCCGGTCCATACAGTGTAGGCGGCTTGCGTGTAGTCCCTGACTCTGGATCGCCCACCACGACGCCACCCGCCGGAACCGGCGCGTCTTGCTCGCCCACGGGCGCCGCAGCCTGCGCGGAAGACTCTGCTCCGATAACACTACCTGCACTTGCTGTTACACCGGAAGTCACTACGCCACTTGCAGCTGATGTCACGCTCGACGAAAACGTCGTACTGGCAGGTTCAGTCGCCAGCGGTGTCGACACCCTATCCAGTGAAAGGTCGATCCGCGCTCCCGTGTCCTTCGGAGCATCCGCCGCAGCCTGCTTCACTGCGGCCTTGTCCTGCACCGTCAGCGGTGGCAGCGCATACACTTCCACTGCGGCCTCACGTTCCGTGTACTCCTCGTAGTCCTTGGTGGCCGCATGATGCACCACCGTCTCGCGCACCACGGCCAGGCGCAGCCCGTCAGCCGAAAGCGCAAAATTCTGCCCCGCCCGCTCTACCGGTGTGCAGTCAATCCGGTATAGTACCTTGCCGCTGTAGCTTTGCATCACGCGGACCTCCTGTTGGCTTACCAGACTCTGCGTCAGTGTGCCCCCGGGACCGAAGGCACCATTCACTACAATTCTCCCCAACGCAAATCGTCCTGCCGTCGGCGCGAAGGAATACGTCAGCGCAGTCTGCGTGTCCAGGGAGTTCTGCTGCCACATCTCATCGCCCTTCAGGTTGAATCCCCCCAGCATCTGTTTCTCCTCACCGCCCCTGCACCCAATGGCTACAAACTCACTCGGCCCAACAAAAGTCGATTGTGGGAAGCATGTTGTATCCCACTCTGCCAATTCATCCACCTTGCCCGCATGCTCCTTGAAGTTGAAGAACCAACTGTCCTTGCCGCTCTGAATCGCATCCAGAAATCCCGCGGACGTCATGGGAATGTCCACCGGCGAGCGCGCGCCAATCGTTCCCGAGTTTGTGAATACCAGGCTGTTCAGGGCGTCTCCCGTACTGCGAATCCTATAGAAGCTAATCTGCACTGGCGGAGTGGCCTCGTGCCCAGAATCGACTAGGTTCACATCGTTCGCCACTCCCAAATCTGCAGCCGTACGTCGGGTCGTCTCCACCGTCAACAGGTCACCCTCCACCGACAGCTGTATCGCCACAAGATTGCGGTCGAAGCTAATCAGCGGATACGCGCGAAACGCATCCCCCACGCCCATATTCTGCATCGGCGCAAGCACCATCAGCCGGTCGCGCAGACGCAGCAAAAACCGTCCTTGTCCCAGGTTCCACAGGTATTGTCCACGATCGTGCATGCGCCACTGGGTCTGGGCCAGCACTTTGCCCGAGGAGAGTTCCACCAGGTCCGCCCCAATCATACGGTCGTCATCGTCCGCCGGATCGTTCGCCAGGCGTGTCATCAGCTGGCGCAGGCCAAATGTAATCAGCAGATGGTCCGCATCCACAAAGTCCACCGTCAGCATCGTACTGCCACCCAGCATGAACTCCGTCAACTGCGGCTGGTAGCCCATCGGTGCCAGGGGAATCCGCACCAACTGATCAGGGTCGCGCGCCAGCGCCACACCTGCCGCCAGCACTATCCACACCGCCAGCATCGCGCCCCTTCGCATCATTTCCTACTCTTTCACACCCTGCGCAAACTCCGCCAATCGCCCATCGCCCTGCTTAATCCACATAGCCCAAGGCCCATTCGCAATGGCGCTCTAGCCCCGGCATAGATAATTGAGACGGCGACGCATATGCTTCTGGTTGAGACATATACTATCCTTCGCAGCACCTGAAACCGTCTCCACGGAGAATACACGTATGACCGAAACATCCAACTTCCTCGTAGCGCAGCGCACCCTCGTAACTCGTACCCTCTGGCTCAGCGCAATCGCAGCCCTTGCCTGCCTTGTTCTCGCTCCCTGCGCGCTTGCCCAGCAGACGCCCTCGCCTGCCACGGCTACGGCCAACGAGAAGCCTCTGCCCGGCCTCGATCTCTCCTCCATGGATCTCACCGCCGACCCCTGCGCCGACATGTATAAGTACGCCTGCGGAAACTTCAACGCCAACCATCCCATCCCAGCAGACATGCCCGACGTCGATCCCTTCGTTGTCCTCTACAACGTCAATACACGCGAGTTGAACGGCATCCTGGAGAAGGCAGAGTCTGGCGGCACCTCGCGTTCCCCCGATGAGCAGAAGATCGGCGACTACTTCAAGGCCTGCATGGACACCTCCGCCATCGATGCCGCCGGTCTCAAGTCCATCCAGCCACTGCTCGACGAAATCAACGCGGCCAGCGTCGCCAATCCCGCCGCCCGGGCCCAGTTCGCCGCCCTCGTCGGTAAGCTCCAGCGCATCGGCGTCGACGCCTTCTTCGGATACGGCGAGCAGCAGGACTTCAAGGACGCCACCAAGCAGATCGCCTTTGTTCAGCAGGGAGGCCTTGGCCTACCAGAGAAGGACTACTACCTGCGCACCGGCGACAAGGACGTCCAGCTCCGAAACCAGTACCTCACCCACGTCGCTAAGATGCTCACCCTCGCCGGCAGCTCCCCCGAGCAGGCCAAAATTGACGCCGCCAACATCATGACCATGGAGACTGCACTCGCCAAGGCATCACTCGGCGTCGTCGATATGCGCGAGCCGGAGAAGACCTATCACCTCCAGCCCATCGAAACCTTCATGGCCATCTCAGGCCCCACCTTCACCGACTTTGAAGACGCCATCCACTCGCCGCGCGTCACCGAGATCAATAACGTCACCCCTGACTTCTGGCCAGAGATGAAGAATCAGATCAATACCGCCGACCTGGTCACCCTAAAGGCCTATCTCCGTTACCACCTGCTGACCGCCGAAGCGCGTAACCTGCCTCATGCCTTCGATGACGAAAACTTCGACTTCTACGGCCGCATCCTCAACGGACAGCCGGAACAGCGTGCCCGCTGGAAGCGTTGCTCCAACGCCGTCAACGCCTCCATCGGCGAGGCCCTGGGCAAGGTCTACGTCGGCCAGTACTTCGCCGGCGACAGCAAGGCCAAGATGCTCACCATGGTCCATGACATCGAGACCGCCATGGGTCAGGACATCGACCAAATCGACTGGATGTCGCCCGCCACCAAGGCGCGTGCCCACCAGAAGCTCGCCGCCGTCGCCGACAAAATCGGCTATCCGGACAAATGGCGAGACTACTCCAAACTCACCATCGCCCCCAATGACGCCCTCGGAAACCAGATGCGCGCCGACGCATTCGAGAACGACCGCCAGCTCAACAAAATCGGCAAACCCGTCGACAAGAGCGAGTGGGATATGACGCCGCCCACCGTCAATGCCTACTACGACCCAAGCATGAACAACATCAACTTCCCCGCCGGCATCCTGCAAACCCCCTTCTACGATCGCACACAGGATGACGCCGTCAACTATGGGCACATCGGCGCCGTCATCGGACACGAACTCACCCACGGCTTCGACGATGAGGGCCGCAAGTTTGACGGCCAGGGTAACCTCAGCGACTGGTGGACTCCTGCAGACCTCAAGAACTTCACCACCCGCACCGATTGCGAAGTCAACGAGTACGGCTCCTTTACTGCCGTCGACGACGTCCACATCAACGGTAAGCTCACCCTGGGCGAGAATACCGCCGACAATGGTGGCCTGCAGCTTGCATACATGGCCTTTATGCAGCGCGCCAAAGACAACCACCTCGACCTCACCGCCAAGAAGGATGGCTTCACTGCCGCGCAGCGCTTCTACATCGGTTTTGCGCAGAACTGGTGCCAGAACGCACGTCCCGAGCAGGTTCGTTCCCAGGTACTGCAAGACCCCCACTCCCCCGACCGATTCCGCGTCAACGGTGTTGTCGTCAACCAGCCCGGCTTTGCTCCCGCCTTCGGTTGTAAACAAGGCGCGCCCATGGTTCCCGTCAACTCCTGCCGCGTCTGGTAGCTCTCTCCTCCAAATTCAGTGCCCCCATGTCGACACTCCAAGCCGTGTGATAGCATCCGTGGCATGAATTCTGAAGCTTCCATAACTCGCAGAGACTTTGTGAAGACCGCATCCATGGCCACCACCGCACTTACCACCGGCCTCGGCCTCGACCCCATGATCGCTCGCGCCGCCGCGCCCGAAACCCAGCCCGCGCTGCCCAAAACCCTGATCGGAATTCAGGTCGAAGTCAATTCGCTTCAGAATAACCTCGTCAAGTTTCTCGACGATGTCCAGTCCCGCTCCAGCGTCAATACCCTCATGATGCATTGCGTCCCATTCGAGGCATCCTGGGTTGGTCTGGACAAGGCCGCCAATCCCCTCGGCAACTTCGCCACTGCCCATCCGCAGTTCTATCGCGACATCAACATGCAGCCCAAAGCCCTCGGTGCCACCGACTTCAACCTGCCCGACGAGTTTCAAAAGATTCGTGAAGAAACCAAAAAGCGCGGGATAAAGATCATCCCATGGATGGAGGAAGACAATCGCGCTCGTCCTTCAATCAAGGGTTTTGACTCGCTGTACGAGGTCGATCTCTACGGTCGCCGTACCGCAAAACATCCCGGAGGCCCCTGCCTCAACAATCCCTACTTCCGCAACCTCCTGGTCGATCAGGTCAACGATTTCGTCCGCTCCTACGACGTCGACGGCATCCAGCGCGGCACCGAACGGCAGGGTCCTCTGGGCAACGCGCTCGGAGCATGGCATCATGGCGGAGACCCTGGCCATAGCGACCCCGGCCAAACTTCCTGCTTCTGCGAGTACTGCGCGGCAAAGGCAGCCAAACAGGGCATCAATATGGATCGCGTCAAAAAGGCCTATCTCGCGCTCGAGCCTTTCGTCCGCAACGGTCGCGCGGGCAAGCGTCCCACCGATGGCTACTTCGTCGAGTTCTGGCGGCTCCTGCTGAAGAATCCCGAATTGCTGATATGGGAAGAGTTCTGGTCCGAAAGCATGCGCGAGACGCAGCGCCTCGTCTCCACCACGGCCAAAGCCGCCAAGCCCGGTATCCCCGTCGGCTACCACATCTGGCAGAACATCTCCTTCAGCCCCTTCTACCGTGCCGAGCAGGACTACCGCACCTTCACCGAGTATGCCGACTTCCTCAAGCCCGCCACCTACGACAATCCGGCCGGCGAACGCATGGCCTCCTTTGTCGATAGCGTCACCCAAAATGTCTTCGGAGACCTCAGCCATCAACAGATGCTCGACTTCGAATACAGCGTGATGGGACTCAAGGAAAAGTCCTATGCCGAACTCACCGGACGGCCCGCACCCGCCACCTCCCAACCTGCACAGCCCACCGCCGCCGCAACTCCCCGTGTCGCGGCCCTTCCCCGCTTCTCCAGCGACTATGTCTACGAAGAGACAAAGCGTGCGGTCGATGGCGTCGCAGGCTCCAGCACGCGCATCACACCCGGCCTCGGCATCAACATTCAGGAGCACAACAGCACGCCTGAAAGTGTCCGCGATTGCGTGGAAGCCATCTTCCGTGCCGGCGGCAGCGGCCTCGTCCTCTCCACCGCATACGCCGCCATGGGCCCGGAAAACCTCAGCGCCGTCGGCACCACCCTCCGCGAACTAAAGTTAGTCTGAGATTCGTTTTCGGGTGGGTTGTTTTCTCTGCTCGTCATTCTGGCCTGAGCGAAGTCGAATGGACAACCTCTTGAAAGATCATAGGTGCCCCACATCTCGCATTGTTCAGTCTCATGACATGCTTTGCACATTGTCTCGGGACATCCTTTACACTTCTGCGTTCGCGCAGCGGGCGCAGAGGAGTCTGGGATGGCGTGGAAT
>Ga0316232_1000686_pt1 | contig 48833 bp, 37 predicted proteins | sample TBHtaG_FD_206006 | JGI IMG/M metagenome (GOLD analysis project Ga0316232, IMG submission 206006) | Freshwater microbial communities from Trout Bog Lake, Wisconsin, USA - TBH18025_13 | ecosystem: Environmental > Aquatic > Freshwater > Lake > Hypolimnion/Profundal zone | place: USA: Wisconsin...
GATTCTGGCTGGAACAACGCGTCATGAATCCACGATGAAGGCTTGTGGCAGTCAATGTCCTCTGGAATCACGTTGAAGTCACCGCCGACCAGCACTGGCACATCTGCGCTTTGCCAAGCGGCCATTGCGTGATTCAGTCGATCCATCCAGGCCAGCTTGTAGGCGAACTTTTCGCTTCCCACCGGATTGCCGTTCGGAAGATAAATATCGACCACGTGGATGCCCATGATCTTGGTTTCCAGAAACCGGGCATGGCTGTCCGCTTCGTCGCCGGGGAGCGTCGTGATGATCTGCTCGATGGGATGGCGCGATAAGATAGCGACCCCGTTATACGCCTTCTGGGTTACGGCCACGCTCTCATAACCCAGCTCTTTAAACACCGGGGCAGGAAACTCGGTCCCCTTTAATTCCTGCAGCAGCAACACATCGGGCTCGCGCGCTTTCAGCCACGACGTTACGTGGTCAAGCCGGGCCCGAATCGAATTGACATTCCAGCTAGCGATTTTCATATCGAATTCTACCGATCAATATATCGTACAAGACCGATCCTCCGGATTCTTCTCAGAACGGCCAAGCTGATTTTCTTTCCGAAGGGCAACAAACGAGGTATATTTCGCGTCCAGAATACTGGCGCGACTAGCCGTCGCACCTAGTCGGATTGACACGGTGTGGTGAAATGGCAGTCATGCAGATTGTAGTCATGGGCGTTGCGGGTTCCGGCAAAAGTACGCTGGCTGCGGTACTAGCCGAACGGCTTGAATGTGAAATGGCCGAGGCGGACACCTTTCATTCTCCAGCCAACGTTGCCAAAATGGCGGCCGGGATTCCGCTTAATGATGGGGATCGTGCTCCGTGGCTGCGCGCCTTGGCAGCTTGGATTACCCAGCGCGAACACGCCGGTCGGTCAGCGGTCGTCACCTGCTCGGCATTGAAGCGTGCTTATCGCGACGTGCTAAGGGAGGCATCGCCTCGGCTGGTTTTTCTGCATCTCACTGGGCCGCGTGAACTGATAGCCGAGCGGATGCGGCATCGCCCCGGCCACTACATGCCGGTCAGTCTGCTTGACTCGCAGTTCTCCACACTTGAACCACTCGCGCCCGACGAACGAGGCGTTGTGCTCGAAGTCTCTCGCCCTCCCGACGCGCTTGCGGATGACGCTCTGGCGGCGCTCTCGCAACTCGGTATTCCGGGCTGAGGAGCCCATCCAATAATGATTTCTGTTCCGACAGTTGTGTTTCAACCGCTGTTCTCGTCGCTCATTGCGGTTGCGCCACAAGTCCATGCAGCGCCGAGCCAACTGCTCATCGCACTGGCGGTGAGCGTGGCCGTAATTGTGGGGCTGATTACCTGGCTCAAACTCCACCCGTTTCTGGCACTGACACTTGGTTCTCTGACACTGTCGCTCGGGGTAGGAACACCTCTGCAAGATAGCTTCAACAGTTTCGGTAGCGGCTTCGGGTCGACAGCGACCAGCGTTGGTGTGCTCATCGCGCTCGGAGCGATGCTTGGCAAATTGCTCGCCGACAGCGGCGGTACGGACCGCATCGTGCAAACCATCCTGTCCCACACCAGTCCACGATGGCTGCCCTGGGCAATGGCGCTGATTGCCTTCCTGATCGGTATCCCCCTTTTCTTCGAGGTCGGCCTCGTGCTGCTGATTCCGGTTATCATCCTCGTTGCCCGGCGAGGTGATCAGAGCTTGATCCGTGTGGGCATATCAGCCTTGGCGGGTCTCTCGGTTCTTCACGGTCTGGTGCCACCGCACCCCGGTCCGCTCATCGCGATCAGCGCGTTGCACGCAAATCTTGGTCTTACCCTCGCACTCGGGGTGCTCATTGCCATACCAACCGTCATCATTTCCGGTCCGTTGCTGTCAGGACCAATGTCGCGCTGGGTTCATGCGGAAGCACCGGCTGGCCTTGTCACCGAATTTGAAAGCTCGAGCCACCGCGAACGCCAACCCAGTTTCGTCAACGCCCTCACGTCTATTCTGCTGCCTGTCGTTCTCATGCTTGGGAAGACGGTCGCCGATACCGGACTTGCCGCTGGTGGCCAATTGCGTACCGCACTCGACGTGCTTGGGAGTCCCATGGTTGCCCTGCTGCTGGCCACCCTGGTGTCTATGGTCACCCTTGGCCGCGGGGCCGGTATGAGCCGCAAGGAATTGTCTGCCGCCGTGGGTAACTCATTGCCGGCAATTGCCGGAATCCTGCTGATTGTCGGTGCTGGTGGCGGTTTCAAGCAGACCATCGTTGACACCGGTGTCGCACAGGTCATCTCACAAGTGGCGCAGCAATGGTCAATTTCCGCGCTGCTCTTCGGATGGCTGCTGGCTGTCCTGATACGGCTGGCAACCGGATCGGCAACTGTGGCGACGATCACCGCCTCGGGAATCGTTGGCCCTCTCGCTGCAACACTGGATCCGACTCACACAGCGCTGCTGGTGCTGGCAGTTGGAGCAGGTTCGTTGTTCTTCTCACACGTCAACGACGCGGGATTCTGGTTGGTGAAGGAGTACTTCGGCATGTCGGTGGGACAGACGCTCCGAACATGGTCCGTAATGGAAACAGTGATATCGGTGGTTGCTTTGATCTTGATACTTCTCCTCGGCGCCGTGCTCTGATCTGCTTTGAAGAATCCTGCAGCACCTTTCAATAGACACGCGGTCTGGCATCTTTCGGTCGGCGACCCACATCTACCTTTGCCGTCGAAAGGCCCATTATGGAAACGAAAGCAATCGCGCCCCTTACCAAGGCGGATCAGCGGAATGCAGTGATCGCTGGCTTTCTGGGTTGGACGCTGGATGCGTTCGACTTTTTCATTCTTGTGATGGTTGTCCCTGCGGTCGCGCGAGACTTCCACAAATCTGTCCCGGCGATCGCCTTAACGCTCACCGCAAGTCTCGCAACCCGCCCTATCGGCGCGATTCTGTTTGGCATCATGGCCGACCGCTTCGGTCGACGTGTGCCGATGATGGCAAACGTAATTTTCTATTCGGTTGTCGAGTTCTTTTCGGGTCTGGCACCCAGCTACGGACTGTTCCTTGTATTGCGCTTACTGTATGGCATTGGCATGGGCGGCGAGTGGGGAGTGGGGGCGTCACTTACCATGGAGTCCGTCCCGCCGAAATGGCGTGGCATCATATCCGGCCTTCTGCAGGAAGGCTATGCAGTGGGATATTTGCTCGCAGCGCTCGCCTACTTCAGCGTCTTTCCGCATTGGGGGTGGCGGCCAATGTTCTTCATTGGCGGGCTACCAGCATTGCTATCCCTTTTTATTCGCAGCAGAGTGAAGGAAACCGAAGCCTGGCACAGTTCCCGTACGGATTGGGCCACTTACCGGACGGCAATTGCACAGAGCTGGCCGCGTTTTCTGTATCTCGTATTGCTGATGACATTCATGAATTCGATGTCGCACGGCACTCAGGATATGTTCCCGACATTTCTAACTCGCCAGCGGCACTACAGCGTGGGAATTGTCACCCTTGTGACGATCGTTTCGATGATAGGTGCACTGTCAGGAGGCATAGTAGTTGGACACCTCTCTGACCGCTGGGGGCGGCGGCGAGCCATGCTCACGGCTGTAACGGTCGCCGTACTTCTCATTCCGCTTTGGATTCTCGCTCCCAATATCACCACGATTATGCTGGGCGCGTTCGCGATGCAGTTCATGGTTCAGGGTGCCTGGGGAGTGATACCAGCGCACCTCATTGAACTCTCTCCACACCAGTTGCGCGGATTCTTTCCTGGATTCGCTTATCAAGTTGGTGTGCTTTGCGCGTCCAGCATCGGCTACATTGAATCGTCAGTTGGTGAACACCTGACCTACTCGACCTCCATGGGACTTGCGATGTTGATAGTCATGGGATGCCTGTGGTTGATCGTCAAGTTCGGGCCAGAAGAGCACGGAAAGCTCTTCGTGATGCCCAAACCTGAGCCAACCGTCCCCACAGAGATGGAGCCGCGCCGTCTGAGGCCAACCGGATAGGGCCTATTTCGTATTCGGCCCTTGGGGAATCGCCGCGCCATCTGATCGTGGATCTGCTCCCGCGAAGTTCACTTCGCGTCGGGCGTCCCTTACCACGGCCTCGCCCTGCCCCACCGTGAACGAGAACGGCTCCAATAGTTGAATCTCGTGCCCACGTTTGGTAAGTTCCGTCCTGACTGTCGCTGGAATGGTTTCTTCCATCTCGACGTCGCAGCCATCAAAGGTTTGCTTTGTGAAGCGGGACTGCTCGAGTGCAGCCTGCACGTTCATTCCATAGTCGACAACGTTTGCCACAAACTGTGCATGCGCCTGGGCTTGGTTCCAGCCTCCCATGATGCCGAAGCCTATATGGATGCCGTCTTTTTCCATGAAGGCCGGAATGATCGTGTGCAGCGGACGCTTGCGCCCGGCCAGCGAGTTGGGACGTCCGGGCGCGAGTACGAATCCCGATCCACGATTTTGAAACGAAAAGCCGGTTCCAGGTGCGACCATCCCTGTGCCGTACCCGGCATAGTTGCTCTGGATGAGCGAGACGATGTTCCCGTCCTTGTCGATTGTGGAGAGATAGATGGTCGACTTGCCCTGGGATTCGAGCATCTGCTTGATATCGGAGGGCACGACTTGGCAGGCCGCTCTGTCCTTCTGGATCAGGCTGGCACGCTTCTTCGCCAAATCCTTTGACAACATTTCCTTCACCGGAACCTGTGTAAAGCGCGGGTCTCCGACGTAGTGATACATATCCGCGTAGGCCAGTTTCTTGGCCTCGATCATGGTATGCAGGGCATCGGCGGAGTTGTGCCCGTACTGCGTCATCGGAAACTGCTCCATGATGTTCAACATTACGAGCGCGGCGATCCCCTGACCATTCGGCGGTATTTCGTAGACTGTCCAGCCGCGATATGTGGTCGAGATAGGATCGACCCACTCTGGCTGGAACTCCTTGAAGTCTTCGACGGTATGCGTCCCACCCTGACTACGGAGAAACTTCACCATTGTCTCGGTCATGGGACCGTTGTAGAACGCATCTCTTCCGTGCTCGGCGACCTGCCGCAGTGAATTCGCCAGTGCCGGGTTTTTGAATTCATCCCCGACCCTCGGTGCTACACCATTGGGCAGATAGGTTTCTCGATATCCAGGCTGTTGCATCAGACGCTCGGCTACCCAATAGCGCGCATTCCGTTCCGCCAGCGGAAACCCATTCTCGGCGTAGTAGATAGCTGGCGCCAGAGTCTTGCTGAACGGCTGTGTGCCGAATCGAATCCTCAGCGCATCCCAACCTGCCACGGCTCCGGGAATGTCGATGGTCTCAACCCCGATGGGATTGATTTGTTCCACGTTGTGGGCCTTCAGATAGTCGATCGTAAGCGCCTTAGGAGACCAACCGCTTGCGTTGAGTCCGTAGAGTTTGCCGGTCTTCGCTTCGTAGTACAACGCGAACAAGTCACCGCCTATTCCGTTTACGTATGGTTGGACCACACCCATCACTGCATTTGCTGCAATCGCGGCATCCACCGCGTTTCCGCCCTCCTCCAGAACGTGCGCGCCCGCCTGCGATGCAAGAAACTGCGGCGCCGCCACAATGCCAAACTTCGTCACAACCATAGAGCGGCCCTGCCCAGGTACGGAGGAGAACACCTGCGCCATGACGATTGGTGAGATTGCGAAAAATACTGCGGCAAGAGCGAAGAATTTCATGCCACTCCTTTGCGGGGTCGAATTCAATTATGACGCCCCATCCAAATGATGCGAAATTGCTGAGTGCATCTAAGACATTATTCCTACCTGCGATACAGCTCAATCGAATTCTGCCGGGCACTACGAGCCGACGACGTAAGAATCGTTACAAGTTGTTGACAAGTTCGTGACAATTGGATTGTGAGTACGTCCTATCGTTGTAGGCGTTGATGTCGTGGTTCCTTTAGTTGAGCTATGAAACTCAAGCAGGAGAGAACTTTAGCCGAGTCGTCGGCAGCAATCCAAAGTGTTGCCCTGGACGGCAAGTCCTCGGTGGTACTGAGCGGGGCTCGGCTTGGGATCGGTGCCGACGAGAGTGTCCGCGCGGATATCGTGATTTCCGGCGGGCATCTATCCTCCTTAGTCTCCCGGGGACTCTCCCCGGCCTCCGCAGTTGCACCGAAGACAATTGATCTGAGCGGGTACCTTGTGCTGCCCGGACTCATTAACGCGCATGATCATCTGGATCTCGCCCTTTTTCCGAACCTCGGTCGAGGTCCTTACGCCAGTTCTGACCAATGGGAGATCGATATTCAAAGGGAACACGGTGCGCTCATAGAGCAGCATCGCAGGGTTCCGAAGGACGTTCGCTACTGTTGGGGTGCCATCCGTAACCTGATATCCGGCGTGACCACGGTGTGCGATCATGACCCTTCGGATGCCAAACTGGTGGATGCCCTCCCTATCCGCGTCCTGACTGGATTTGGCTGGGCGGAGTCTGCAAAGACGGATACAGAGCTTGTGGGTAAATTGAACGCCACTCCGCCTGATATGCCTTTCATGGTGCACTCCGGAAAGGGAGTAAGCGAGGAAAGTGCGAATGAGATCTCGCAGTTGGATCGCATGCACGCGCTCAACGAGCGTACCGTCATTGTGCATGGTGCGCTCCATAAGCGTGGGATGAAGATTGTCAATCGTCGGGGCGCGTCGATGGTCTGGTGCCCAAGTTCAAACTACTTTCTTTATGGACGCACTCATACTCGTGCGACGATAGCTGCCGCCGAGCGCCTGGTTCTTGGAAGCGATTCTCCCCTTACCGCTAGCGGCGATCTGCTGGACGAAATCCATTTTGCATGCTTCCGTGTCGGCATCGACCCAGGGGAAGTCTATCAGCAGGTTACACGTCGGCCTTCCCAGGTGCTCCGCCTTGGGAATGGCGAGGGCTCAATTGTCCCGGGGGCGATCGCTGACCTGATTGCAGTTCGAGATATGAGGGAAACCCCAGCTGCAACGCTTTCACGGCTCTCATATAAGGATATCGAATTGGTTCTGCTGAATGGCCGGGTGCAACTCGCCTCTAACGCGCTCAGGATGCGTTTGCCTGACAGCCTTGCTTCTGGGTTGTATCCGTTTCGGATCGAGGAGACACTGCGCTGGGTTCGCGCACCCATCGGACAGCTGTTTGAAGAAGCCGAAAAGGTCTTGGGCCGCGACCTCAGGCTGGGCGGCAAACGAGTCCGTCGAGTTGCGGCCACAAACTGAAGCTCACCAAGATGAATCCATTTCATGGGGAGAGCGCATCCTATGAGTACTGCAGCTCTGGTGGATTCCACCTTCATGGACACTTTGCTCGTCATAGAAGACAGTGCGCCGATGCAACGCGCGATTCAGCGGGTGTTCGAGGCGGAAGCCTTTACGGTCGAGCTCGCCTCGGACGGGCTTGCCGGATTGGAGGCGTTCCGCGCCCACGCGCCGAGTGCCGTAGTGCTTGATCTCAAACTCCCAGGAATGCCCGGGAGAGAGTTGTGTCGCGAGTTCAAGGCGATTGCACCTGGAGTTCCCGTCATTGTGGTTAGCGCGAACGCAGAGGTAGACGACAAGGTTCTTCTGCTCGAACTTGGGGCGGATGACTATGTCACCAAGCCTTTCAGCCCCAAGGAGTTAGTCGCGCGAGTGCGAAGAGCCATGCGCCACGCCGTGCAGGCGGCACGAGTCGGCGGACAGTTACCGCAAAACGAATCACCGCTGTACCGATTTGCAGACGTTACGGTGAACGTGAATTCGATGGAGGTCACACGTAACGGCCGAAGTGTCAGTCTGACTGCACAAGAATTTCGTTTGCTCAGATACTTTATCGATCGCGCAAACCGTGCGATATCACGCGAAGAACTGCTAAACGAGGTGTGGGGGTACCAGAATTATCCTTCCACGCGTACGGTCGATAATCATATTCTGCGCCTACGGCAGAAGCTTGAAGCCGATCCTGCGAACCCACAACATTTCCTTACCCTCCACCGGTCCGGGTACAAATTTGTGCCCACAAGCGGCCAGTTGCAGGCGAATGGGTAGCGACGTGCACCTTCGCCTCCGGACGCAGCTCATTATTGCCACGCTAACCATTTCATCAGCCCTCTCCGGGGTTTGCCTGCTGCTGATGCGTCACAGTGTCAAGTCTGAACTGGATAGGCAGCGCAATGCAGCGATCCTCGCCTCCACGCGCGCTTTTGCACGGGTGGAGCGAGAACAGCAGATGGACCTGGCTCGCGTCGCAGCGCTACTGTCCGAATTACCCACGTTGAAAGCGCTGATGACCTCAGGGCATGCCGCCACCATTCAAGACGCTTCATTTGAATACTGGCAACTATCCGGTGCGGACCTAATGGTGCTTGCGACGCCTGATGCGCGCGTTATGGCGGTACACGCCGCAGAGTCTAAATCACTGGATTCTTCCGTGCAGCGCTTGCTGTCCGTTTCACTCGACCGTCGTCAACAGACGGCGTGGTGGCAGGAGAATAACGACTTATTCCGCGTGGTTATGCAGCCCATTGTCGCGGGAACCGGGTCCGAACAACGCCGGTTAGGCGTGTTGGCCATTGGCCAGCACATTGACGCCACGTTTGCAAGCGGACTTGCGCTTTCATCGGGTAGTCAGATTGTTTTGGTTTCCGGCGATTCGATTGTTGCCTCGACCTTGCAGGGGAGTGAAATTCAGGAGTTTGCTCGGGACGTAAATTTCCGGCGTGTAGCACCTCAGCAACTTCAGATTGGAAACCGTCATTTTGATGTTTCAATTGCAGACCTGCAGACCCGTCCTGATGTTTCCATCCGATGCTACATGTTGCTGCCGCTCGACTCCACCGACGCGTATCTGCATCGTCTCAACCGCATGATCCTGCTCATTGGGATCGTAAGCTGTCTGGTCGGCGCGGTGCTTGTAAGCATTATTTCCCGCGCCATAACCGGGCCGCTGGAAACGCTCGCAGGCGCTGTCCGCGCGCTAGCAGCCGGCGATGACACATATTCTGTTGAGCCTCGCGGCGGAATCGAAGCGGTCGAACTGGCGAATGCATTTAGCCGGATGCGTGAGCAACTGAAGAGTTCTCAAAAACTCCAACTCGAGTCGGAACGAATGGCTGCGCTGGGCCGAGCCGCTGGGTCAATCTCGCACGATATCAGGCATCATCTGGCGGCATTGGTCGCGAATGCGGAATTTCTCTACGACACCAATATCGTCGAAGTTGATCGCGACGAAGTCTACCGGGAGATCGAACGGGCTTCGGGACAAATGACAGGATTGCTTGACTCCCTTGTAGAGATAGCCCGGGAGCGCAAGACGCTGATGGTGAGCCGCGCCGACCTGCAACTCGTGGCCCGCCGGGCGATCGACGCGGTGAGGTCCAGACCAGAGTTTCGTGGAAGGACCATCGACGTGGTTTCTGATGGCCCGACGGCGGGAGAATTCGATGCACCGAAGCTTGAGCGAGTGTTCTTCAACCTCATTCTCAATAGCTGCGAGGCCACTAATGGAAGTCCAGGACGAATTGGAGTCAACATTTCAAGTAAAGCAGGTATGTTTGAGTGCCGGATATGGGACACCGGCACCGGTATTCCCGATGTAATTCGTGAAGTGTTGTTTGAGCCATTTGTCAGTGCGGGCAAGAACAATGGAACCGGTCTGGGCTTGGCAATTGCCGCTAAAATTGTCCACGATCACGGCGGAACCATATGTGTTGAGGAGACGTCGTCGGCGGGAACTACGTTCTTATTGTCGATACCACGCTGCCAAGTCTCGAGCCGCCCGAGCGAGGCGCACGCCCAAGCATCCTGATCGCAACGAACCAATCCTCTCAGTACGAGGTGTTACCTTGACAAAGTCATTTCAGATGTCTTGGAACTCCATTCTTTTGCGTTTGACTGCCGGGGCCCTCATGGTAGCAACACTGCCAGTAAATGCCCAAGTCACTACGGCCGCGGATTCAGCAATCGAGTTACACCAGTTGCGTTCCGAACTCGACGAGACACGCAACGAATTGTCTCGCGCACAAAGCCAGATCGGGCAGCTTGCAAAGGAACTTCAGGCATTGCGGCGCGAATTCGACGTAAGAGCGCCCTTGCCAGCTGAGGCACCCGTCCCACCTGCCGCATTTCCCTCGGCGGCAGACTTGGCACGCCAAGCACCGCCAGGCGGTCAGAATTTACCGGAATCGGTCGCTGAACTCATTGCAAACCAGAAGCTACTGGCCGCCCAATTGGACGAGCAACATCAGACGAAAGTGGAGAGCGAATCGAAATACAGGGTGAAGCTTTCCGGCATCATCCTGATGAACGCTTACAGCAATCGTGGCGCGTTCGACGTGGCAGACTTGCCTAAACTGGTTCTTGACTCGCCCAGCAAGGGTAGCGTAGGAGCGTCGGTTCGCCAAAGCATCATCGGGTTGCAGGTGCTCGGTCCCGACTTGGCCGGAGCCACCACCAGCGCGAGCATTAGCGCAGATTTCTTCGGCGGGTTCCCGGCGCAGCAACCCTACGGCACAAGTCTCGGCATTCTCCGATTGCGGCAGGCCAGCGCTCATCTGGGCTGGACTAACACGTCTCTGACGGTCGGGCAGGACGGGCTGTTCTTTTCCCCATTGTCGCCGACATCCTATGCGTCGCTGGCCGAACCTGCACTTTCCTATGCCGGCAACCTCTGGGCGTGGACTCCGCAGGTCGTTGCCGAGCATCGTTTCCATACCTCAAGCCAGACGTTTTTCAGCGTGAGTGGTGGCATCCTTGCACCACTTGCCGACTCTGTGTCGTCCTACGGGGGAGGATTCCCTGGTCCGGGCGAACTCGCGCGGCGGCCAGCATTCGGCTCGCAGGTTGGATTCGACGGCAGAGCCTTCGGACAGCCTCTGGCCATCGGGATTGGCGGGTATGCCAGCCATCTTAAATATGGGCCGGGTCGGGAGACCGACAGTTGGGCGGTCACAGGGTTTTGGCGCGTCCCCCTCGGCCATCTTTTTGAACTGAGCGGCGAAGCGTATCGAGGCAAGGCTGTGGGGGGAATTGGCGGAGGTATCTGGCAAAGTGTGGTTTACGACGGCAATCCCGCAACCGCGAGCACAAGATTTAGACCATTGAACTCGCTGGGCGGTTGGAGTCAGGTGAAGTTCCATCCGCATCCAAAATGGGAGTTGAACTCCGCGATTGGGCAGGACAGTGTATTTGCGAAAGACTTGGAATGGGCACCAAATCTGGTAGGAGCATATATCGCGCCGACTGCCCGGAATCGGGCGGCTTTTGGCAATATGATCTTCCGGCCGAGATCCAATCTATTATTGAGTGTCGAATATCGAAAGATATGGACCTACGGCTATGACGGCGAGCCGTATGTAGGCGACCATGTGAATGTTGGAGCGGGAGTGAGCTTCTGATGCCATTCTGCAGATCGGAAATACTTGGTATGGCATTCCTGTTCTTTGTCGCCGCATCATCGATCGCCAGCCCCGCCCAATCTGTGGGTTCGACCGTGGAGGCGCAAGTAGTCGTGAACCATGTCCACGGCAAGCCCTCGCACCTAAATAATGAAGACGTTGTGGTCTGGCTTACACCCATAGGCTCTGAGGTTATGCCTCTCCAGGCGCACGTTCGGCGTTACCAGATGGTGCAGAAAGACAAACAATTTCATCCGCACGTGCTTGCCGTTGCGGTCGGGGCCCCGGTCGAGTTCCCAAACAATGATCCCTGGTTCCATAATGTGTTTTCGATGTACAAGGGCGAGAAGTTTGATCTGGGACTCTATGAGGCGGGCGCTACCCGGACCGTGCACTTCGTCCGACCTGGAGTTTCATTCATATTCTGCAATATTCATCCTGAGATGAGCGCTTACATATTGGTACTCGAAACCCCCTATTTTGCCGTTAGCAATACTCGTGGACAAATCAGGATTGCCAACGTTCCCGCGGGTCGCTATCGAATCGAGGTCTGGTTCGAACGTGCGGAGTCTGCAGAGATGGCGAAGCTTTCCCGGGAAGTGACCGTCAGTGATCCTACGACATCGCTCGGCAAAATCGAAGTTCAGGAATCCCCATTAGCTATTCCTCCCCACACTGACAAGCACGGGCATTCATACCAGGCAGACCGAACTCCATATTAGATTGAAATCACAATAGGTGTACCCGGATATCGCGCTCAGGTTCACCGGCTCCGACCCTCATCGCATGCGAAATCTCTTGCACAGGAACTGGGAGAAACGCTCTGGCGGATGCCTCCCAGAGGGACGCCCAATCCAGCGCCGTCCAGATTCTGGAACGAGGACAGAGTTTCGTATCAAAGTCAGAAGGCAACGTTGATGGGCTGACAGAATCAAGAGCGTGAGCTGCCCTTATCTGATTCGTAGCAAGGTACTTACATGCCCTCGTAGTTATTGTTTGAAAGTGGCAATCGCATTGCCTTATGAAGAGCAAACACTGACGTAGTGAGTCATCACTCGTTAGGGTTCAGCTTCAAAATCAAAAAGGCATTGCTTCATGCCAATGGCGAAGCCCTGTCTTAAACCACGGACCTGCACGCAATTTCTGACTGCCGCAACTGGAGTGGAATATCATGAGCGCAACCCCACTAGCCCACCCGGTTTCTACTGAAGCGACGGATCGGAACTGGTATGCCGTGTATACCAGGCACAGCCACGAACGAACTGTGCGTGATGCGTTTGCATCGCGCGAGATAGAGAACTACCTTCCCACTTACAAAGTAAGACGGCGAAGGGTCAACCGCTGTACGGTAGATCTGACTGTTCCGATATTTCCAACTTATATATTCGCTCGAATTGCCTGGGCTGAACACGCGCGGCTACTCGAGGTGCCCAGTGTTATTTCAATCGTAGGATTCGGGTCTCAGCGCCCAATAATCCCTGAATCAGAGATTGAGGCGCTCCGCTCTGCGCTTACTCTCGCACAAACAGCGCCCCATCCTTATCTGAATATTGGCGAGAGAGTGCGTATTCGCTCTGGCCCGCTTGAAGGACTAACCGGGATCGTCTTGCGCAAGGGTAATAACCTGCGAATCGTACTTAGTATTCAGTTAATTATGCAGAGCGTCGTCGTTGAACTCGAAGACTGGAACATTGAGTCCATTAGGTAGCAGAGCAAGCAGCACTGATTTGCAGACCCTGTCCGTTCCCTGAAAATCCCAACTACTTCGCCCATGACCAATGAAATAAACAGCCAGGAACGCATGATGGCTGCCGCGATACTCCTGTTTTCTCGCTCCGGATACCACGGCACAACGGCCAAGGAAGTATCGCAAAGCAGAACCAAACTTCCTGAGTTCAGTAACAAATAATCAAGTCAAAGTAGGAGTCTATGATCCACATATCCCTGCTGCCTCGAAACATCACAACGCAACGAATCCGGGGTTACATGATCGCTTATGTCGGGGACCTCGCAGCGTTCGCCGCATCGACGCTACTCGCGTTCCAGTTGCGCTTCGATGGGGAATTGCCGCTGTCGTACGTCTACTCAATGTGGATCGCAATGGCTATCTGGGCCTGCGCTAAGTCATTCACTTTTATCTATGGCGGAGTGGGCGGCGGATATTGGCGCTTCACCTCAATTCACGAGGCACTCCGGTTGGTGGAGACAAACTTTGTAGGGTCAATTCTAGGGGCAGTCGTGATCTTGCTCCTGCTTGGTCAACACGGGCTTCCGTACTCGATTTACTTCCTGGAGTGGCTGGTATCGAGCGTACTAATTCTGAGTGGCAGGTTTATTGTCCGTGCGATCTTCAGCGCCAGGCATTCCCACAGAGCGAAAGGAGAACTGACGAGAACACTTATTTACGGAGCTGGAGCCGCAGGTTTGGCGCTGCTGAGCGAACTCCGGCAGAACCCTTCACTAATGTGCGAAGTGATCGGATTGATCGACGATGATCCAGAGAAGGATGGCCTCAATTTCCACGGAATGCGAGTGTTGGGATCGGGCAAAGAACTGGGAATCGTCGCTAAGAAGCATTTCATCAAGAAAGTGCTCATAGCCATTCCTTCGGCGACGGGGCCACAGATGGTGCGAATCTTAAGGTTTGCCGTGGACGCCGCAGTGGAGTACAAGATGGTGCCAAGTCTCGGGGCACTACTCCAAGGCACGGAGTTAGGGAAACAGATCCGGGATGTCGCGGTGGAAGATCTGCTGGGTAGAAAGCCTGTTCGTCTTGACGTGGACCGCATCCGGGAGAAGATCCAGGGGAAAGTCGTGATGGTTACTGGCGCTGCAGGCTCGATTGGTTCGGAGGTCTGCCGCCAGATAGCACAGTTCAACCCGCAGGCAATCGTAGGCTTTGACTCAGCGGAGACACCTCTCTTCCAGATTGACAGAGAGCTGCGCATAGCTTTTCCGCAGTTGACGTTCTATCCGGAGATTGGAAACATTACCCGGCCTGAATCTCTGCGCTATGTTATGCAGAAATACCACCCCTCGATTCTGTATCACTCTGCCGCCTACAAGCACGTTCCTATGATGGAGCGTCACGTATTCGCTGCTGTTGAAAATAACATCTTCGGAACCATGAACGTCGCGAATGCCGCGATTGCAAATGGGATTGCAGATGTGGTCATGATCTCAACCGATAAAGCAGTGCGGCCGACCAGCATGATGGGCGTAACGAAGCGTGTCGCGGAGTTGTTGATTCGCTCCATGCAGGGAAAGTCACCCACAAGGTTTGTTGCTGTGCGCTTTGGAAACGTCTTAGGAAGCAATGGCAGTGTCGTCCCCATTTTCAAGGAGCAGATTGCTGCGGGCGGTCCTGTGACCATCACGCACGCGGCGATGACGCGCTACTTTATGACCATTCCCGAAGCGGCCCAACTTGTCCTGCAAGCATCCTCCATCGGCACAGGTGGAGAAGTGTTCGTCCTCGATATGGGTGAGCCAGTCAAGATCGTCGACCTCGCGCGAAATCTGATCCTGTTATCGGGCCTCCAACCTGACCGGGACATCAAGATCCAGTTCACAGGTCTGCGTCCAGGGGAAAAACTATTCGAAGAATTGAATCTGCGGGATGAGTGCCTAGCCCCCACTTCGCATGCACAGATCCATGTTTATGTGAGCCCGAACGATGTTGACGCAAGGCAACTTGAAGCATATCTGCAGGATCTCAGGGTGATTATCGAACGCCGTGACATCGCTCGACTGGTTCTGCTGCTAAAAGGCCTTGTGCCGGAATACAATCCTGATGCGCAGCTTCTCAGGACTGCATTGGCGGTCGAGTTCTCATCCGTCGAGACGCTTGGAATTCCTATCCCCATCCGGCGCGCGGAGAGCATCGGCGAGGTCACGCACGCAACCGCGGTTGGCCAAGCGAATTGAAGCGTTTGCTTCATGGGTCAGGCGCCGGTTAATTGCTGCGTCATAGATCCGGATGCGGTACAAAAAGCCGGTCTGTTTCCGCTCAGCCAACTGTTAGACATCACAAATCGCTGTTTCTCTCTGCGGCCCCAGCCCACCGTGCCGGGTTGCCCCACTTCTCTAAGGATGTAAATTGAGCAACTACGAAGTTCTTCACAAGGGTACTGAGAAGTCGACGAATTCCGTGGCGGCAACCGTCCATCCTCATTCGGATAATACCCATGCGTTGCAAAATCTGCTGCGGGTATTGACGAAACGCCGGAAGTGGATCATTGGTTCGATCGCGATCTGTGGGTTGTTAGCGATTATCGTGACCCTGACGACGAAGCCCACATATCAATCAACGGCGACAATTGAACTAAACAAAAGCAGCTCTGGGTCTTTGGACTTGGGGCTCGGGGACTTGTCACAGTTGACCTCGGGCGGAGAGGGTCTTCAGACGGACATGCAGACGGAGACCGCAATTCTCCAGGGCGATTCGCTGGCCCTGGCCGTGATTCAGCAAATGAAACTGGCCTCCCAGCCTCCCTTCGTTCCCAATGGCAGCATGGCCCGCAAACTGAGTTCTGAGCAGGGACTGCCGCTCGAAGAAGCGCCGCAGACGCGGTCGTGGCTATTGAAGAACTTCGGATTGCACTTGAAAGTACAGCCGATTCATGGGACCCGTCTGATTCGAGTTACTTACGAAAGTCAGGACCCGAAACAGGCTGCGGAGATTGCGAATTCGTTGATCGACAGGTACAAGAATCAGTACCGCCAGTCACACTACAGCGCCGCAGCTGAGACTTCTGATTGGTTGACGGCACAGCTTTCGGATCTGAAGGCCAATGTCGAAGACTCCGCAAAGAAGCTCACCGATTTTGAGAAGGAGAGCGGGATACTTAGTTTTAACGCGATGACTTCGATAGGACCTGGGAAGGATTCCGTCAGTCAGGGGCAGATCCATAGCGTCGTAATCCAGAAGCTCGATGCGCTAAATGCTGAGTTGACGATAGCTGAGGCGAATCGCATCTCGAGGGAAGCAATTTATCGCATAGCGAAAAGCGGTAGCGCCGACGCGATTCTCGGTCTTGGAAATGACCCATTGGCGGCACAAGGCAACTCAATGGTCCTTATGCAGGGAGGCGGGCTCTCAAACCTCCAACAGTTGCGAGGACAGAAAAATCAACTCAAGATCAATCTCGCTGAGTCATCAACAACGTATGGGGCCAATAACCGCCACCTCACGGAAATGCAAACCCAACTGGGCGCACTGGATGAGCAGATTCACGAAGAGGTACTTCAGATCGTGAAGCGCGCGCAAGTCGATTTCCAGTTAGCGCAGCAGACCGAAAGCGAGATCCGTCGGCAGTTCGATCAACAGCAGATGGCGGCCAGCAAACTCAATGAGAAGGCGGTTCAATTTGCGGTGTTGAGTCAGGAAGCTTTTTCGCGCAAGAAGTTGTATGAGGACCTGTACACCAAATTGCAGGAGGCCAACGTTTCTGCAGGCATCAAGGCTACGAATATTACTATCGTAGACCCTGCTCGCTCGCAGTCAATTCCTGTCCGGCCGAAACATATTAATAATGTATTGATGGGAATACTATTTGGGATCTTCGCTGGACTTTCTATTGCATTTGTTGTCGATAACTTCGATTCAACGGTGACTATTCCTCCGGAGGTGGAAAGTATAACCGGTAAGCCTGTGATCGGCATCATTCCGATTTTAGGGGAACCGGCAGGAATACTTAGAACTCGGAAGCGGCAGGGGAGTAAGGCGATCAAGGAAGAGGTCTCCGCGCCAACGCCGATCTGGACGCTGAGTCAGCCCGACTCTGTCGCCGCTGAAGCATTCCGGGCACTGTGTACTTCGATCATGCTCTCCCGAGCCGGAGAGGGGCCGAGAGTCATTTTGGTTACGAGTTGCATTCCTGGTGAAGGCAAAACGACGATGACGACGAATCTTGCCGTCACCTTCGCACAGCATGACAAAAAGGTGATCATCGTAGATGCTGACATGCGCCGTTCGCATATGAGGCGTAGCATGTCTGTCTCCAATGCACCAGGGTTGAGCAATGTACTGGCCGGCACAAATACCTGTGATGAAGCTATCGTTCGCGGATCGTACATGGATAAACTGGATATTCTGCCGGCAGGCCCGCCTCCCCCAATGCCATCTGCGATGCTTGGGTCGACGGCTTTCGATGAACTACTGAAAACCCTACGTTCGCGTTACGACACTATCCTGATCGACAGTCCTCCGGCATTGCTGGTAACAGACCCAGTCCTAATTTCACCGAAAACCGACGCTGTCATTTGGGTGACCCACGCCGGCGTAGTCACCAGGCCACAGCTTGCTCGCGCGGCAGAAGTAATCGAGCGCAGTGGCATGCCCGTAATTGGTTTCGTGGTGAATCGTGTCAGCAGCAAGTCGGCAGACTACCGCTACGGCTATGAATACTATGGCTCGTACTATGGCGAGAAGAGGGGGCTCAATGAAGCATAAAAGTTCGCACGCATGGCTCGTCACGGCGGCGCTTCTGACTTTGTTTGCTGCACCAGGCATGTCCCAGGTCGGTACGGGACAAATGCCCAGGTTCCCGAACGTAAGCGTCACCGGCCAAACACGCTCAAATGCGGCCGCCACAATGCGAACCTCCGGATTGGCCATAGTGCCTCAGGATTTTGCAAAGCTGACACTGGCTCCGGGATTCTTGATGGAATTGAACGTTCTCGATGACCCTGATCTGGTAGGAAGCTTCCGTATCGACCAGCAAGGCGACCTTGCGTTGCCCATCATAGGGGCGATACACGTCGCTGGCGAAACAGTGTCTGAAGCAAGAATCCAAATTCGCAATAAACTCTTGGCCGATCAGATTCTGAAGAACCCTCAAGTCTCTCTGACGGTATTGGAATATACGGCACCTGAAGTGACGATCGTAGGTGAGGTGGTCTCTCCGGGCAGGTACCCGTTGCTAGCTCCGCGCAAACTGGTGGACGTCTTGGCGCTGGCGGGAGGAACTACGTTAATTGCGGGCAATGAAGTTCAGATTACACGCGGCAGCGTCGCGACCGGGCATGCCCTAATCCACTATTCAAGGGCTACGGATCCGAAGACTGTCGAGGATGTAATCGTGAACCCCGGTGATACGGTTCAGGTAAAGAGAGCAGGCATCGTGTATGTACTGGGAGCAGTGAATCGGCCTGGTGGGTATGTGATGGATCAGGAAGGTACGCTCAGCGCATTACAAGCCATCTCCATGGCGAACGGGACGGCCTTAACAGCAAGAACCGGGACGATCCATCTTCTGCGTCGGAATGGCGCCGGCACAACGGAGGATATTGCTTTGCAGTTTGAGAAGATGTCTCGCGGAAAAACCGAAGACGTGCAACTACACGAATCGGATGTGCTGTATGTGCAGACTAGCAAGCTGAAGTCGATACTCACCAATACCCAGTCAATCATGGCCTCCGTAACATCAGCCTCAATCTATGCAGTGGCGGTTCATTAAGTGGCAAGCAGGACTGAGACATCTGGAAGAGATATAGATAAGGCTAAGACATAGTGAACCCGATCACAAGTTCTGATACGAAGCTGGCACCAAATTCCGCCAAGCCAGCGCGCTCCCTTGCTCTTCGAACTGGGCTGTTCAAGAACAGCGCCCTGTTGATGGGTTGCCGGGTCGCTGCCATGTTGGTCTCGCTAGTGACCGTTCCGTTCGTAATCGGCAAGCTGGGATTGACCGGATATGGAAGTTGGGAAGTCCTGCTGTCGGTGTCAATGATTACCGCGATCTTCCAGAACGCCTTAGGGGGAACACTTCTTTGGCGCGTGTCTTCGGCCTATGGTGCAGGCGACAGGGACGAGATCAGACGCCTTCCCGGTCTAGGGATTGCGGTTACCCTGATAGTGTTTGTCGTGTCATTCTCGCTTGTGCTTGTTGGCAGGCATTTTCTAGTCCTGCTGTTTCACATCCCTCCGGAATTGTGCCAGAGCGCGGAGTTAATCCTTCCCTGCATCATCGGTGTAAGCGTCCTTGGCGGTATGAACGAGTCGCTGGCCGCAGTATTGCGGGGAAGCCAGGAAGCTGGCTACGCCTCTGTCATCCAAACGTTTGCAGGATTCATAAACGCCGGAGTTCTCTTGATTGGTCTGGCAAAGGGGGCGGGCCTATGGAGCCTGCTTGCAGGTTACGGCGTTGCAGCAGTATCGACCGGAATCGGGTACTACCTGAGAGCCTCACATCTCTACGGTTGGCTTGATCTCACGCCGAAATTCCCCACGCGGCAAGACGTACTGGCGACGCGGCGCTATATGGGCCTTCTCTCCATCGGGTTCTTTTCCAGTATGCTACGCGGCGAGACTGACAAGCTGGTACTCGCTGGTTTTGCATCCCCCGCATGGGTGGGAATTTACGCTATTGCAGCAAGAATGTCTTCGTTAGTTATGGAATCCAGTAACTTCTTCTACGGCCCAACAATTGCTGCAACCGGTGCGATGAATGGACGGGGAGATTGGCCGGGCGTAAAGAGCCTCTATGTCACTATGGCGTCGGTCTTTCCCGTGGCAGCCGGACTCATAAGCGTACTTGTCCTCTCCCTGTATGACCGTCTGACGGTTCTCTGGCTGGGAAAAAACGTGCCCGGGCTTGCCCCGATTCTCTTTCTTATTGTAGCTGGAAATGCAGTCGCCGTGATACTGACCGGCTCGGGAACTTCTATCTGCAAGGGGCTCGGCAAGTTGGAGATCGAAAGTATTTACGTAGTGACCGGCCTCGTTCTGAACATCTTTCTCACTATTACGCTCGTCCTTACGGTTGGAGCCATTGGCACGGTGATCGCGTCGACGGTCTCCTGGGCAATTGGGGCGGTCCTGTTCATCGTGCTGCTTCATCGCCGGTTCGACTTACCGTTAAGAGGAACATATCGCAGTGTCGGCGCATTGCTCTATGTCGCCGCCGTAGTGGCCGGAGCAAGAGCCTTGATTCCGGCCTACACAGCACAACCTGACAGGCTTCAGGCGTTGCTTTCCGCGCTCAGGTTAGGAGCCGCCGTAGCGTGCGTTTTCCTACTACCCTTCATCTTGGCTAATGCGCGTGTCCTCATCGAGCAGATGCGGATACCGATGCTAAGGAGCGGGAGAAACGGGGGACTAAGTTGACGCTCGCCGAATCGGGAGGAACGGCGGCGCGAAGCGGGATGTTGTTGCCGAATTCAGTTCGCTACTTTCCTATCGTTTTCTTCGAGCTATTTCTCCTCATGACGGTTGCAGTTTTTGCGTTTGGCCCGTGGGGCTGGCCGGTCGCAAACCCGTTCGAACTATACGCCTTTCTCTTCGTCAATCAATTTGCATTATTGATTGGCTATGTCGGCGCTGTCAGAGGGCGACTGCCATCTCCTTTTCGCCTGCCGATCGTCGTGCATCAGCTTGTTTGGCTATCTGTCTCGATCACGCTAGTTATTTTGATCCCAGCCACAATTCACCAAACCGGGGGAGATATCAATGTTGCTCGTGCTCTGACAGACCCGGGGCGAGCCTATGGCGCCACTCGTGCTGCGGCTGCCGTCGCAGCCACCACTCGCGCGGTATACATTCCGATAATCCTCTCCCCGCTGGTCTGGCCCTTGCTCCCGCTAACTGTGGTCTTCTGGAGCAGGTTCAGTGTCTTGCTCAGAAGCTTCGCAGTTGTTGGGATACTGGGTGGGGCGTTCATCTTCCTTCTGATAGGAACAAACAAAGGCCTCGTCGATATTATGATTTTGATGCCTTGGCTTCTCGTCATCCGAAGTAAGGATCCGTCGAGGCTTCTCGAAGCGAAGCGCGTCTTCCTCTTCTTTCTTTCACTTGTCTTGGCTCTTGCCGTGTTCTTGCCATATTTTGCCATCAATATCGCCGGCCGTGGAAATGGCAAGTCTTCCACGGAGAATATGAATCTAGGCGGAGGTACTTTCATTCGGCCGACACCGTTCCAAGTCTTGGGGCTTGACGGTCCTGTGGCACAAGTCTACGGGCTTGGCTACACGGCGTTAGCTGCCTATGTTGGGCAGGGGTACTATGGCCTATCTCTTGCGATGCAGGAGCCGTTTGTCTGGACTTATGGAGTGGGGCATTCACGTATTTTGACCTGGATTGCAGAAAAAGCTCTTGGTGAGCAATATGCGATTGAGGACACTACCTATCCCGCACGGGTCGGTCGTGATTTCGGCTGGGACTCTAAAATTAAGTGGTCAACCCTCTATGCATGGATTGCGGGTGATGTAACGTTGCTGGGAGTGCCAGTCGTAGTGTTTCTGTTCGGGCGATTGCTCGGACTCACGTGGCTCGACGCCCTGGGACGAAACCCGGTTGCACCGGTACTTTTCTGTCTGACTTGCATAACCGTTTATTACACTTCTGCAAACTCCCAAGTATTTCAATCGCCCGACACTGTATTCGTATTTTATTTTTACCTGCTGTGGTGGATTCAATCTCGGAGCAGTCGGAGTAGGCAATATAGATGAGTACACATCAATATCCTAGAGTGCTAGTTGTAAATGGCGAGTCTATATCGACGCCCACGGCAACAGGCATCACGATGAGTAACCTGTTCGCCGGATGGCCAAAGGAAAAACTAGCCCAAGTTTTCACGTCATCGCTTCCTGGAGAGCGCCGTGGCGATTTCGAATATCGATTACATCCGACCGAACGGCTCGGACTGGGCTGGCTGCGGGACAGGGTGGCGGGCGAAAACACGAACCCACGGAAAGCCGGAAAAGCTAGTAACGCTCACGCAAAAGCCACCCTTCTTCCATGCCTTCGCAAGTGGTTGGAGTTGCTGCCTTACAAGTTACCAAGCCGGGTAGAGGAAGCCATCTTGCAATTCCGCCCTGAGGTGGTACATAGCTGCCTTGGCAACATCCAGATTCCTGTTCTGGCGTTACACTGTGCCAAATTATGCAACGTCAATCTAATTCCACACTTCATGGATGACTGGCCGTCGACCATGTATGCCGGGAGGCCAGACCTAGTGATTCAACGGCGCCTCCTTCTGAGTACGCTTCAGAGAATCATGAAAGTGGCACCGATTGGGATGGGTATTTCGGATCTAATGGCGACGGAATACAGTGCTGCCTACGGAGTGCCGTTTTACAGCTTCATGAACTGTACGTCTGTGGCGCCGGAAATCGAGCCCATGGCTGCGCCCGATCCAACAGTCGGGCCGCGATTCATATACACAGGCTGTCTCCACCATAACCGCTGGCGTTCGCTCAAAGAAATTGGCGATGCGTTGAGGCATGTAAATTCAGAGGGAATTCGTGGAAAGCTGTACGTATATGCACCGGCGGAAGACATATCTGAATTCGGGGGCCGCGTCGCTGGACCAAGCGTCGAGGTTGTCGGCTCGCTGGCACAGCATGAAGTGATGGGCGTAATGAAATCTGGACATGTCATGGTGCATGTAGAGTCGTTCGAGAGGGACATGCGCAAATATACCCGGTTGTCCATGTCGACGAAAATTCCACAGTATATGGCGGCAGGTCGGCCAATATTTTGCTATGGGCCGAGTGAAGTTGCCTCCTGCTCATTTATAGAAGAAAACGAATGCGGGATCGTGGTTGGATCACAGAACCGATCGGAACTGGCCGCGGCCATGCGCTGCATCCTCCAGGACGCCAGCTTACGCAATCGATTGGGGACCAAAGCCTGGGCTATCGCGCGACAGAAGTTCACATCCGAAGATGTCAGGGAAAGATTTCGGGATGTCATAGCCCAGACGGCGTGGGGACGGAGTGAGCGGCAACCGCCGGTCGCGATCCAACGCCAGAAGATCAGCAGTCATGTATAAGCCTTTTCTCAGCGTTGTCGTCATCACAAAAGATCAAGCCTGGAATATCAGGCGGCTCTTGGACTCCGTATTGACTGAATTGGAAGCCTGGCCCAGTGCAGAGGTGATATTGGCTGATTCCGCGTCCGCGGATGAAACTGTGTCCATCGCTTCGACCTTCCCTGGCGTGAAAATCGCAAGACTTCGCGGTGAACAGCGACTGACTCCGGCAGCAGGCCGATACGTTGGGTTCCATCACTCCACCGGCGACCTGATCCTGTTTTTGGATGGCGACACGGAACTGATTCCGGGTTGGCTACGGATCGGGATCGATCTGCTGCAAACTAAGTCAGAAGTTGCCGGAGTGGGTGGCATCTTCATCGACCTGCTAAAGGATGCTCCGGTGCGTTCGGCCAGTGATATTCCAGCGAGCGCGAACAGTTTGCATGACATGGGACACCTCTCTGGTTGCGTCTGTTTGTATCGTCGGGTAGTCCTAGAGCAGGTTGGCGGCTTCAACCCTTATCTGTATTCGGAGGAGGAGGCCGAACTTGCGCTTCGAATCCGTCGGGCGGGCTATCGTCTGATTGAGATTCAGCGCCCCGCTGTCTTCCACAGACAGGCTGATCAACCACAGACCTTGTCGAACGCGCTTGCTCGCTCCCGCCGAAGGTTGCTGTACGGCGGAGGCCAGGTCTTACGACAGCTCTTTGGCACCCCTCTATTCTTGACGTTTGCAAGAGAGCGTGGACGTGCATTCATTCCCTTAATTGCGATGCTGGCGGGGGTGAGCGCGCTTGCGACCACGCGAATAACCAACGACTCGCGGTGGATTGAAGGCTTCGTGGTGATTGCTATTGGCGGGTTTTTTGCACTTGCGATTCGGAAGCACAGTCTTTATCAGGCCGTGCGGTCGGTGGTTGCGCACATGCTACTTCTGGAAGGTACCATCGCAGGAGCCTTTGTTTCTTCTCCTCCTTCCGATACTTATTTGATCGATGATCTGGAACAAGCAACACGGCCCACGTTTCTGTCGACCGCAGTCAACCAAGACGCCCCCTCACCGGATGACCTCCCACCCGCAAGAGAGTCGGTGCACAACCGCAACCCATTCGTCACGGTTGTCATTCCGACACGCAATCGACCGGAACTGGTGGTACGCGCGGTCAGGAGCGCCCTGCTACAAACAGTCACTGATTTGGAGGTCATCGTTGTAGTGGATGGACCGGATCCATGCACGGTTTCAGCTCTTGAATTCATCCAGAGGACCGATGCACGCCTGCGCGTTGTGGCTTTGCCGCAAAATGTCGGAGGATCGGATGCGCGCAACGCCGGGATTGAATACGCGGTTGGGGAGTGGATTGCACTGCTCGACGACGACGACGAATGGTTGCCCCAGAAACTCGAGAAGCAACTGGCGCTGGGTAAGAACTCCTCGCATCGTTTCCCGGTTATCTCTTGCGAGATTATTGGGAGGACACCTACTTCCGATTACATTGCGCCACAAAGGAGACCATTCCTTCCATTCGCGGATTATGCCTGGGGGCAAAGAGGTTTATTTCGAGGTGAAGGTGCACTGTACTGTCCAACACTGGTTGGACCGAGATCGCTATTCAAGAAATGCCTGTTCACAAGTGGACTGCGTAGGCACCAGGATTGGGACTGGCTGATTCGTGCCTTTGCCCTGCCGGGAGCTGGATTGGAGTTTGTTAGTGAACCATTGGTTATTTGTCACTTTGAGGAGGATCGCGGAAGCGTCAGCAGTACGACGGATTGGCGCTACTCACTCAACTGGGTCAACAGAATGCAGTCGTACGTCGTGCCTGAGTCGTATGCCGCATTCTTGTTGACTAGCCTCAGCTATTCTGCGGCGCAGCAGGGTGACTGGAGCGCGTTTGTTCCGCTTTTGGTTTCGTCTTTTAGACGAGGAAAGCCAAGGGCAATTCATCTGGCAATGTACTTCGGCACCTGGTTGCTTCCGATGAGGTGCAGGAGGTTCATCCGGAGCATTACTCAGGGAAGGCCTAAGTGATCCACGATAAGCCGCGAAAAAGGATTGGTGAGCGAAGATGTCGAACCAGAGTATGGACGGGCGGGCTCTTCTTGACGGCATGAGCGTTATTGAGTTGGTTCCGTCGATAGCGCGCGAATCGTTTGGGTTGGGTTATGCAGCCTTAAACCTAGCCGCTGCGCTCGAGCGTGCGGGAGCAGATGTCTTTTTGGCCTCGGTGGACAAAGAAAAGGATGCGTATGAGGCCTGTGAGGAAGCCAGGTTCCCTCGCGAGAGGTTCATTCGCGGCTCACTGATAGGACCTTCGCGCTTGCGCTTCGCGCCATCTTTGGCGCGCAAATTGTCGGCGATTCCGAATGATGGCAGGTCGATTGTTCATTCGCATGGGATATGGACCTATATGACTCATGTCGCAGGGACTCTCAGGGAACGGCGGCACTGTCCGCATGTAATGAGCCCTCACGGCGAGTTGGAACCCTTCGCATTGACGATCTCACCAAAGAAGAAGGCACTCGCCTCCGCGTGTTATGGACGGCGCAATTTGATGAACGCATCCGTCCTGTGGGCACTGAGCGAGCAGGAGAGGACATCGATTCGAGCCTACGGATTTACCGGACGAGTGGCGGTTATACCCAATGGCGTGAACTGCGCGCTCTTGTGTACAACTGAGGAAATTGCCGACTTCTGCAGGAGACACGGCGTTGCCTCCAACTTCAAAGTAATGTTGTTTCTTTCTCGAATCGCACGTAAGAAGAATCTGCCGCTACTGCTCAGGGCCTTTGCTAGTGGCGTGAAGATCCATCCTGAATGGATATTATTGATTGCGGGGAGCGACGAGCGAGGTCATATGCAGGAGGTTCAGGCTCTGATTCGCGAGTTGCAGATAGAGAATTCGGTACGTGTGATCGGACCGGTGTCAGGAAAAGAGAAAGCACTTGCGTTCACGTCATCGTCGGTGTTTGTCCTGCCCTCACTCAGCGAAGGGCTACCGATCGCGGTGCTGGAGGCAATGGAGTATGCCAAGCCCGTCCTTCTTACAGAGGGGTGGACGTTACCCGTAACGACAGACTTCATGTTTGGCTGGAGAGTCCCAGGGGAGGATCGCGCATTTGAGAGCGCGCTGCTCGATGTGATGAACACACCCGAACACATTTTAAAGGAGATTGGATGTAACGCAAGGGGCGTCGTCCGCGAACACTTCGGGTGGGATGGCATAGCCAAACAAGCGTGTACCCTCTATGCATCTCTCCTCGCAGACGGTCACGAAGTCTAGAGTTAGCTTTAGCTGGATAACGACACACGTCTCTTTCGATTATCGCGCCTTTTCATGTCCACCCTCATCAAGCTGTTTTTTGTGTTCGTCCTGGCCGTCGCGACAGCAAGTGCGGCGACGGCGGAGTCTTTCGTCTTCGAGACCACCACGGCACGGCTGGAGATTAGAGAAAATGGTGAGGCAATCAGCCTCATTGATAAGCAGAACGGCAAGGAGCAATTGCAACCGAAGGGCCTGCCATTTGCAGTTGTCAAGAAAGATGGGCGGTTGTTCTCGGCCTCGGCGATGGTGCGGAATGGTGTCCTGTTTCACGTCATATTTGGGAGTTCCGGCGTCTCCGCAGAATACCGTATCACTGCGGCAGCAGAGTACATCGTAGTCGAACTGGCGGGAGTTCGAGGAGAAGGCATCGAAGAAGTCCGCATGATACAACTCAGCACACCGTTGGCAAACGCGGGCGGAGTGCTCGGCGTGCGATGGGACGACGAGTTTGCAATCGGTCTCATTGGCCTGAGCCAACAGGTCAACCCCAAAATTTCGGGCCAGGTTCTATCGTCGTCTGTCTACCCTGAGTTGACAATGCAAGGCCAGCGCATTGTCATCATCGCCGCGCCCACATCCCGATTTCTAGATGTGGTGCAGAAGGTGGAGCAGGATTTTCAACTTCCCGCTCCCATGATAGGCGGCACCTGGGCCAAACGTTCTATGGATGCCAGCAGTAGTTATCTATTTACCGATCTGACTGAAGCCAACGCTGAGGAGACGATACGTTACGCGAAATTAGGCGGATTCCGATACATCCTCATTTACGTTGACACTTGGTCCGCATCGCTGGGGTCCTATCCAATCAATCTTAAGAATTATCCACATGGAGAAGCGGGCCTCAAATCGGTAGTCGATAAGTGCCATGCTGCGGGACTCAACGTGGGCATGCACATGCTAACGAGCTTCGTGGGAAAGAGCGATTCGCTGGTACATCCGAAGCCGGATCGTGGGTTGCTCAAGGACGGCCAGACAACGCTCTTGATGGACATGAGCGAGAACGCGAGTGAGGTGATCTCGTCCTCATTCGGTTCGGGGTTTCCGCTGTCGGTGGTCTCCTCCGACTTCGTGATTGACGACGAGATCATACGCTGCGGCCAAAACAGCGATACGAGATTCCTCCAGTGTGAGCGCGGGTTTGCCAAAACGAAGCCAGTGCTACACATGGCCGGCGCAATCGTCCAACACCTTGTCGAGCGATATGGCTCCTACCTGGCGGATCTGAGGTCGCCACTCGCGAGCACCATTTCCGACCGCATCTCTGGAGTAATTAACCGCGTTGGCTTTGACATGATTTATTTCGACGGCGGGGAAGTGAATGCTGCGGACGGGCCGTCATGGTACTGGGTAGGCGTGCAGCAGTCGCAGATTTGGCAGCGGTTGAAGCGCGACGTACTAGTGCAGGGCTCTGGCATAACACCGTGGACCTGGCATATCTTTTCCCGCGGTACCTGCGACGACTACGCGGCGGTGGAGGCAAAGCAATATCTCGACTTTCACAAGATAGCCGACGTTTGGCGCCTCCACCATAACAATTTTCTACCTGCGGAGCTGGGCTGGGTAGGGTTTCTACAAGACACTCTCGACCATTCTGCAACCACCCCCGACGAGTTGGAAAACTATGCAGTGCGGATGCTCGCACTGGACTCGGCCGTGTCTCTCGAAACAAACCTGAGTGCGTTGCAAGCAAACGGTCGTAGTGAAGAGATGCTGAAACTGCTGGGCGAATATGAGCAACTGCGCCTCGGGGGTACAGTGCCAAAGGCGCTCCGCCAAAAGTTGGCGCAGGGCGAGTGGCACAGAGCCGGTCACGGAGAATTCCATCCGATCCGATACGACGTGCAGCGAGTTGCTTTACCAGGAAAGGTCATCGTAAAGAATGAGTTCGCTGTGCAACCGCTGAAGTTTCGGCTGCAGGTATTGCCCGAACTCGCGGACATTGGCGATCGGATGAACATCCCACTTCTACAAGACCCTTCGCCAACTGAACTTCCCCGTCCGGGGCCCGAGGACTCGATGCCAGGAGCGCTCGCGCAACGCATCGGTTTGGGTAAGTCGGTACAGAGTTCAGGCAGCGGACCCATGGTTGGGACGAGTGATCGGGTGACCCAAGTGCCGCTCGACCTCACACGTCATCGCGCTTTGGCGGTGCAACTCGATGTCGAGGGACCGACACAACCGTCGGACGAAACAGCCGTCCTCAATGTTCAACTGCAGACCGGTGACTCCACCTATCGCGACTATTACATCGATTTGGATTTTCGTGGTCCCAAGACTGTCATCCTGGCAGAGCCCGGGACAAGCAGGATGCTCATCGAGTTTCCGCCAGCCCATTCGAACTATCCCTACAAGGCAGCTATGTACGGCTTCAATTACAAGAACGTAGTTGCACTCAACCTGCGCTGGATGCGTTATCCAAAGGGCGGGGTGCGGTGCCTGATCGGGCTCGTGGAAGCACTCGACGAGCGAAGCCAAGCATTGCAGGAGGTTGAGATTTCAACTAGCTCGGCAAAAATCGCGCTCTCCGGAAGGCTGAAACCGGGTGATTATGCCGAGTATTGGGGAGAAGGACCGATTCGTGTTTTCGACAGGAACGGTGTCCTGCTTCGAACTGCGCCTGTGTCCGCCGATCATGTGCCGGTGCTGAGCGTGGGAGAAAACAGGGTAGCAGTGAAGGCGTCGAGGCCCGGGAACATCAAGTTCACTGCTATCACGCTAGGGAAGTGACTGCCAAAGCTACAAAATGCCTGCCTGAAAGTAACAGATTTCACCATACGTGAACGAAGCAATGTCACGGGATTACTCCCGTTTGATGGGCTCCCCTAAAGAAAGCATGAGGACAAATGACTAGCGAGATGAACTTAAACATATTTACGGGCAAGACCCTCCTGATTACCGGCGGCACGGGGACTTTTGGCAACGCGGTCGTCGATATGGCTAGTAAGGTTGGCTTTGGCGAGATTCGGATTTTCAGCCGCGATGAGAAAAAGCAGGACGACATGCGGGGACGTCTGAAAAACGCGGCAGTGAAATTCTATCTTGGAGATGTGAGAAACTACGACAGCGTTTTGCAGGCAATGCACGACGTCGACTTTGTCTTCCACGCTGCGGCGTTGAAGCAGGTTCCGTCGTGTGAGTTTTTTCCCATTGAAGCGGTCCAAACGAATACACTTGGCGCGGAGAACGTAATGAAAGCGGCGCTTGCCTCCAATGTTGGCAAGGTCATCGTCCTTAGTACGGACAAAGCCGTTTATCCTGTGAACGCGATGGGAATGTCGAAAGCGCTGATGGAAAAGTGCATGGTCGCCAAGGCGCGTATGTACGGGGGGACTTCCACAGTGTTCTGCGGGACACGGTACGGAAATGTCATGGCCTCCCGTGGGTCAGTGATTCCACTGTTTCTGAACCAGATACAGGCCGGGGAACCGCTGACTCTCACCGATCCTGACATGAGCCGCTTTATGATGACCATTGAGGGCGCGGTGGACTTGGTACTTTATGCCTTCATGCATGGTGCACCGGGAGATATCTTTGTGCAGAAGTCTCCTTCGGCGACTATTGGAACTTTGGCGGAAGCCCTGTTGAGACTTCTAGATGCGGATAATGAGATTCGGGTCATTGGTACACGGCATGGAGAGAAACTCTACGAAACACTCTTGAACCGTGAAGAGATGGCCCATGCCGAAGACCTTGGCGATTACTACCGAGTGCCGGCCGACGCGCGGGATCTGAACTACTCAAGCTTTTTCACGAACGGAAAGCCCGAGGTTTCCAGAGCCATTGATTACAATTCACACAACACGGATCTGCTGGATGTGGATGCAATGATGAAACTGCTGCTGAAATTGCAGTGTGTGCAGGATGCCCTGAAAGACAAGGTGGTGTTGGCGTGAAGAAGATTCTAATCACCGGCGGGCGGGGGTTCCTGGGCCGCAATCTCGCCGCCCACTTACTTGAACGTGAGGACTGTGAGACGACGGTTGTGGGTCGCGAGGACTCGGCCGAGTTGCTGAAGGCTGGGCTTCTTGCGGCCGACGTGGTATTTCATTTGGCGGGTGTAAACAGACCCCTGGACTTGAGCGGCTTCGAGGAAGGGAACGCCGGTTTAACTGCACAGATATGCCAACTCCTGCGCGATGGTAAGCGTTCGCCAAAGATCGTCTTCAGTTCCTCCATTCAGGCCGAATTTAATAACCCGTACGGGGCGAGTAAGGCTAAGGCGGAGAATGCGCTGCTCCAATTCGCCTTCGACACAGGAGCGTGTGTCCGGATCTTCCGCCTGAAAAACTTATTCGGCAAGTGGTGCCGCCCCAACTACAATTCGGTCACAGCAACCTTCTGCCACAACATCGCGAGGGATCTGCCAATTGTGGTCTCTGATCCGACCCGCGAGGTGGGGTTGAGCTATGTGGACGATGTAGTGAAAGCATTTTTGGCGGAGGTCGATGGATTGCAGGATGGAGACGAGACAGATGCACGGATCCCGAGCTACCATATTCAACTCGGTGACTTGGCCGGCCGAATCCAGGCATTTCATGAGGTGAGGACCACGTTGACGCTGCCTGACTTTTCGGAATGGTTCAACCGTGCGCTCTACGCAACCTATCTCTCCTATGTTCCGTCAGAGGCACGAAGGCATAGTCTGGATATCAAGTCCGACGCACGGGGCAGTCTGGCAGAATTCATCAAAGAAAAGCACTTTGGGCAGATCTTCGTTTCGAGAACTAAGCCCGGGGTAACACGAGGGAACCACTATCACCACACCAAGACGGAGAAATTCTTCGTAGTGGAAGGGGATGGTCTTATCAGGATGAGATCCGTTGAAGGTGGACCGGTCCAGGAGTATTTCGTGACCGGAAGTGCATTTCAGGTAATCGATATTCCGCCCGGATACACGCATGCCATAACGAATGTCGGCACGGGAGAAATGGTGACCTTGTTCTGGTCGAGCGAGATCTTCAATCCGAATCGCCCGGATACCTGCTACCTCTCAGTCGATTTCCAGGAGCGGAGCACGTACAAGTCACTGGAGAACGTATGAAGGTAGCAACGATCCTGGGCACCCGGCCGGAAATCATTCGTTTGTCTCGAGTGATCGCGGCGCTGGACCGCTATACGGAACACGTTCTTATTCACACCGGTCAGAATTATGACTATGAACTGAACCAAATCTTCTTTGACGACCTGGAGATCCGCCGTCCTGACTGCTTCCTCCAGGCAGCAGGCAAGAATGCCGCCGAGACGATCGGACAAGTCATCTCTAAGTCTAGCGACGCGCTCGCCGAGGTGCGACCGGATGCGGTGCTGATCCTGGGTGACACGAACAGCTGTCTGGCTGCGCTAGCGGCCAAACGATTGAGGATTCCAGTCTTTCACATGGAAGCCGGAAACCGATGCTTTGACGAGCGGGTTCCCGAGGAGATCAACCGGAAAGTTGTCGACCACGTCAGCGACATCAACCTGCCATACAGCGACATCTCTCGCGAGTATCTACTGCGCGAAGGGATTGCGCCGGACCGGATCATTAAGACCGGCAGCCCCATGTACGAGGTGCTGACGTACTATCGCCAGAAGATTGATTGCTCGGATGTGTTGAGTCGGATCGGAGTAGTGGAAGATGACTACTTTGTGGTGAGCGCCCATCGCGAAGAGAACATCGACTCTGTACGACAGTTTCGAAATTTGGTAAGTGTTCTGGAAACGTTAGCGTCGAAATATCAATTGCCAGTGATTGTCTCCGTGCATCCGCGGACTCAGAAGCGGATTGAAGCCGAGGGCGTGAGTTTCTCTAAGAATATTCGCTTGTTAAAGCCCATGGGTCTGACCGATTACGTCCATCTGATGATGAAGGCCCGGGCAACACTCTCGGATAGCGGAACGATTACGGAAGAATCCTCGATCCTCAATTTCCGGGCGCTGAATATCCGCGAAGCCCACGAGCGCCCAGAGGGAATGGAAGAGGGAGCGGTGATGTTGACCGGTCTCGACCCTGCGCGAGTTCTGGATGGGTTGAAGATTCTGGAGTCCCAGCCGACCGGCAAACAGCGGACGCTGCGAACGGTAGCGGATTACAGCATGCCCAATGTGTCGGAGAAGGTAGTGCGGATCATCCTGAGCTACGTGGACTACGTAAACCGCACAGTCTGGCGCAAGGCCACTGAACTATAAAGCCGCGCGTTATGGTAGTAGGTTATATCCCATAACGCGCCTTTATATTTAGTTTGTCAGCACATTGGGCTTCTTTCGGATTGAGCGCGGCTGGTATTGCGCTGCGATGCTCAAGTCTTGCTTCCGACTGTAAATTGATCAAAGCTGGCTCGCAAACTCGTTCCACACCACCGAAACGATTGAAGGCGACCAGATCAAATTCGTGACTGCTCACACCCCATGAAAATTTTAATAGTCTGCCAGTACTTTTGGCCGGAAACCTTTCGCATAAATGACGTGGCTGCTTCTCTGCGGGAACGCGGACATGAAGTTACGGTTTTAACTGGGAAACCGAACTACCCTGCAGGAGCATATTTCCCGGGATACAAGTTGTTCGGGCGGAATCGAGAAACTTATCGGGGCGTTGATGTGCTCCGTGTTCCGATTGTGCCGCGGGGACAAAACAGCCGCATGCAACTTGCGTTTAACTATTTGTCGTATGCAATACTGGGATCCCTGCTCGCCCCGTTTCGAGCTCGCGACAGATACGACGCTATTCTGGTCTATGCCTTATCACCAATCACCCAGGTGATGCCTGCGTTGATCCTGAAGATGCTGGGCCGAGGTCCGGTATACCTCTGGCTTCATGACCTATGGCCGGAGAGCCTGTCGGCGACAGGGGCGGTTCGTGCGAAAATCCTGATGCGATTTTTAGGTTTTGTGACGCGGCTGATCCATCGCAGTGTCGACCATAACTTCGTGTCCTGTGCCGGCTTCACTGAGAAGCTGGAAGCCATGGGCGTAGACCGTAAACGAATTTCCTACCTGCCGAGCTACGCCGAAGACATCTATGGAGAATACGCTGGCGCAGATCATCGTGCCGAGTGCGATGCTTTGGTGCCCCAAGGCTTCCGTGTGATGTTCGCCGGTAACATTGGTTATGCACAGGACTTTCCGACGGTGATTGCTGCGGCGGAACTGCTAAGACCCCATAAACACATACAGTGGGTTGTCGTCGGTGACGGCAGGGCCTTCCAGTGGCTAACTGAAGAGGTCGCGTGTAGGGGTTTGCAGAAAGTATTCCACCTGGTAGGAAGGTTTCCCGTAAACCAGATGCCACAGTGGTTCGCATGTGCCGATGCAATGCTCGTTACGTTGCGCAGCGAGCCGATCTTTGCGCTCACTTTGCCACAAAAGATCCAGTCTTACATGGCGGCGTCTAAGCCGATTATAGCCGCGATCGACGGCGAAGCAGAGCTCATCATCAATGGGTCGCAGAGTGGCATCTGTGTCCGCGCTGGAGATGCCACGGCGCTCGCGGAGGCTGTGTTGAAAACCTCGGGCATGAATGCAGAGATGCTAAGTCAGTTAGGCCACAACGGCAGGAAATACTTCGACGCTCATTTCGAGAGACAGCTGCTGCTCACCCAGCTTGAAGAGTGGATGCGAGACGCGGCGGTCCGTGCATAGGGAAGAGAATGGTGGATGCCTACTTCCGGTCCAATGAGTCCGTTAACAGTTAGTTCGAGGTTCACGATGGCATTGAAGAGAGTGGTGCTGTCTCCGAAGCGTGCGTTCGATGTTTCGTTTTCGTCACTACTCATATTACTGCTGTCGCCTGTGTTCCTCGGTCTTGCGCTGATCATCAAAATGACATCCAAGGGACCTATCCTGCACTGGTCCGATCGCGTAGGAAAAGGCAACCAGATCTTTCGCATGCCGAAGTTTCGCAGCATGAGGACCGACACTCCGCAGGTTGCCACTCATCTGCTCTCAGACCCGACGGCCTATCTCACCCACCTCGGGGCTTTTCTTCGCCGCTCCAGTCTCGATGAATTGCCGCAGTTGTTCAGCATTCTCATGGGCGACCTCAGTTTTGTTGGTCCGCGCCCTGCATTATTCAACCAGCACGACTTGATCCTGCTCAGGACTGAACTTGGTATTCACTTGTTGGTGCCTGGGCTTACCGGATGGGCGCAGATCAACGGACGGGATGAACTTACGATTCCGGTAAAGGTCCAATTTGATTACGAATACCTGCAACGGCGGTCATTTCAGTTCGACTTTCGCATTCTCTGTATTACCGCTGCCCGGGTCGTGCGTAGAGAAGGGGTCCATCATTAACCTTACCAGGGCCTTCGTCGCCCGGAGACGTGGTTGACACCCGAAAACGCCACCAAGGGAATTACCGCTGCAAACATTGTGCGCTGCTAACGCATCGCAATCTGAGAGGCTTGTACTGACATCAGGAATGCAGGGTCTGAGTTCCCCTTCATCGGCAGCGCCTAGCCCTATGTAGCCTATCGGTTACACAGGGTTTTTTTTGTTCTTGTGATTCCGCTTTCAATAGCGAGATCACTTACCAGTCACATCCCTTGTCAGAAGTTGTTGCAACTTCCATCGTTTCCCAAGGAGGCAGTGCAGAAAGTGAGTTACGATAGTTCTTCCAATCGGGCCGGAATTGTTGTGTTCTTTGGTCAAGTTAGCGTCTGATACTAAGAGAGAACAATCGTGGACGACATGGCCTTACCAGTTGGTTGCGATGTCCGGAACACCGGGTTTGGGAATACGGTCGGTCTGCCTTGGAATGCCACAGCTAGCGTATTCTGTAGCGGGGTCATAATAGCCGTACTGATCTGGTGGCAGTTTTTGAAGGAACCTCTTCCAAAGCGACATTCATGGCTCGAGCACAACGCGTTGCTTCATTCAGGGAGGGGCAGGATATGGTCGCGGGCTATCAACTGGGCGTGAATAGCTGCATTCAGCACCCGCTTGACTTTGATCAGTCTGGTGACAAAGTCAAGCGGTTGGGATTCTATTGGCTGCTGGTGAATGATCCTCCGCCTGCCAGGTCGTTTGCAACCAAGTCGGGAGAGTAACCGTGGCTTCCATCACTACCTCAAATAGAGTTAAGAAGAGTCTGTCAATCCTGCAGATCGACAGTCGCGGCGATGCGGAGTTGGCATTGCTCGAGTTGTCTAGAGCGGAATTTGAAGTTGAGAGCGATGTGATCGATAGCCTTAGTGAGCTTGCTGGTCGGATTTCAAACAAGTCCTATGATGTTGTCTTGGCCGAGTGCCATCTACCCGGTTGGGCGGGAACAGACGCACTGCGGATTGTGAGGCAATATCACCCGGATCTCCCATTCATTCTGGTCACGGGTAATCTCGGAGACGAGCAGGCAGCCGAGTGCCTGAAGCGGGGAGTCTCTGACGTCGTTCTCAAAGACAGCCTCGCGCGTTTACCTTTCGTCGTACAGAGGGCGCTTGAGGAAAAAAGCTTGCGCGAAGAGCGCGAACTTGCGCGACAGGCGCTGGAGGAAAGTGAAGGAAGGTTTCGCAAGCTGGTAGAGGCTTCTCCGGACGCGATTTTTGTTCACTGTGAGGGGGAAATTGTATTTGCAAATCCTGCCACGCTGAAGTTGTTGGGTGCGGAAACACCTGAGCAAATTATCGGCAAGAACGCCTTGGATATCGTTCATCCGGACTGCCTCTCCGCCGTCCTGCGCCAACTCGAGACCGACTATCGGATTCGGGCCATTTCCCCCGCGCTGGAGTCTGTTTTCATCCGGTTGGATGGCACATCGGTGGAAGTAGAAGCCATCGGGATCCCGATTTCCTGGCATGGGGCACCGGCAATCGAGGTTGTGGCGCGTAACATTACCGAGCGAAAGCACGCAGCAAAACAAATTGCGCATCTCGCGAGTTTTCCGGAATTCAATCCCGCCTCTGTCTTTGAGACCGATCTGGAAGGCAAACTCACCTATGCCAATCCAGCGGCGCTTCGCAGGTTTCCAGATCTTCTGCAATCTGGATTGACACATGCACTCTTGAAGGACTGGGTTTCATGCATTGAGATCTTCAAAAAGGACAGTAAGCAACAGGTTACGCGTGAGATTGAAACCAACGGTTCGGGCTTCCTGCAAACGTTCTATCTGACGCATGAACTCGGAATGGTCCGCGCCTATCTCGTAGACATAACCGAACGCAAGCGGGCGGAAGAGCAGAAGAGAGTAAGCGAGAAGGTCGTCCTGGAATGGAAGCAACGGCTCCTACTGGCGGAAAGTGCCGCGCTTCCAATCGGAATGTGGGAGTGGAATCTTAGCAACGATACCCTGGTGTGGTCAGACGAAATCTATCGTCAATGTGGATACACGCGCGACAATTTTCACGGCACGGCAAAGGAGTTTCGCGAGCGAATATACCCTGAAGACTCATCCGCAGTCGAAAACGCGGTTCAAGCAGTCGCCTCGGGTATCAGCGAGACGTATGAGATACAGTTTCGCATTCTCAGGCCTAACGGGACCATTCGTTGGCTCGATTCGCGGGGTGTAATGGCCTCGGACGGGTCTCGCCGCATGATCGGCATCTCGATCGATATAACAAAGTTGCGTCGTTCTGAGGCGGATTACCGCTCAATTATCGAGGCCTCTCCCATCGGCGTTTTCAGGTCGGACAATGGCCACTTCTTGATGGCAAACCCCACATTAGTCAATATTCTCGGCTACGACAGCGAAAGCGAGTTGCTCGCGCTCGACATTGGCAGCGACGTGTATAGCGACTCACACGAGCGAGATCGGTTGGTAGCTCTGCTGATCGAGTCTGGGTATCTCAAGGATGTTGAGGCCGACTGGAAACAGAAAGATGGACACATCATCACGGTGCGCATCAATGCAGCGGTCGTGCGTCAAGAGAATGGCGAGACCGGATTCCAGGGTTTTGTTTCCGACATCACCGAAAGCAAGACGCTGGCGAAGCAATTGTGGCTATCGCAGAAAATGGAAGCCATCGGGCGCCTGGCGGGCGGCGTGGCTCACGATTTCAATAATGTTCTGATGATTGTTAGCACCTATGCAGACCTGATCATGCAGCGCGAAGGCGTTGAGGATAAGGTCCATTATTATGCCAACAAGATTCGCGAGTCTTCCGCGAGGGCGGTCTCGATCACGCGTCAACTTCTTGCCTTCAGCCGACAGCAGATGTTGGAACCTCAAGTTCTCAACCTCAACACAGTCGTGGTTGAGTTAGGCAAAGTTTTGCCAAGGCTTTTGGGGGAAGACATTGAGGTCGTCACAATCCTCGAAGCTGCACTTAGCCGGCTGAAAGTAGATCGCGGCCAACTTGAACAGGTACTTATGAACCTGGCGGTCAACTCAAGAGATGCGATGCCGAGCGGCGGCCGCTTCGAAATCAAAACACAGAATGTTGAATTGGACCGCGCCTACGCCGCCGAGCATCCTCCGATGATCCCCGGAAATTACATCAAGCTGACGATTTCCGACACCGGAATTGGGATGGATGCCGAGACACAAGCACGTCTTTTTGAGCCTTTCTTTACGACCAAGGAGAGGGGAAAGGGAACAGGCTTGGGACTGGCAACGGTGTACGGGATCGTGAAACAGAGTGGTGGCTTCATTTGGTCAACCAGCGACGTGGGCTGCGGCACTACGTTTGAGATTTATTTCCCGCCAGTCGCTGAGCAACTCACAAAACATGCCGAACCATCTGCGACAGCCACGACCTCGAAGGGTTCAGAGACGATTCTGCTTGTGGAAGACGAAGCCCTCCTGCGCGAGTCCATTTGCGAGTTCTTGCAATTAGATGGTTATACGGTGTTAGCGGCGAGCGGCGGCGCAGAAGCCGAGCGTATTTGTGAGCAGCATGTGGGCAAGATAGACGTGATCCTCACCGACCTTGTGATGCCAGGCATTGATGGAGTAGGGGTGGCAAATGCTGTGGCCCTGCGTTATCCGGGAATCACGATCATGTACATGACTGGCTACACGGATCGCGCCTCGGAACTGCTCGACGCGGGAGCAGTGCTGCTCAGGAAACCGTTCAGCCTTTCGGAGCTGGCGAATAAGTTGCACTCCCAGCCATGGAGAACATAGGGCTTAGATCGTGCCGCATGCACCCGGTGAGTATTCCGCGCCATTCATGATAGGCGATGGCGAAAATGGCAAGTCAGTGTTAGCGATCCCTGACTGACAGCCTTCACTTGTGAAATGGCGAACCCTCTTCTGAGATGTCGATAGCGATAAACCGCTGACGCCCGAAGGTTAGGGCCTCTTCAGCCTTCTCGAAGAAAATATCCACTACTGGGCGAACCTCATCCTGCGACGTGGTATCCACGAATCTCGCGAGTCTTGCTTTCTGCGTATTTTCTTCGAGCAAGACTATGTAGTCGTTCATTCTTGCATGAAGTTGTTGTTGCGCGGTGGGCGAAAGAGCGATGCTGAGTAACTTGTCTTCCGGGAGGATGTGGTTGGGGACAGCATAGGACCAATCTGTCCTCAGCCCGTTGGCAAAACTCCCGTGTCCCGTAAACGCCGTTACCTGCACTGCCGTCTTATGGCTGTTCAGGAAGCCCAGTCGCTTTTCTGCGTTTGCGAGAAGATGCATTGTCTCCTGTAATTTATGTTCGGTCTGTTGAAGTTCGTTGCGTTGCTCAGCCACAGCATGTAGGAACCGGGCTTTGTCCTTCCTAAAGCGCACTGTATTGGTCAGTACCGCAACCGCAACAATTATGAACAGGAGACTTGCTATTTTGATGCCACGCCAAACTCGAGAATCCAGCAACTTAGCCTCCCAAAATAGCTGAGGCACAGGCCGTTCGGCTGTGCCTCAGTTCTATGTTCAGAATAGCTGCAGGATTTGCTCAACAAAGTTGTGGAACACCTTAACTCGACGCACTAAACAGCTTAGGTTTTTCTTTTGACCGTTGCGGGGTGCTCTTGCTAGGCTGCCTCGTTGAGTTCCACCCCGAACCGCCTTGCAGCAGATTGTATCCTCTTCCAAGCTGCACGGCGCTCGGCTTCCGTAACGCCCTTCACCTGATTGAAGCGGGCGGCAGCATTGCGAACGTGAGCGGCATTCTCCAGCGGTTCCTTGCGCTGCTTTGGGAAAGCAAACTTCTCTGCGGTTATTCGGTTACGAGTTGCCGTGGTTAGCTTCGCCATTGTTCTCCTCCTCCGGGGAATATCCATCTGCGCGTTGAATAATGATGTCGAACTGAAGCCGTATGCTCTGCTTGACCCACCTGTCCTACTCCCGAGCTGATTCAGAGATGCGAGGTTCATTCATAGCTTTGACGTGTGGCAAGTATTGCCCGGTTGGATTCCCGCTTCTGCTCGTTTTCGTTGGTGGGCATAGATGAGAGATGTCATGATTCCAGTGGGGATTAGAGGTAAACGGTAGACAGTGATGATTTAGGGAGGCCAAGGTCAATCGTGAAACCACCGCCGCTTGCCAGCCAACCCAACTCGGCAACCAAGTCCTGAGTAGCTGCTTCTAACTGGTTGTACTTAGGTTCGAATGGAGACTTAGGTTGCTCAAGAGCGCCCCCTTCTTTGTGCTGCTTGGTGCGCAACGTGTCCCCGCGAAGAGGCGCAATGGAAATTCCTGATTACTACGAGTTCCTTCAAATTAGCCCGGGCGCAGAGGCGGACACAATTCACCGCGTTTATAGATTTTTGGCGACCCGCTTTCACCCGGATAACCGTGACACTGGCGATGCCGAACGATTCTTTCTGTTGAAACAAGCCTATGAGGTTTTGTCTAATCCAGAGCGCCGTGCTGCATACGATGCGGCGCGCCAGGCATCGAAACCGGAACCCTTGTCAGTGTGGCTTGATTTCATGGACGACATAGAGGGTGAATTGAACCGCCGATTGGCGGTTCTGACGGTGTTGTACTTTCAGCGCCGCAGTTGTCCAAACAAACCAGAAGTTTCATTTCGCGAGATCGAGAGCCGCCTCGGGTTTCCGCGTGATTATCTGGTGTTCACGGCGTGGTATCTTCGAACCAAAAAATACATAACCCGAGGGGACAACTCAGAGTTCGCGATAACGGCGGAGGGTGTGGACTTTGTGGAAACGCAGCGGGCGAATATCCCGGTCTTGGATAAATTACTGACGACAGGCAACAGTTCCTCCACGACCGCCGGTGGAGCGTCAAGTGTGGTGGTGTCAGACTACGGCACGGATTACTTGGGAAATCAATCGAAAGAGTGTTGAGTCCGGTGCGCGCACCCGTGAGACATTGATGTTGGCACGATCCAGCGCAGCTACATAAAAACGACACGCGCTGACGTCACTGACGCCATGAAAGGGCTGGAAACCAAAATCCAGCGTGCAGCAACAACAAGAAACCCCGCAGGGAAGCGGGGCTAAGTGATAGAAAATATGGAGCCGACGACCGGAATTGAACCGGTGACCTGTCGATTACGAATCGACTGCTCTACCAGCTGAGCTACGTCGGCGAGGCCTTTTTAATAATAATGGGAGTTTTGCATTTTCGCAAAGCGCCGCAGAAGTGATTTGGCTGCTTTCAGGTGAGATTCCCCTTGCATTTGAATGGCGATGATGGTGACAATTGCTGCGAACGGCGAAATAAATAACCTGTGACCCAATTCGAACGTTCGGACTTACTCAGGATTCTTCGAATTACCGCACGGCAACTCAGTGGATGGCAACGAGCCGGCCTGATTGCTATCGGTGATACCTTTTCTTTTTTTGACCTCCTCCAAGTAAAGAAAGTTCGCGATCTGCGAGCCAAGCGGGTCAAGAGTGCGACCATCCTTGCTTCTCTGCAGGCAATGCAGGCACGGGTCGCAGGTATGGAGAACCCCTTTCTCGAGGCTGGATCATTTTCCGTCGGCTCGCGCGTTGCATTTCGCACCGAGGGCAAAGTGCTCGATCCGATCGATGGCCAGTTCATTATGGATTTCGGCGACTCGGGCCAGTTACTGGAAAGCCCCGTAGGTTTTCGTCCGGTATCGGCCAGTGAATCGGTCGCCGATATGTTCGCCCGGGGTGTTGCATTGGAAGAAGATCCCAACACCGCCGATGAGGCCATAGCCAGCTACAAAAAGGTGCTCAAACTCGAACCAGGTTACGCACCGGCGCATATTAATCTTGGGACGCTCTACTACAACCAGTCCGAATACGAACTGGCTGAGGAGCATTATCGCAAGGCGATCGAGTCTGATCCGCGGTATGCACTGGGCTATTTCGATTTGGGCAACGTGCTGGATGAAACCCAGCGTCTCAGCGAGGCGATCGCGGCTTATAAGGTCGCACTGCAGCTTGCCCCAACCTATGCGGTTGCTCATTACAATCTGGCCCTTGCCTACGAGCGCTCAGGGCAGCCGCGGCTTGCGCTCAAACACTGGCGCGCCTATCTCAAACTCGATGCCCATGGTCCATGGGCCGTACACGCCCGCGCACAATACAGGAAGTTGCTCGAAGCCGAAAAATTGAAAGTAGTGTATCGCCGTTAGTTTGTGCGCGCCCCGCTCAATTTCTTGCATCTTTTCTGATACAATCGCCCGTTTGCATCTCCAACATGCGAGGCTGGGCCTTCCAAATGACAACTACCAGTGGGCGTGAATTGATGACGCAACCGTTGCTCGTCTTGACTGAAGATGAACAACTCTTTCGCGATAACATCCGCAAGTTTGCCGAAGAGTCCGTCCGGCCCCTTGTCAGGGAGATGGACGAGCGCGGCTCGATCGACCATTCCCTCATCGAACAGTTTCATCAGCTCGGACTCATGGGGATCGAAATCCCCGAGCAATATGGTGGTGGCAGTGGCACGTTCTTCGAGGCCATTCTCGCCGTCGAAGAACTCTCCCGCATCGACCCTTCGGTCGGAGTTCTGGTCGACGTGCAAAACACGTTGGTTAATAATGCGCTCATTCGGTGGGGAACCGAGGGACAGAAGCAGAAGTATCTGCCGAAGATGGCGGCGGAGTGGGTGGGTTCCTATGCGCTTAGCGAGGCGGGCAGTGGTTCCGATGCATTTGCTCTTCAAACTCGCGCCGAGGACAGGGGCGACTACTGGCTGCTCAATGGGCAGAAGCTTTGGATCACCAACGGCAAGGAATCAGACCTATTCATCGTCATAGCCACCGTGGATCCCGCTGCCGGATACAAGGGGATTACCGCATTTATCGTTGAGAAGTCATTCCACGGATTCAGCATAGGGAAAAAAGAAGACAAACTTGGTATCCGCGCCTCCAGCACCACGGAATTGATCTTTGACGACTGCCGGGTTCCCAAACAGAATCTGCTCGGCGAAGTAGGGAAGGGCTACAAAGTCGCAATTGAGACCCTGAACGAAGGCCGTATCGGCATTTCCGCCCAGATGCTGGGATTGGCAGAGGGTGCTTGGGACGCTGCTGCAAAGTACGCGCAGGAGCGAAAGCAATTTGGTCATGCGCTCACCCATTTTCAGGCGATCTCCTTCCAACTCGCGCAAATGGCGACCGAGATTATGGCTGTCCGCCTGATGGTCTACAACGCAGCGCGCATGAAGGATGCCGGCTTGCCCTTTCTGAAGGAAGCGGCCATGGCCAAGCTCTACTCTTCTCAGGTGGCCGAACGAGTAGCTTCGCAGGCAGTCGAGATTTTTGGAGGCTACGGCTTTACCAAGGATTACCCGGTTGAGAAATTTTTCCGCGACTCTAAAATTGGCAGTATTTACGAAGGGACCTCTAACATGCAACTCATGACGATAGCCAAACTATGTCTGGGCGAAAAATGAAGAACAAAGATCCTTCCACGCATGCCAAACCTGATGGCGTGCCATTGTTGGAACGAAGGGAGTTTGAGCGCATCGAAATCCCTGCCACCGCGTTTGCGCTGGATGCGAATGGGCATGAACTTGGCCGCGTGATTGAGACCAGCGGAGGCGGTTTGCGTCTTAATCCGGCTTCGGCGTTCGCGCGCATTTCCCTGGCACAGTTTCAGCAACTCGTCATTACCGTCGTCGAACCCGCCAACGGCAAGAAGACGAAACTGAAAGTAGAAGTGCGCTACGTTCGCTCAAACAGTATTGGACTACGCTTTCTTTGAGTCGCAATTCAAGGATGCGAAAGCATGGTTTCATGTCTTTTGCTACAATCATGGGTTCGTGGGTTGAACTTATACTTCTAAAGAATAGGATCTCAAAACCTTATGGCTTACGTGATCGCAGAACCGTGCATTGGAACCAAGGACACAGCTTGCGTGGATGCGTGTCCGGTTGATTGCATACATCCCAAAAAGGACGAAGCTGCACACGGCGACCAGGAAATGCTCTACATCGATCCGGTCGAGTGCATTGACTGTGGCGCTTGTGTCCCAGTCTGCCCTGTCTCAGCCATTTTCGCTGTTGACGACTTGCCGGAAAAATGGAAGGAATATACCGAGCGCAACGCAAAATATTTCGGGCGGTGATGTGGTTCTGACCGCTGGCCCAGGTTGCTTGGCGAGCTGCTAAGGCTGGGCTCGTAACAATTGAAGGCGCATCTTCCCCGGATGCGCCTTCGCACTTTTATCTTCAATTCCGAAATTTTACTTCCAAAGCTCTGGTTGCACGCCAACCAGAGCTCCTCGCGACGCATCTTCCACTCAACGGCCTTGGGCCGGCGAATACTCCTATGTCGCATCTGCCTTACCTCACTCCCCCTCGGTCGCCACTTCCGCCCTCGGATCCGCACCGCGGTCTGTTTTCATTTGTGCGTGGAGTGGTGGCTGGTGCGGCGGATCTGGACCCGGCTGCCGTGCTTACCGCAACTGTGGCTGGGGCCACCTTCGGATACAGCGTAGCTTGGGTTGTGCTGCTTTCTATGCCTGTGCTCTGGAGCGTTTTTTCGGTCTCCTCCCGGATTGGCCGCCACTCGCGCAAAGGACTAGTGGAATTGGTGCGCGAGCAGTATGGGCGCAATGCAGCCATTACCCTGGCTGTTGGAGTCTTCATGGTTAACTTCGCCATGATCATCGGAGATCTCGTCGCTGTCAGCGATGCACTCTCCATTGTCACCAATCAATGGCGGGCATTTTTCCTTGTGCCGTTGGCGTTCATCGTCTGGTACATGCTGATCGTGGGCAACGCCCGCAAAAGCATGGAGCGCCTTGGGTTGCTGGCACTCTTCCTGATTGCCTACGTGGTTGCCGCCTGCTATACGGTGCATTCTCCAGCGGCGCTGGCACGGGGAATCTTCCTCCCTCATTTCGAAGCCACTTCGGCCTACTCGATGGCGGTCATCGCCGTCTTTGGATCGCTGCTTACCCCGGATGTCATCGTCTGGCAGACGAGTTCGAAGCGTGAAATGCCTCTTGGCCCCGATCCCTCTCATAACAATGAGTCTCATGCAGGAACCTTGGTCGCCACTCTTGTCTCGCTGTCGGCCATCGTGGTTGCATCCAACTTTCACGTGTCAGATCCCTCGGTGATAACCACGCGCTCAGCCTCGCAATCGCTGGCCTTTCTCGGCTCCGCTGGTCCGCTCTTGTTCGCACTTGGAATCCTCGGTTCCGGCATGGTTGCCCTGCCATTGCTTGCCGCTTCGCTCTCCTTCAGTGTTTCGGAGGCTCTTGGCTGGGATTCCGGACTGAACAAAGAGCCATGGGAGGCTCGGTACTTCTACATCATCATCTCCACAATCCTGCTTGTCTCCGTGATCATCTCCCTGTTCGGAGTCAATACTGTTCGCCTGCTCTACTGGTCGCAGGTCGGCGCTGGAGCGCTGGTCGTCCCCATCCTTGGATTCCTGCTGCTGCTGGGACATAACCGCCAGGTTGTAAGCTCTTTCAATCGGCCCTTTGACGATCTCTGTCTTGGTTTCGCTGTCATTGCCATGTTCGTTGCCAACGTGCTGTTTGCTTGGACGGAGTGGATTTTTCCGAGTTTCTGACGTTTCCTTGTCTTGCAAAACTGATTGATCGCACTACGGTCGCGTGGTAACGTCAGCTGTTCAGGGTTTTTCGTTTTTTCCCCGCAAAGTAGTTCCTTGGAAGACAAACCCTGCGTTGCTCCCACTCATGCCTGAGGAGGGCTTGAATGGGCTACCCGGATTTTTGCGTAGGTGGGACGCTAACTTTTTAATAATGAAGGAGATATAGCTATGCCTCTAGTTTCAATGCGGCAGTTGCTGGACGAGGCTGCCAAGGGCGGCTACGGCGTGGGTGCATTCAACGTAAATAACATGGAGCAGATTCAGGCCATCATGGAAGCCGCGCGCGAAACCCAGTCGCCGGTCATCATCCAGGCTTCTCGTGGCGCAAGGGCCTATTCGCAGGACAAGTACCTCTTCCACCTGATGCTGGCCGCCTCCGAACTCTATCCGGAAATTCCCCTGGTGATGCACCTTGATCATGGCAACAGCGTTGAGACCTGCAAATCGGCCATCGACCTCGGATTTACCTCGGTCATGATGGATGGCTCTCTACAAGCAGACGGCAAGACTGCCGCCACGTTTGAGCAGAATGTGGAAGTCACTCGCCAGGTCGTCGAACTCGCCCATCAGAAAGGTGTGACGGTCGAAGGAGAGATCGGTGTGCTCGGCGGTGTTGAGGACGGACACGGCGCGGGCGGCAGCGGCCACGTGACCGATCCCGGCCAGGCCGTCGAGTTCGTCGCGAAAACCGGCGTGGACGCCCTGGCCATTGCCATTGGCACCAGCCACGGCGCTTACAAATTCAGCAGCAAGCCAGACGGCTCAGTACTCAAAATGGATATTCTCATCGAAATCCACAAGCGCCTCCCTGGCGTTCATCTTGTCATGCACGGCTCGTCCAGCGTACCCAAGGATCTACAGGACGTTATCAACCAGTACGGCGGAAAATTGAAGCCGACCTGGGGCGTCCCGGTTGAGGAGATACAGCTAGGAATTCGCAACGGCGTGCGCAAGATCAACGTCGATACGGACAGCCGGTTGGCCATCACAGGAGCGATTCGCAAGGTCTTCATCGAATCGCCGGAGAAGTTCGATCCGCGCGACTACATGAAGCCTGCCCGCGAAGCCATGAAGAAAGTGGTTGCCCAGCGCATGACCCAGTTTGGACAGGCTGGCCATGCCAGCGATTACACGCCGATTTCGGTTGAAGAGATGAAGAAGCGCTACGCCACTGCTGCGGCCGCTGCAAAATAGTTTGCAAACGATCGGCGGAGTTTACCCCTCCGCCGATCGTTTAGGCTTACTTGCGCTCAGGGTCTCTTGACGCTCGGGTTGGTATCCTCGCTCCCCTTGTAAGATGTTACAAATTCGCGGAATACGGGCAGCGATTGCTGAAATACGTCGGGAGTCTTCGCGCTTAGGTTAAACATCAGGATGCGACTTTTTTCTCCGACATAAACGACCTGCTCATAAGCATTGTTCTTATCACCGCTCTGAAATGTATAGATCTGCGCCCGTAGCCTGCCATGTGCCAGCCTGACGGGTATCTCGCTTTGCACGATGGCAGCGGGGAATTTGTCTCTAAAAACGGAGATGTCGTGCTGAATATATGAGTTCACGTCCTGGTATTCCAGTTTCGGTCCTATCGACACGGAGCTAATGTAAATCCAGGTTGGAGCCGTGTCGAAATCCGTGCCTTTGGGCACAAAGAACGCCATCCCCATACCAGGGACACGTGACCATCCCTTCGGCGCGTCGATTGCCAAAGGTCCTTGTTTGGTAGCCAACATTCCGGGGCGGTCGGCAGTGTCGCTCGCAGGGTTCTGACAAAAGCATGGGTTCGCAACGAGTACGGCGAACAATATTGCGACCATCCAGCGCATTGGTAAGCCCAACTTTGACCAGAGATTCATGTTTCCTCCCCGGCCATCAGAGTACAACATGCAGCCTTCGACCATCAAAACAAAAGGGCACAAGCCTCGGCTGGCGCCCTCCTTGAAATCAACATTTCTCAAACACCGTAAATCGGGAACCACGACGAAGCAGCCTTTAGTCCGTCATTCACGTTCTTGATATTCTTTACGCCCTCAACCTCAAGCCATTCGCGGAAAGCCGCCAGCCCTTTTGTGGCGAAGATGGGAACGCCGTCGGCCCAGGTGGCGCGACCACAGAGCACTCCGTTGTACTTCACTCCGCTCTCTCCTACCAGTTCCAGAGTCTCGGCGAACTCTGCGTTGCTCACTCCCGCTGAAAGAAAAATGTAGGGCTTTTCGGTAGCCTGGGCAGACTTACGGAAAAGCTCCTGCGCCTCGGCCTTCGTGTATGCCTTTTCGCCTTTGAAACTCCTGGTGCCTTCCACGAACTTCATATTGATCGGCACCTCAAGTTTCAGCACATCCACGTTGTACTTCGGCTTGCTGAACTCGCGCATATATGCCTGCACGATCTCCGGTTTCTTCTTGGCGTAGGCCAGGCTCTTCTCGTCCAATCCCTCTTCGTAGCCAATAAGTTCAAGGAAAAATGGGATGTCGTTTGCGACGCATTCATCTCCGATGCGTTCCGTCCACGCGTGCTTGAGTTCGTTGATGTTTTGCGGATCGGAGGGTGCGTAGTAGAGCAGAATCTTGATGCAGTCGGCTCCGGCTTGCTTGAGCCTCCGTACGCTCCACACGTCAAGCAGATCTGGCAGGCGTCCGGGAGTCTGCTTGTCATAGCCGGTTTTTTCATAGGCCAGCAGCAAACCGCTCCTGCTATTGCGCGCCTCGGCCGCAGGCAGGCCCCACTCGGGGTCCAATAGAATTGCGCTTGCGTATCGGGTGAGCACCTCGCTCACTGCAATCTTGAAATTGATCAGGTCCTTTTCGGACGCGCTCGGCCCAAGCGCTTTTTTCAACGAACCGCGCTGATCCATTGCAGCGGCGGCAATCACGCCCTGCTCATTTGAAACCGCTTTGAGCCCAGCCAATTTTCCGGGAGTAAGTTTCACTTTCGTCCTCCTGCAACTCTCAGATGCGAACTATTTACTTAGAGACAGCCATGTAGCCCCGCCGGACCAACCTGACAAATGTATCGCAGTTCATGCGGATTGGGACAGCGCCCAAGAAACTACAGGCGTATCCCAGCGGCGGCCAGCAACTCACGTTGTCGCGCCACCAGTTCGGCAATACCCTTGCGGGCGAGCACGGTCATCTGCGCCAATTGCTCGTCGTTGAAGGGGTCGTGCTCGGCGGTGGCCTGGATCTCTATGAACTTGTTGGAACCGGTCAGCACGTAATTCATATCCACTTCGGCGCGAGAATCTTCTTCATACGCCAGGTCGAGCATCGGTTCGCCATCCACAATACCAACGCTGATTGCGGCGACCGTATCCTTCAGCGGGAGCTGTTTTAGCGTGCCTGAAGCGACTAGTTTCTGCATCGCCAGAGCCATGGCCACAAAGCCTCCGGTGATGGATGCAGTGCGGGTTCCTCCGTCGGCCTGGATCACATCGCAGTCGATCCACAGGGTGCGCTCACCAAGTTTGACCGTGTCGACGATGGCGCGCATTGAGCGGCCGATGAGGCGTTGAATTTCATGGGTACGCCCGCTAG